>Ga0247725_1000015_pt1 | contig 295255 bp, 268 predicted proteins | sample OKSTACKMCFT3sol_FD_183021 | JGI IMG/M metagenome (GOLD analysis project Ga0247725, IMG submission 183021) | Subsurface sediment microbial communities from gas well in Oklahoma, United States - OK STACK MC-FT3-sol | ecosystem: Environmental > Terrestrial > Deep subsurface > Rock core/Sediment...
CCAAGGCATGGTCAGATCCTCGAAAACCGACCCTGCCAGTTAAAGACTGTTACCTATGTGCGTGAACTGATTTGTAACCCATGTGGGTGAGTCATACCGCGAGGATTTTTTGGTTCCTTTTTGATCCCTCAAAAAGGGACCCGCCGTAAGGGCGGAAAGGTGAATAAGCGTCGACATCAAAAATGAATGCGCATACAACTTCCAAAACCACCAAACAACAACAACAACAACAACAACAACAACAACAAGGGGCGAATCAGAAGTCAGAACAACCACCCCCAATCCGCCCCCCTGTCAAACCCCTGAAATCAATTCAAAGCATCAAGCAAAGCCTGGTTCATCTCCGGCGTCCCAATCGTAATCCGCAGGAACTGCGCAATCCGCTCCTGCTTGAAGTGCCGAACAATCACCCCCTGCTCACGAAGCCGCGCCGCGATCCCGGCAGCATCCTGCCCGGGATGCCGGGCAAAGATAAAGTTCGCCGCCGAAGGCAGCACTTCGAACCCACGCGCCACCAACTCAGAAACCAGCACGTCCCGGCTGTCGATAACCTTGCGGCAGGTCTCATCGAAATACTCACGGTCGTCGAACGCCGCCGCCGCCCCGACAATCGCCATGCGATCCAACGGATAGGAGTTGAAGCTATTCTTGATCCGCTCCAACGCCTCGATCAGGTCGGGATGCCCCACCGCCAGGCCAACCCTGAGCCCCGCCAGCGAACGCGACTTGGACAAGGTCTGGGTCACCAGCAGGTTGTCATAGCGATCAACCAGGCTGATGGCCGTTTCGCCACCGAAATCGATGTAGGCCTCATCGACCACCACCACCGAATCCCGGTTGGCCTGCAGCAGTTGCTCGACCGCCTCAAGCGGCAACAGGCAGCCGGTCGGCGCATTGGGGTTGGGGAAGATGACCCCGGCATTAGGCTTGCTGTAGTCCGAAACCCGGATCTGGAACTGCTCATCCAGTGCTACCTGCTCGAACGCGATACCGTACAGACCGCAATACACCGGGTAGAAGCTGTAGCTCACGTCCGGGAACAGCAGCGGCCCGCGGTCATGCTGGAACAGACCGTGGAAAATGTGCGCCAGCACCTCGTCCGAGCCGTTACCGACGAACACCTGCGCTGGCGTCACGCCGTAGTACTCGGCCACCGCCTGCTTGAGCCGGTCACCATTCGGGTCCGGATACAGCCGCAGGTTGTCGTTGAGCTCGCCGCGCATGGCTTCCAGCGCCTTGGGCGACGGGCCATAGGGGTTCTCGTTGGTGTTCAGCTTGACCAGCCGCGCCAGCTTCGGCTGCTCACCCGGCACGTAAGGCACCAGGTCCTTGACGAAGGGACTCCAGAATCGACTCATGCTCAGTTCCCCTTCTCGTTGAGGATGCGGTATTCGGCGCTGCGCGCGTGGGCGGTCAGCGATTCGCCCCGGGCCAGCACGGAAGCGGTGTGACCCAGCTCGGACGCGCCCTGCTCGGAGCAGAAGATGATCGACGAACGCTTCTGGAAGTCATACACGCCCAGTGGCGAAGAGAAGCGCGCGGTGCCGGAAGTCGGCAGCACGTGGTTGGGGCCGGCGCAGTAGTCGCCCAGCGCCTCGCTGGTGTGACGGCCCATGAAGATCGCGCCGGCATGGCGGATCTGCGGCAACCAGGCCTGCGGATCGGCCACCGACAGCTCCAGGTGCTCGGGGGCAATGCGGTTGGCCACCTCGATGGCCTGCTGCATGTCACGCACCTGGATCAGCGCGCCACGGCCATTGATCGACTTCTCGATGATCTCGGCACGCTCCATGGTCGGCAGCAGCTTGTCGATGCTGGCAGCGACGCGATCAAGGAAAGCGGCGTCCGGGCTGACCAGAATCGCCTGGGCATCCTCGTCGTGCTCGGCCTGGGAGAACAGATCCATGGCGATCCAGTCCGGGTCGGTCTGGCCGTCGCAGACCACCAGGATCTCCGAAGGGCCGGCGATCATGTCGATGCCGACCTGGCCGAACACATGGCGCTTGGCGGTCGCCACATAGATGTTGCCCGGGCCGACGATCTTGTCCACCTGCGGCACGCTCTCGGTACCGTAGGCCAGGGCTGCCACGGCCTGGGCGCCACCGACGGTGAACACACGGTCGACCCCGGCGATGCAGGCCGCGGCGAGTACCAGTTCGTTGACCTCGCCACGCGGGGTCGGCACTACCATTACCACCTCGCTGACCCCCGCGACCTTGGCCGGAATGGCATTCATCAGTACCGACGATGGGTACGACGCCTTGCCACCAGGCACATACAGCCCGGCACGGTCCAGCGGCGTGACCTTCTGGCCGAGGACAGTGCCGTCAGCCTCGGTGTACTGCCACGAGTCCTGCTTCTGCCGCTCATGGTAGATGCGCACGCGGTTGGCGGCCTTTTCCAGGGCCTCGCGCTGTACCGGGGTGATGCGCGTCAGCGCAAGCTCCAGGCGCTCGCGATCGAGGATCAAATCGTCGATCGTCTTGGCATCAACACCATCGAAACGCTGGGTGAACTCCACCAGTGCCTGGTCACCGCGCTCACGCACGGCCTTGATGATGTCGAGCACGCGCTGGTTGACCGCGTCATCGGACACACTTTCCCAGCTCAGCAGATGATCCAGATGTCGGGCGAAATCCTGGTCAGCGGCGTTGAGACGGGCAATTGCAGTGGACACGGTCATGGCGAGGGCCTCGTTATTAGCGGATGTTCAGGCGCCCTAAAGCTACCACTCCATCCGCGCGGGCACCTGAGAAAAAAGGCTATGACGCGGATAGACGGGCGCGACAGCGGAGGTCGCGCGCAGAGGTCAGCCGCGGTGTCGCGATTCGACGGCGTTGCGCAGGGTGTCGATCAGGCTCTGGATACGGGCGTGCTGCATCTTCATGGAGGCCTTGTTGACCACCAGGCGCGAGCTGATCGTGGCGATCAGGTCCTGGGGCTCGAGGCCGTTGGCGCGCAGGGTATTGCCGGTGTCGACCACGTCGATGATCTTGTCGGCAAGGTTGATCAGTGGCGCCAGCTCCATGGAGCCGTACAGCTTGATGATGTCGACCTGGCGGCCCTGTTCGGCATAGTAGCGCTTGGCTACATTGACGAACTTGGTAGCCACGCGCAGGCGGCCTTTGGGCTCTGGTGCGCCGGTTACGCCAGCGGTCATCAGCTTGCACTGGGCGATCTGCAAGTCCAGGGGTTCGTACAGGCCCTGGCCACCGTATTCCATCAGCACGTCCTTGCCGGCCACACCGAGGTCGGCGGCGCCATGCTCGACATAGGTCGGCACATCGGTGGCACGCACGATGAGCAGGCGCACATCATCCTGCGTGGTGGGGATGATCAGCTTGCGGCTCTTGTCCGGATTCTCGGTCGGCACGATACCGGCCTCGGCCAGCAGTGGCAGGGTATCGTCGAGAATACGGCCTTTGGATAGCGCGATGGTCAACATTGGAACGTCGGTCCTTAAGCGTCTACTGCCGGCCGGGCTCAGCAGCCCGACCGCATACGATTCGGCTGGCGCGTCCCTGCGCCACGGTGACTGCTAACCCGGCACGCGACGGATTTTCGCGCCCAGCATCTGCAGTTTCTCCTCGATGCACTCGTAGCCACGGTCGATGTGGTAGATGCGATCGATCAGGGTGTCGCCTTCGGCGACCAGCGCCGACAGCACCAGGCTGGCGGAAGCACGCAGGTCGGTGGCCATTACCGGCGCACCTTTGAGCGCCTTGACGCCAGTGACGATGGCAGTGTTGCCCTCGACCTGGATCTGCGCGCCCATGCGGTGCATTTCATACACGTGCATGAAGCGGTTTTCGAAGATGGTCTCGATCACCGCGCCAGTGCCTTCGGCGATGGCGTTGAGTGAAATGAACTGCGCCTGCATGTCGGTCGGGAACGCCGGGTACGGAGCGGTACGCAGGTTAACGGCCTTCGGCCGCTTGCCGTGCATGTCCAGCTCGATCCAGTCTTCGCCGGTGGTGATGTCGGCGCCGGCTTCCTTGAGCTTCTCGAGGACAGCTTCGAGGATGGTCGGGTCGGTATCCTTGACCTTGACGCGGCCACCGGTCACGGCAGCGGCGACCAGGTAGGTGCCGGTCTCGATGCGGTCGGGCATGACACGGTAGTTGGCCGAGTGCAAGCGCTCGACGCCATCGATGGTGATGGTGTCGGTACCGGCGCCCTGGATCTTCGCACCCATGGCGATCAGGAAGTTGGCCAGGTCGACCACCTCCGGCTCACGGGCGGCGTTCTGCAGCACGCTGCGGCCCTTGGCCAGGGCGGCGGCCATCATGATGTTCTCGGTGCCGGTGACGCTGACGGTGTCGAAGAAGAAGTGCGCGCCACGCAGGCCGCCTTCGGGGGCCTTGGCCTTGATGTAGCCGCCTTCGACGTCGATCTTCGCGCCCATGGCCTCCAGACCGCGGATGTGCAGGTCGACCGGACGCGAACCGATGGCGCAGCCACCCGGCAGGGCCACTTCGGCCTCACCGAAGCGGGCCACCATGGGGCCGAGCACCAGGATCGAGGCACGCATGGTCTTGACCAGCTCGTAGGGAGCGACCAGGGTCTTGATGGTACGCGGGTCGATCTCCACCGAGAGCTTTTCGTCGATCACAGGCTCGATGCCCATGCGGCCGAACAGCTCGATCATGGTGGTGATGTCGTGCAGGTGCGGCAGGTTGCCGACCGTGACCGGGCCATCGCACAGCAGGGTGGCCGAAAGGATCGGCAGGGCGGAGTTCTTTGCGCCGGAAATGCGGATCTCGCCATCGAGACGCGCGCCACCAGTGATAATAAGTTTGTCCATACGTATCTCGCCGCCAAGTAGGCTCAGGTGCGCTCAGCCCAGGCTGCGCTGCTGAAGAATTTCATGGTTACCGCGTGAATGCTGCCGTTGGCGATCCACGGATTGAGGTGAGCATAGATCGCCTGCTGACGCTTGACCGGGCTCTGGCCGGCCAGCTCGTCGCTGATCACGTTCAACTGGAAGTTGCAGCCTTCGCCTTCAACTTCGACCTGGGTTCCCGGCAATTTCTCTTCCAGAAAGCTTTTAACTTCTACGGCCTGCATGCTCAACCTCGATCGGCGCCCAACGCGCGCGGGTCGGCCATCATACAAAAAAGCCCCTCGCCTGCGAAGCCCATGAAGGGGCGCACTGACCGAGGGGCCTTTCCCGAACGGCAGGGCATCAGCCCGCCAATACCTCATCGAGGTCATAGACCCCGGCAATTTCCTGCATGTTCTCGGGGATACCGCGCAACTCCCAGGTTTTTCCAGCCGCCTGGGCATCGCGCATGAACCCCAGCAGCAACGACAGGCCGACGCTGCTCGACTTGACCACCGCAGTGCAATCGAACACCAGGCGCGCCTCGCCACTGGCGGCGATCAACGCCTTGCCCTGTTTGCGCAGGGCCGGGCCGCTGCGATAATCCAGCACGCCGGCCAGGGCAAGAACGCCCGGCGCGGCCATGCTCACGGCGGCGTCGCTCATTTGACTTCCTTATCCGGCGAGCTGTCGGCTGTTTCCTTGGCCTTGGCCACTTCACCGGCCCAACCGTCGATGGTCTTGTCCAGGTTGTTGCCATTACGCTGCATGGCATCCTGGAACTGGTCGCGGAACAGCTTGCCGATGTTGATGCCGTTGACGATGACGTTACGCACCTTCCACTCGCCGTCCAGCTTGACCATGGTGTACTGCACCGGATAGACCGCACCGTTGGTGCCGGTGATCTTCATGCCGACGCTGGTGCGATCGTCAGCCTCGGTCTTGGCCGGGTCGACGGTGATGCCCTGGTTGTTGTACTCCAGCAAGGCGTTGCCATAGAACTGCATCAGGCTGCGCTTGAAGTTCTCCTGGAAGCGCTGCATCTGCTCGGGCGAGGCCTTGCGCGAATACTTGACCGTCATGATGCTCTTGGAGATGCCGTCGGCATCGACCACCGGGCCAAGATTGGCGTTGAGCGCGTTGTAGAACGCATTGGGGTCGGCCTTGTACTGCTCCTTGTTGCTCTTCAGGTCGCTGAGCAACTGGGTGGTGGTGCCCTGGATCACATCACGGGCAGACTGCCCCGGCGCCGCCAGGGCCAGCAGGGGGAAGGCCGCCAGCAGAACCAGCAGGCCACGTCGCAGGATCGAAATCATGGAAACTCCTTAATTAGCCGGTTGAGCTTCTTTCGGTTCCTTGCCCACCGAGTTGAGCAGGAACTTGCCGATCAGATCTTCCAGCACCAGCGCCGACTGCGTGTCGTGGATGGTGCTGCCATCCTTGAGAACCACGTCCTCGCCGCCCACGCTGATGCCGATGTACTTCTCGCCCAGCAGGCCGGCAGTCAGGATCGAGGCAGTGGAGTCGGTCGGCAGGTTGTCGACATGCTTGTCCAACTGCAGCGTCACCCGACCGGTGTAGGAGTCGCGATCCAGATCGATGGCGGTGACCTTGCCGATGGTCACACCGGCCATGGTCACTTTAGCTCTGACCGTCAAACCGGCGATATTGTCGAAGTACGCATAAACTTTATATGTGTCGCTGCTCGGGCTGGCCGACAGCCCGCTGACACGCAGGGCCAGCAGCAGCAGCGCCAGGATCCCGGCCAGGAGGAACAGGCCGACACCGATTTCCAGGGTGCGGTTTTGCATCAGAAATCTCCAAACATCAAGGCGGTCAGAATAAAGTCCAGACCCAGGACTGCCAACGAGGCATAGACCACGGTCTTGGTGGTGGCACGGCTGATCCCTTCTGAAGTGGGCTCACAGTCGTACCCCTGGAATACGGCGATCCAGGTGACGACGAAGGCGAACACCAGGCTCTTGATCAGCCCGTTGAGCACGTCGTCGCTGAAAGAGACACTGTTCTGCATGTTGCCCCAGAACGAGCCTTCGTAGACGCCCAGCCAGTCCACGGCAACCCACGAGCCGCCCCAGATGCCCACCACACTGAAGATCAGCGCCAGCAGCGGCAGCGAAATGAAGCCGGCCCACAGGCGTGGCGCCACGATGTACTTGAGCGGGTCGACGCCGATCATTTCCAGGCTCGACAACTGCTCGGTGGATTTCATGTTGCCGATTTCGGCGGTCAGCGCGGAGCCCGCGCGACCGGCAAAGAGCAATGCAGTGACCACCGGCCCCAGCTCGCGCAGCAGGGTCAGGGCGACCATCTGCCCCACCGCCTGTTCCGAGCCGTACTTGTTGAGAATGCTGTAGCCCTGCAGGGCCAGCACCATGCCGATGAACACGCCGGACACGACGATGATCGCCAGCGACAGCACGCCCACCGAATACAGTTGCTTGACCAGCAGCTGGAAACCGCCGCCGATACCACTGCGCCCGCCCAGCGAATGGCCGAGGAACAGGCACGAGCGTCCCAGCACGGCCAGCACATCGATGGCCGAACGGCCGAACAGACGGATACGTTCGAGTAAGGATTTTCTGCGCATCAACGCGTCCCCAGCAGATCGGCGCGGTAGTCAGGCGCAGGGAAGTGGAAGGGTACCGGGCCATCCGGGTCGCCTTTCATGAACTGGCGGATGCGCGGGTTGTCCGAGCCCATCAGTTCGTCTGGCGTGCCCTGCCCCAGCACCTGGCCATCACCGACCACATAGATGTAGTCGGCAATGCTCGCGGTTTCCGCAAGGTCATGGGACACCACGATGCTGGTGATGCCCAGGGCATCGTTGAGCAGGCGGATCAGGCGCACCAGCACGCCCATGGCGATCGGGTCCTGGCCGACGAACGGCTCGTCGTACATGAGGATCTGCGGGTCGAGGGCGATCGCACGGGCCAGCGCCACACGGCGCTTCATGCCACCGGACAGCTCGTCGGGCATCAGGTCGATGGCGCCGCGCAGGCCCACGGCCTGCAGCTTCATCAGCACGATGTCGCGGATCATCTCGTCCGACAGCTGCGTATGCACCCGCAGCGGGAAGGCCACGTTCTCGAACACATCCAGGTCGGTGAACAACGCACCGCTCTGGAACAGCACGCCCATCTGCTTGCGCGCATCGAACAGGTCGCCCCGCGACAGCGCGGGCAGGTTCTGCCCATTGACCCAGACTTCGCCGCCGGCCGGGCGCAACTGCGCGCCCATCAGGCGCAGCAAGGTGGTCTTGCCGCACCCCGAAGGCCCCATGATGCCGGTGACCTTGCCGCGGGGAATGCGTATGTCCACGTTGCTGAAAATGCTGCGCGAACCGCGCTTGAAGGTGACGCCCTTCAACTCGACCGCGTAGGCGCTATCCACACTCATCTAGACTCCTTGCTAGTGCAGCCTCGTCATAGTGGACGCCTGCCTTCATCTGGAAGGCACACAGGTCCCCGGCGGGCCGAATAGCGGCGAACTATAGCACCGCTGATAGGCCCGCCCCAAGGCCGTCACCCCACTCGTTCAGGGCACAGACAGGCAAGCGCGGCATCCATATGACATTCGAAGGATGAGCCTTTCACACATTGCGGCTATAATCGCCGCCTTTTCATCAGGCATTGCGTTTCGACATGACTCAATCCAGCGAGCTGATCCAATCCGCCCAGCGCACCCTGCGCCTCGAACTCGAGGCCGTGGAGGCCCTGCTGGCCCGCATCGACGGGGACTTCGTCAAGGCCTGCGAACTGATCCTGGCCAGCAAGGGACGGGTCGTGGTGGTAGGCATGGGCAAGTCGGGGCACATCGGCAACAAGATCGCCGCCACCCTGGCCAGCACCGGCACCCCGGCATTCTTCGTGCACCCGGCCGAGGCCAGCCATGGCGACATGGGCATGATCACCCGTGACGATGTCATTCTTGCCCTGTCCAACTCCGGCAGCACCGCCGAGATCGTCACCCTGCTGCCCTTGATCAAGCGCCTGGGCATCCAGATGATCAGCCTCACCGGCAAACCGGACTCGCCCCTGGCCCAGGCCGCCGAAGTCAACCTCGACGCCAGCGTCGCCCAGGAAGCCTGCCCGCTCAACCTGGCACCCACCTCTTCCACCACCGCGGCGCTGGCGCTGGGCGACGCCCTGGCCATTGCCCTGCTGGAGGCTCGCGGCTTCACCGCCGAAGACTTCGCCTTCTCCCACCCGGGCGGCGCGCTGGGCCGTCGCCTGCTGCTGAAGGTCGAGAATGTCATGCATGCCGGCGAAGAACTGCCCGTGGTAAAGAGCGGCACCCTGCTCAAGGACGCGCTGTTTGAAATGTCTCGCAAAGGTTTGGGCATGACCGTGGTGCTGGGTAACGACGGCAAGCTGGCCGGAGTCTTCACCGACGGTGACCTGCGCCGCAGCCTGGACCGCAACATCGACGTGCACAAGACGCTCATCGACGAAGTGATGACCGTGCACGGCAAGACCGCCCGGGCCGAGATGCTCGCCGCCGAGGCACTGAAGATCATGGAAGACCACAAGATCAGCGCGCTGGTGGTTGTCGACCAGGACGACCGCCCGACCGGCGCCCTGAACATGCACGACCTGCTGCGCGCCGGAGTGATGTAAATGAACCAGGACCTGATGCAACGCGCCAAGGCCATCAAGCTGGCCGTGTTCGACGTCGATGGCGTGCTCACCGATGGCCGCCTGTACTTTCTCGAGGACGGCAGCGAATTCAAGACCTTCAACACCCTCGACGGCCATGGCATCAAGATGCTAATGGCCTCGGGCGTGACCACCGCGATCATCAGCGGGCGCAAGACCCCCGTGGTCGAGCGCCGGGCCAAGAACCTCGGTATCCCGCACCTGTTCCAGGGCCGCGAGGACAAACTGGTGGTGCTGGACGGCCTGCTCGCCGAACTCAATCTAAGCTATGAACAGGTCGCCTACCTCGGCGACGATCTGCCCGACCTGCCGGTGATCCGCCGCGTCGGTCTGGGCATGGCGGTGCAGAATGCCGCGGCCTTCGTTCGCCAGCACGCCCACGGCGTTACCCAGGCCCGCGGCGGCGAAGGCGCCGCCCGCGAGTTCTGTGAACTGATCATGCAGGCCCAGGGCACCCTGGACGCTGCCAACGCCCATTACCTGTAAGGCTGCCCATGCTCAGCAAGAAGATCAGAAATGTCGCGCTGCTAGGCGGGATTGCCGCCGTACTGGTTGCGGTAGGCTATTGGAACATCAGCCCGGAAAGCTTCCTCGAGCAACCCCAGGCCCAGGTCGACCAGAGCGCCATCGACTACTACGCGATCAACGCCCACAGCCTGCAGTTCCTACCCGACGGCAAGCTGCAGTACGAGATGACCGCCGCCAAGGTCGAGCACCTCAAGGCCAGCGAGGTCACCCTGGTGACCACCCCCGACCTGCACATGTACCGTGGCACCGAGTACCCCTGGCATGTGCAGAGCAAGCGCGCCGAGGTCAACCCGGACGGCACCGAGGTGGAGCTGATCGACGAAGTGCGCGTGGCGCGCACCGACGAGAAGCAACGCGAAACCATCATCACCAGCACACGCATGACCGTGTTCCCGCAGAAGCAATATGCGCAGACCGAGCAAGCCGTTAGAATCGACGGCGCCGGTGGCACGACTACGGGCAAAGGAATGAAAGCGTATTTGAAAGAAGGCAGGATGGACCTGCTCTCTAACGTAAGAGGACAGTATGAGGCTCGTTAAAACCATCCCCCTTCTGCTCAGCCTGGGCGTAGCACTGGGAAGCGCGAGCGCCTTCGCCCTGCCGAACGACCGTGACCAGCCGATCCGCATCCAGGCGGACAACGCCCACCTGGACGACAAGCAAGGCGTCGCCACCTACACGGGCGATGTGATCATCACCCAGGGTTCGATGATGATCAAAGGCAACACCGTGACCATGACCCGCGCCGCCAATGGCGATATCGACGTGGTCACCTCGGTGGGCAACCTGGCCTACTTCGAGCAGCAGCAGAGCGCCGCCAAGCCCGACAAGATGAAAGGCTGGGCCGTGACCATCCAGTACCAGGCGCAGAAAGACGTGGTGATCCTCACCGACCGCGCCAAGGTCGAGAACGAAGGCAACACCACCGAAGGCGAGAAGATCGTCTACAACACCAAGACCCAGGTGGCTACCGCCGGGCGCGGTGGCAACGTGACTGCACCGCGTCAGCGTATCGACATGGTCATTCAACCGAAGAAAAAGGCCGAGTAAATGGCAACCCTCAAAGCCCAGCACCTGGCCAAGAGCTACAAGGGCAGGCAAGTCGTGCGCGACGTCAGCCTGTCCATCGACAGCGGCCAGATCGTCGGCCTGCTCGGCCCCAACGGCGCCGGCAAGACCACCTGTTTCTACATGATCGTCGGCCTGGTCCAGGCCGACCAGGGCCGTGTGCTGATCGACAGCCTCGACGTCAGCCACCAGCCGATGCACGGGCGCGCCCAGGCCGGTATCGGCTACCTGCCGCAGGAAGCCTCGATCTTCCGCAAGCTGTCGGTGGCCGACAACATCATGGCCATCCTCGAGACCCGCAAGGACCTCGACCGCGAAGGCCGGCGCAAGGAGCTGGAAAGCCTGCTGCAGGAATTCCACATCAGTCACATCCGCGACAACCTGGGCATGAGCCTGTCCGGTGGTGAGCGTCGCCGGGTCGAGATCGCCCGCGCCCTGGCCACCGCACCCAAGTTCATCCTGCTGGACGAACCGTTCGCCGGTGTCGACCCGATTTCCGTCGGCGACATCAAGCAGATCATCCACCACCTCAAGAACAAGGGCATCGGCGTATTGATCACCGACCACAACGTTCGCGAGACCCTGGACATCTGCGAGACGGCCTACATCGTCAACGATGGCCAACTGATCGCCGAAGGCGATGCCGAGACCATCCTGGCCAACCAGCTGGTCAAGGAAGTTTACCTGGGGCACGAGTTCCGACTCTGACCGCAGGCCTGCCCGGAGCACTGGCGAATGCGCCTGATCGGGGCTTAAGTTGTTAAAGTGCTCTAGGCAAACGCTGCAATTTCAGGCATATAACTTGCTTAAAGTCGGCGCCCAAGCGCCCTACGTGTAGTGGATGGCGCATGCGCGCCGGCAACAAGGTATTAAGCCCCAGCCATGAAACCATCGCTCGTCCTAAAAATGGGCCAGCAACTGACGATGACACCTCAGTTGCAACAGGCCATCCGCCTGCTTCAGCTCTCCACCCTGGACCTCCAGCAGGAAATCCAGGAAGCGCTGGAGTCCAACCCGATGCTCGAACGTCAGGAAGACGGCGAGGACTTCGACAACAGCGACCCGATGGCGGACAACGCCGAGAACAAGCAGGTCGCCGAAGCCCAGGACAACAGTTTCCAGGAAACCTCCAGCAGCAACACGGAAAACCTCGAGGACGGCGAGTGGGCCGAGCGGATCCCCAACGAATTGCCGGTCGACACCGCCTGGGAAGACATCTACCAGACCAGCGCCAGCAGCCTGCCAAGCAACGATGATGACGAATGGGACTTCACCACTCGCACATCGGTGGGCGAGAGCCTGCAAAGCCACCTGCTGTGGCAGCTCAACCTGGCGCCGATGTCCGACACCGACCGCCTGATCGCCGTCACCCTGATCGACAGCATCAACGCCCAGGGCTACCTGGAAGACACCCTCGAAGAAATCTGCGCCGGTTTTGACCCGGAGCTGGACATCGAGCTGGACGAGGTCGAGGCAGTACTGCACCGTATCCAGCAGTTCGAGCCTGCCGGCATTGGCGCCCGCACCCTCGGCGAATGCCTGCTGCTGCAACTGCGCCAGCTGCCGGCCTCGACACCCTGGATGAGCGAGGCACAGCGCCTGGTCACCGACTTCATCGACCTGCTCGGCAGCCGTGACTACAGCCAGCTGATGCGCCGCATGAAGCTCAAGGAAGACGAGCTGCGCCAGATCATCGAACTGGTGCAGAGCCTCAACCCGCGCCCAGGCTCGCAGATCGAGTCCAGTGAACCCGAGTACGTCGTGCCCGACGTCATCGTGCGCAAGGACAGCGAGCGCTGGCTGGTCGAGCTCAACCAGGAGGCAGTGCCGAAGCTGCGCGTCAATCCGCAGTACGCCGGCTTCGTCCGTCGTGCCGACACCAGCGCCGACAACACGTTCATGCGCAATCAGTTGCAGGAAGCGCGCTGGTTCATCAAGAGCCTGCAGAGCCGCAACGAGACGCTGATGAAAGTGGCGACGCAGATCGTCGAACACCAGCGTGGCTTCCTCGACCATGGCGACGAGGCGATGAAACCGCTGGTCCTGCATGACATCGCCGAAGCGGTAGGCATGCATGAATCGACAATTTCCCGGGTAACCACCCAGAAATACATGCACACCCCACGCGGCATCTACGAACTGAAATACTTTTTCTCGAGCCACGTGAGCACCGCCGAAGGCGGCGAATGCTCGTCTACGGCTATCCGCGCGATCATCAAGAAACTGGTGGCTGCGGAAAATCAGAAAAAGCCATTGAGTGACAGCAAGATCGCTGGTTTACTGGAGGCACAAGGCATCCAGGTAGCCCGTCGCACCGTCGCCAAGTATCGCGAGTCGTTGGGGATCGCACCCTCGAGCGAGCGTAAGCGGCTGATGTAGCCCCCGGATGTGCCACAGCGTTTCAGTGGCAGGTGCAACACCTGCCTCTTTATGCACGGGCAACAAAGGAGAAGCTGTATGCAAGTCAACATCAGTGGACAGCATGTAGAAGTCACCCAACCACTGCGCGATTACGTGCTCGAGAAGCTCGCCCGGGTGGAGGGTCATTTCGACAAGATCACCAACGTGACGGTGATCATGAAAGTCGAGAAGCTCCAGCAGAAGATCGAAGCCACGCTCCAGATTCCCGGCGGTGAGGTGGTGGCAAACGCCGAACACCAAGACATGTATGCAGCCATCGATGCCCTGGCCGACAAGCTCGACCGTCAACTGAAAAAGCACAAGGAAAAACAGCAAAGCCTGCTGCAAGGCGCAGCCGCCCGCTGATCCCCCTCATCCATGATCCGACTTGAAACCATCCTGACCCCCGGCCGTTCCCTCGTGAACGTGCCGGGCGGCAGTAAGAAGCGCGCCCTGGAAAAGGTCGCCAACCTGATCGCCGAGCAAGTACCCGAGCTGGAGATGCAAGACGTCTTCGACAGCCTGTGGGCTCGCGAAAAACTGGGCTCCACCGGTTTTGGCAATGGCATCGCCATTCCCCACTGCCGCCTGACAGGTTGCAGCGCGCCTGTCAGCGCCCTGCTGCACCTGGATGCCCCCATCGATTATGATGCCATCGATGGCGCCCCGGTCGACCTGCTGTTTGTCCTGCTGGTCCCGGAAGCCGCCACCGACGCCCACCTTGAACTGCTGCGCCAGATCGCCAGCATGCTCGATCGCAAGGAGGTCCGCGATCGCCTGCGTGCCGCCGACAGCAGCGAGACCCTCTACCAGGTCGTCCTGGACGTACAGAACGAGCACTGAACATGCGCCTGATCATCGTCAGCGGTCGCTCCGGCTCCGGCAAGAGCACCGCCCTCGACGTACTGGAAGACAACGGCTACTACTGCATCGACAACCTGCCCGCCGGGCTGTTGCCGCAGCTGGCCGAAAACGCCTTGATCAACACAGAGCTGTTGCAACCCAAGGTTGCGGTCTCCATCGATGCGCGCAACCTGCCCAGCCATCTGTCACGCTTCCCGCAGTTGCTGGAGGAGGCACGTTCCCGGCATATCCAGTGCGACGTGCTGTACCTGGATGCCGACGAAGACACCCTGCTCAAGCGGTTCTCGGAAACCCGCCGCCGCCACCCACTGACCAACGACAGCCGTTCGCTGGCTGAGGCAATTCGGGTGGAGAGCGAGCTGCTGGGGCCGATTGCCGATCTTGCCGACCTGAAGATCGACACCACCAACCTGAACCTGTACCAGTTGCGTGACTCGATCAAGCTGCGCCTGCTCAACCAGCCCGAGCCCGGCACTGCGTTTCTCGTCGAGTCGTTCGGTTTCAAGCGTGGCATGCCGGTGGACGCCGACCTGGTGTTCGACGTGCGCTGCCTGCCCAATCCGTACTGGAAGCCGGAACTTCGCGAACATTCCGGCCTCGAACAGCCGGTGATCGACTACCTGGCCGCGCAGCCGGACGTCGAGGAGATGTTCCAGGACATTTCCAGCTACCTGCTCAAATGGCTGCCGCGCTTCGCCGCCAGCAACCGTGCCTATGTCACCATCGCCATCGGCTGTACCGGCGGCCACCACCGCTCGGTGTACATTACCGAACGGCTTGGCCAACTGCTCCAGCAATCCCTGAAAAACGTCCAGGTCCGCCACCGCGACCTCTAGCCACAGGATCCGCCCCACGATGCCCGCCCGCGAAATCACCATCATCAACAAGCTGGGCCTGCATGCGCGGGCGGCCGCCAAGTTCGTCGGCGTGGCCGGGCGCTTCCCCTGCCAGGTACGTGTCGGGCGCGCGCCGGACAAGCTGGTGGACGGCAAGAGCATCATGGCGGTGATGATGCTCGCCGCCGGCAAGGGCACCCAGGTGCACCTGCTCACCGAGGGTGAGCAGGACACCGACGCCATGGAAGCGTTGGTCACGTTGATCGAGAACTTCTTCGACGAAGGCGAATGAGCCAGGCGAGGACTGCAAACGGAAACTGGAGCGTGGGATCGGGCTTGCCCAGCGATACCAGTGTCGCCGGTGCGATGCATCGCGGGGCAAGCCCGCTCCCACGCCAATACTGCGATGACTGCTTCGCCAGCAAGGCTGGCTCCAGCAGTTTCTGAACTGCGGCGTCAGGACATCGCCGTGTCCATCACCATCATCAGACAGAACCCGACACACAACCCCAGGCTCGCCAGGCGGTGATGCCCGTTGCTGCGTGACTCTGGAATGATCTCCTGGGTCACCACCAGCAGCATCGCCCCCGCCGCACAGGCCAGGCCCAGCGGCAGCAAAAGTTCGGCGATGTTCACCAGCCAGGCACAGATCACCGCGGCCAGCGGCTCGACCAGCCCCGATGCCGCACCGATCAGGAACGCCTTGAAGCGCGGCATGCCCGCCCCTGCCAGCACCAGCGCGATCACCAGGCCCTCCGGCACATCCTGCAGCGCGATGCCCATGGCCAGGCTATCGGCATCAGGCATTCCGCCACCAGCGGAAACCCCGATGGCCATGCCTTCGGGGATGTTGTGGGCAATGATGGCAATGACGAACAGCCAGATCCTGGCAGCAATCACCGGTTGCTGATCGCTGCCGACCAAAGCCTCCGGTGAGGCGCCTGAAACCTTGAGATCGACCAGAAACAGGCACAGTGCGCCGAACAGCAGGCCGCCACTGATCACACCACCGGCGCCCCATGGGCTGAAGCCAATGGCCTGGGCCGCATCCAGCCCGGGAATGATCAGCGAGAACGCGGTGGCCGCCAACATCACCCCGGCCCCAAAACCGAGCAAGGTGTCGGCCACGGCCACTGGCATGTTGCGGATTACCAACACCGGCACTGCGCCCAAGGCCGTCCCCAATGCGCACAGGGCTCCGCCCTCCAGGGCTCGCAACATGCGCGGTTGCAGGTCCAGCCAGGCGATGCCACGCGACACCAGCAATGCGGTGCCGACCAGCAACAGCACGGTCCCAAGCGCCAGGCGGAACAGGCGCACACTGCTGACAGACATCACCTCGGAGCGCATACCGGTCAGACTCACTTCAGGGCTTCAAGGTAGCGGCGTTCCACTTCGGTCCAGTCGACCACGTTGTAGAAAGCGCCAATGTACTCAGGACGGCGGTTCTGGTACTTCAGGTAATAGGCGTGCTCCCAGACATCCAAGCCGAGGATCGGCGTGTTGCCGTGCATCAGCGGGCTGTCCTGGTTACCGCTGCTCTCCACAACCAGGGTTTTCTGCGGGGTCACGCTGAGCCAGGCCCAGCCACTGCCGAACCGGGTCAGCGCTGCCTTGGTGAAGGCCTCCTTGAACGCCTCGAAACCACCAAGCTGCTGGTCAATGGCCTTGGCTACCTGACCCTCGGGTTGGCCACCGCCCTTGGGCGACATGACGGACCAGAACAACGTGTGGTTGGCATGGCCACCGCCCTGGTTGACCACCGCCCCTTGCAGTTTCTCGGGCAGTTGCTTGACTGCGCCCACCAGTCGCTCCACCGGCCATTCGGCCCATTCGGAGCCCTCGATGGCGGCGTTGAGGTTGTTGATGTAGGTCTGATGGTGCTTGCTGTGGTGGATCTCCATGGTCTGGGTGTCGATGTGCGGTTCCAGCGCATCGTAGGCGTAGGGCAACGCAGGCAAGGTATGTGGCATGTCAATGGACTCCGTAGGCAGGTTTGCGATCCGTGATGTCCGCGAGCGCAACCAGCTCGCTGGCCGCGGGCGCCTGGCGGTTAAGCAGGCGCTCGGTACGCGGGTATTGGCCATACTCGGCGATGAAACTCAGCAGTTCGGTGTAGGTACGCCCGCTGTGGCGCAAGGCCGCGTCGCGCAGGGCCTGGGGCAGGCGCGGATCCTGGCTGGCCTGGAGCAGCCGCTGGTGCGCCGCGCACAGGTAGTCGGCGCTTTCGTGCGGCTGGTTCAGGCGCAGGTGCAGGTCGGCCAGGTTGTGGTGGGCGATGACCAGTGCAGCCACCGCCTCGTCGACGTCATGCCAGCGCTCGAACAGCACCTGGGCCAAGGCCAGTGCTTGCAGGTAGTGCTCCCGGGCGTCGACCAGCTCGCCCAGCTCGAACAGGCGGTTTGCATCTTGGGTGGTGCGTTTCCAATGCTGCATGACGTGCCTCCTGGGTGGCCCGGGTTCAGATGCCGCCGGCGGTAAGTTTTTCCGGGTCCAGCAGTGCTTCGAGCTGGTCCCGCGACAGGTCGGTGTGCTCCAGTGCCACATCGATGATCGGAAGCCCTTGCTTGTAGGCGGTCTTGGCGATCTCGGCGGCCTTCAGGTAGCCGATGATCGGATTCAGCGCGGTGACCAGGATCGGGTTGCGCGACAGCGCCTCCTTGAGCTTGGCCTCGTTGACCTTGAAGCTGGCAATCGCCTTGTCGGCCAGCAAACGGCTGACGTTGGCCATCAGCTCGATGCTCTCCAGCAGGTTGCGGGCGATTACCGGCAACATCACGTTGAGCTCGAAGTTGCCCGACTGGCCGGCCACGGCGATGGTCGCGTCGTTGCCGATCACCTGGGCGGCGACCATGGCGGTGGCCTCCGGGATCACCGGGTTGACCTTGCCCGGCATGATCGAAGAGCCTGGTTGCAGGCCCTGCAGCTCGATTTCACCAAGGCCGGCGAGCGGGCCGGAGTTCATCCAGCGCAGGTCGTTGGCGATCTTCATCAGCGCCACGGCAGCCGTCTTGAGCTGGCCCGACAGCGCCACGGCGGTGTCCTGGGAGCCGATCAGGGCAAACAGGTTCTCGCCAGGGGTGAACTCGACCTGGGTCAGGCCGCTCAACTGGCGGGCAAAGCCTGCGGCGAACTGCGGGTGGGCATTGATCCCGGTGCCCACGGCAGTGCCGCCCTGGGCCAGTGCCTGCAGGCTCGGCAGCGTGGCTTCGATATGCGCCTGGGCACCCTTGATCTGGGCGGCCCAGCCACCAAGCACCTGGCTCATGCGTACCGGCATCGCGTCCATCAAATGGGTGCGGCCAGTCTTCACGTGCTTGTGCACCTCGACTGCCTTGGCCTCGATCACCTGGGTGAGGTGGCGCAAGGCCGGCAGCAGCTGTTCGTGAAGGGCCAGGGCGGCGCTGACGTGAATGGTGGTGGGGATGATGTCGTTGCTGCTCTGGCCACAATTGACGTGGTCATTGGCATTGACCGGCTCGCCCAGCACATGGCTGGCCAGGGTCGCGATGACCTCGTTGGCGTTCATGTTCGAGCTGGTGCCGGAGCCGGTCTGGAAGACGTCCACCGGGAAGTGCTGGATGAAATCCTCGGCGAGCAGCTGTTCCACCGCCTTGACGATGGCCGCGCCCTGCCCTGCGCTGAGCTGTTCCAGCTCGACGTTGGCCTTGGCCGCTGCGGCTTTGGCCAGCAGCAAGGCACGGATGAATTGGGTCGGCATCGGCTTGCCGCTGACCGGGAAGTTGTCGACCGCGCGCTGGGTCTGGGCACCGTACAGGGCCTGGGCCGGCACCTGCAGTTCACCCATGCTGTCGCGCTCGATACGGGTATCACTCATCTTCAAGTCCTTGCATCAGTTCTTCGGGAGAAATCGACGGCAGCAGCACGCAATTGGCGAGCTGCATCGCGTAGGGCTGCCAACGCTGGTTCTGTTCGAGGCGGTCGAGATTGCGCAGGTCGAGCAGCGGACGCCAGGCCTGGTCCAGGCACAGGCAGCGCCAGTGCCAGGGCAGCATGCGATCGTTGGCGGTATCTAGCAGCAGACGCAAGGCGGTCAAGGCCACCGGCCACGGCGAGGTCTCGGTGCAGCACACCAGATAGCGGCCTTCGGCGAGGTAGTGCTCGATCAGGCGTGGCTCGTCGGGTTCCAGCGCGCAACGGATGCGCCGGCTGAGCCAGCGCCAGTTTTCCAGGTAGGGCAGTTCGTGGAGGACGGTTTTCATGAACATCATCGCCGAGTTACTGGATAATGATATTCATTATTAAGTGATAAATAGAATCAGTTCAAGCTAGACAATAGGCAAAATAAACCCGGCGCGAAGGCCGGGTCGTTCGTCACGGAAAATGCTGATGCGTGTGAGTGGGCTTGCCCCGCGATAGCTGCAATGGCCTATCGCGGGGCAAACCCGCTCCCACCCGCCGCGCTGTCAGCTACCCGCGACCGTCATGCGCTCGATCAGCACCGAGCCGCTGTGGATATTGCTACGCGTCTCGATATCGCTGCCAATGGCGACGATCTGCTGGAACATGTCCTTCATGTTGCCGGCAATGGTCACTTCTTGCACGGCGTGCTGGATTTCGCCGTTTTCCACCCAGAAGCCAGCCGCACCCCGCGAGTAGTCGCCGGTCACCATGTTCAGCCCATGGCCCATCAGCTCGGTTACCAGCAGGCCACGGCCCATGCGCCGGATCAGTGCGGCCTGGTCCTCGACGCCGTGGGTGACGAACAGATTGTGCACGCCACCTGAGTTGGCGGTGCTCGGCAAACCCAGCTTGCGCCCCGAATAGGTGCCGAGGATGTACGACACCAGCTCGCCTTTGTCGACGAACGGCTTGGCGTAAGTGGCCAGGCCATCGCCATCGAACGCTGCACTGCCCAGCGCACGCGGGATGTGTGGCCGCTCGTCGAGGGTCAGCCAGGTGGGGAACAGGCGCTGGCCAAGGGTACCCTCGAGGAACGACGACTTGCGGTACAGGTTGCCGCCGGAAATTGCCGACAGGAAGCTGCCGAACAGGCCGCCGGCGAGCTCAGCCGAGAACAGCACCGGCACCTCGCAGGTAGGTACCGGACGGGCACCCAGGCGGCTTGCCGCGCGCTGCGCGGCACGCAAGCCGATGCTACGCGGGTCGGCCAGCAACTGGCCTTGGCGATTGACGTCGTACCAATAGTCACGCTGCATCTGCCCATCGGCTTCGGCGATCATCACGCAGCTCAGGCTGTGACGGGTCGAGGCGTAGCCACCGATAAAACCATGGCTGTTGCCGTACACCCGCACACCCTGATGGGTATTGAGCGTGGTGCCGTCGGCGTTGCTGATGCGCTTGTCGGCATCGAACGCCGCCGCCTCGCAGGCCAGCGCCATCTCGATGGCTTTCTCCGGTTCGATGTCCCAGTCATGGTAGAGGTCCAGGTCGGGGATCTCACGGGCCATCAACGCGGCATCGGCCAGCCCCGAGCAAGTGTCCTCGGAGGTATGTTTCGCGATTGCCAGCGCAGCGGCAACCGTTTCACGGATCGCCTCAGGGCCGCTGGCCGAAGTGCTGGCCGAACCCTTGCGCTGGCCTACGTAAAGGGTGATGCCGAACCCCTGGTCGCGATTGAACTCGACCGTCTCGACTTCGCGCTGGCGCACCGTGGTGGACAGCCCTTGCTCCAGCGACACCGCCACTTCGCAGGCGCTGGCGCCCTGGCGGCGCGCCTCGGCGACAATCGCCTCGACCTGCTCCTGCAACGCCGGCAGGTCCTTGGGGCCTACGCTCTGGACTGCACTCATGGTTTTCTCCACTGAAAATTCTGCGTACGGCTTGGGTCATTCTACGACCGGGCCGGACAAGCGGCCCCCGACTGGTTATCATGGCGGCGATTTCTTGCGGACGGCCCCCATGGTTGATTCTTACGACGACGCCTTCGATGGCGAAAAAAGCAAAACCCAGATCAAGCGCGAGCTGCATGCGCTGGTCGAGCTTGGTGAGCGCCTCACCACTCTCAAGGCCGACACCCTGGCTCGCCTGCCATTGACCGACGAGCTGCGCAAGGCGCTGGACGAGGCCAGCAAGCACACCGCCCACGGCGCTCGCAAGCGCCACATGTCGTTCGTCGGCAAGCTGATGCGCGTACAGGATCTGGACGCCATCCATGCCGTGCTCGAGCAGATCGACAGCTCCAGCCGCCAGTACAACGAGCGTTTCCACGGTCTCGAGCGCTGGCGCGATCGCCTGATCGACGGTAACGACGAAGACCTCGAGCGCTTCGTCAACGAGTTCCCCGACACCGATCGCCAGCATCTGCGCTCGCTGATCCGTCATGCCCAGCATGAAAAGGCGCGGAACAAGCCGCCAGCGGCAGCGCGTAAAGTGTTCAAGTACATCCGCGACCTCGACGAAACCCAGCGCGGCTTGCGCTGAGGCCATCGCGGGGCAAGTCGCATCGGCGCACCACCGTCCCCACGCTCGAAACCGTGGGGGCGGCGGTGCGCCGTGCGACTTGCTCCGCGATTGAACATCACCCACCGGTACCACCGACGGTGATCGCATCCAGCTTCAGGGTCGGCTGGCCAACGCCCACCGGCACCGACTGCCCATCCTTGCCGCACGTGCCCACGCCGCTGTCCAGCGCCAGGTCGTTGCCGACCATCGACACACCGCGCATCGCTTCCGGACCATTGCCGATCAAGGTCGCGCCTTTTACTGGCGCGGTGATCTTGCCGTCCTCGATCAGATAGGCCTCACTGGTGGAGAACACGAACTTGCCGCTGGTGATGTCCACCTGGCCACCGCCAAGGTTGGCGCAGTAGATGCCCTTCTTCACCGAGGCGATGATCTCCTGCGGGTCGCTGTCCCCGGCACGCATGTAGGTGTTGGTCATGCGTGGCATCGGCAGGTGCGCGTAGGATTCGCGCCGGCCATTGCCAGTTACCGCCATGCCCATCAGGCGGGCATTGAGCTTGTCCTGCATGTAGCCCTTGAGGATGCCGTTCTCGATCAGCGTGGTGCACTCGGTTGGCGTGCCTTCGTCATCGACACTGAGCGAGCCGCGACGGCCTTCGAGCGTGCCGTCGTCGACGATAGTGCACAGGCTTGAAGCCACCTTTTCACCGATGCGACCACTGAACGCCGAGCTGCCCTTGCGGTTGAAGTCGCCTTCCAGGCCGTGGCCGACCGCCTCGTGCAGCAGCACGCCCGACCAACCCGGGCCGAGCACCACCGGCAGCGTGCCGGCCGGAGCGGGAATCGCCTCGAGGTTGACCAGCGCCTGGCGCAGCGCCTCACGGGCGTAGCCCATCACCCGCTCTTCACTGAAATAGCGATAGTCGGTGCGCCCACCGCCGCCCTGCCCACCACGTTCGCGACGTCCGTTGTGCTCGACGATCACGCTGACGTTGAAACGCACCAGAGGACGCACGTCGGCGGCCAGGCTGCCATCGGCGGCAGCTACCAGGATGCGCTCCCACACCCCAGCCATGCTCACGCTGACCTGCTGGATGCGCGAGTCGAGGGCACGGGTGGCGGCATCGACGCGCTTGAGCAGCTCGACCTTCTCGGCGCGGGTCAGTACATCCAGGGGGTTGTCAGGCGCGTACAGGGCGGTCACGTCCTGGCTGCGGAAGGCTTGCACAGTGCCGTTCTGCCCGGCGCGGGAGATCGAGCGGGCGGCACGCGCCGCCGACGTCAGGGCTTCAAGGTTGATCGCATTGCTATAGGCAAACCCGGTCTTCTCGCCGGACTGGGCACGCACGCCAACGCCCTGGTCGAGGTTGAAGCTGCCTTCTTTGACGATACCGTCCTCCAGTGCCCAAGTTTCCGAGATCTGGCCCTGGAAATACAGGTCGGCGGCATCAATGCCGGGACCGGCCAACTCGCCCAGCACCGTCTGCAGGCTGTCGAGGGTCAACCCGCCCGGGGCCAGGAGCTGCTCACTGACGGTGGATAACATCTGGCTCATAGTCACTCCGAGGTATGCGCAGGCCGCAAGGCGTCCTGCGAGAAAAAGCGCCGGTGTGTTGTAACCGGCATGCGCGCCCGAATGGACGCCTGTTCTTCGATATCGCGCGTGGCAAGCAACACCGCCTCGCCTCGCGCCTGTTGCGCGACGATCCGCCCCCAGGGATCAACGATCGCCGCCTGGCCGTGGGTTTCCCGAGGCCCCGGATGTACGCCGCCCTGGGCGGCCGCCAGTACATAGCACTGGGTCTCGATGGCCCGTGCGCGAATCAGCACCTCCCAGTGCGCGGCGCCGGTCACCGCGGTGAACGCCGCTGGCGCGCTGATCAGTTCGGCCCCAGCGGCGCGCAAAGCGCTGTACAGCTCGGGGAAGCGCAGGTCGTAGCACACCGACAGGCCCAGGCGGCCCACCGGTGTGTCGGCCACCACTACCCGGCTGCCGTGGGCATAATCGTCCGACTCGCGGTAGCGGCCACGGTTATCGGCCACGTCCACATCGAACAGGTGCAGCTTGTCGTAGCGAGCGGCGATCTCGCCATCCTCGTCGATCAACAGCGAGCAGGCATGAGCCTTGGCCTCAGGCTGACCGGCCGGCGGCAACGGCAAGGTACCCGCGACTATCCATAACCTGTGGTCGCGGGCGGTGCGTTTCAACCATGGCAGGATCGGCCCCTCACCCAGCGCCTCGGCCCGACCAATGACCGCGGCGTCACGCCGGCCCATGGCGGCGAAGTTTTCCGGGAGCACCGCCAGCCGCGCGCCACCAGCGGCAGCCTGCTCGATCAGCACCGTGGCACGTTGCAGGTTGGCCAGCACATCGTCCTGGCTGACCATCTGGATCACTGCTGACGTCATGACCACCCCTGGGTTATTTATCAAAGGGTTTCACAAAGGTGATTTTAGGCTCTTTGACCGGTCCTTCGACGCGATAGTGCACGCTGGCGAAGCGCGCCACCCGATCACCGATCAGGCGATCAACGAGGAACAGCGCGCCACCCACCGCCGGTGCGCCGACAATCAATGCGGCGAGCGGAAGATTGTTGGTCACAGGCAATGTCACCAGCAGGTTGGCATCGACCCGGTCCCGGACAAAATCCATGGTGCCATCAAGCTCGAAGTTGCTCGAGGGCCCGGTGACGGTGATCGGCTTGCGCGTCACGTAGACCCCCTCGCTGGCTACCAGCAAGCCTTTGACCCGATCATAGGCCAGCCCTTTGCTGAAAAGGTCGGAGAAGTCCAGACGCAGGCGTCGGCCAATCGAATTGAAGTTGAGCAGACCGAACACCCGCAAAGCCTGGGCGCTGCCCTCGACCTCCACGAACTGGCCGCTGCGCAGGGCAGCGTCGAGGCTGCCGGAGTACCGATTGAGGCTTACCCAGGCCGGCGAGCCTGGCCAGCGGCCATCCACATCCATGCGGAAATCGCGGCTGGTGACCGTAGGGGCGAAACCCCAGGCCTTGAGGACATCGCCGAGATCCTTGCCGTCGATGCGCCCCTTGTACCAGCTCGAACTACTGCCCGGCTCGCCTTCCCAGCCACCAGTGCCGTCGATATGCAGCCCCTTGAGGTCCAGGTCGATGTCGCTCATCAGCATGCCCCGGGCTCCCTGGCGCAGCTTCAGCGTAGCGCTGCCAAACAGGTCGTCGCCGCGGTACAGTTTGTCGATGGTCAGATCCAGCGCGGGCACCTTGCGCGGATCGACATCAGCCAGGGGGTCAGGCGCATTCTCAGCCTGGGCTTCGTTAGGGTCGGCCGGCGGCAGGCGCAGGCTCTGCAGGCGGATGGACATTGGCGCGGTCTTGGCATCGGGAATACGCGCGTTGCCGATGACCTCCCTGCTGTCCACGCGCAGGTCCCAGGCTGGGCCGCCACGCAGCAGGCGAATCACTGCCTGGTTGAGGTCCATGCCGAATGCCTTGAGCTGGCCGATGCTCAGGTCAACGCTCTGCAAGTTCTGCCGGGCACTGCCGCCCGGATCCTTGCCGGCGAGGCGCTCCATCTGTTGCTGCCAAGGGGCCAGGTCCAGTGTCTCCAGCCGGCCACGCACCCTCAGGCCCTGGCCAGACGGCAAACTGGCCTCGCCTGTGCCCAACAACAGCTCGCCACGGCCCTGGGCCAGCCTGTCCGCAGGAGCGGCATAAGCGAAACGGGCCAGATCTGCGTAGCTGCCATCAATACGCCGTTCGGGGCCCTGCAGGGTCAGGCCGAAGCGGCTGTCGCGCGTCTCCCCGGCAGCTTTGCCAAACGGCGCCGGCAGGTCGATAGCGAGGCCCTTGAGTGATGAATTCACGATCAAGCGGTTATCGCGGCTGCCCAGTGTTACTTGCAACTGATACGGCAGCTCGCCCGAGGCTGGCAGTGGCTGCGTGTACTGCAACCAGTCGGTCAGGGCCTTGAGGGCAACCTGGCCACTGGCATTGATCCGGGTCTGGATCTGGCCCTGCCCTTCGGCGGTGATCTGGGCACTGACCGGTTTGCCGAAGGCGTGCAGGCTGATGTCCTTGCCGCTCAGGCCCTTGTCGATATCGAAGCTGAAGTTGCCCTTCAGCTGGCTCAGCTCCAGGGACGGAGGCGCCACTTTCAAGATGGCGTCGGCAGTCGCGAAATCCACCAGCACCTTGGGCCGCTGCCCGTGAGCCAGAGGAACATCGAGCTTGACCTTGCCTTTGAGCGGCCCCTCGCCCTCCCAGCCGGCGAATATTTCCTCGGTGCCGATAGGCGCTTGCTTGAGGATCTTCAGCCCGTCGCCGAGGCTGCCCGCAAAATCACCCTCCAAAAGCAGGTGGCTGGGCTGTCCACCTTCCACATGAGGGATGTCGACACTGACATCGCTGACCTGGGTGTCCAGCAGCAACCCTTTGTGAGCCTGGATGCGCACGCCGGTATCTTCGATATAGACATTGCCATCGACCTGTTGCACCTGCGGCCAGCCCGGCTGGAAATCCAGCGCCGCGTCATGCACCTTGAAGAACAGGCTGATATCGCGAGCGTGAGGGGGTGCATCATGATGCAGTGACCCCTGGTACTGGAAGTAGCCCTCGTCGACGCTGCCCTTGACGATGGCACTGCGCAGCCATTCGTCCAGAGCGGGGCTTAGCACCTCGGGCAGATACTTGGCGGTGTAGCGCCCGTCGCCCTCGGTGAGGCCTACCCGCAGGTCCATGTAGTCTTCATGGCCCGGCTGCAGGTGGATACGAATCAGAAAGTCCGCGGCAATCTTGCCCTCGTCGCCCAGCACCTTGATATAGGGGGCGACCAGGGTGAAGGCCTCCTTGTCCAGGGTCCAAGTGAGGCGGGCATTGGCTTTAGGGTAATGCCAGGGTTTGCCGAAAATCGGGTACAGGTGCAGCATGAATGCCTGGGTATCCAGGCGTAGCTCGCCTTGCCCGAGGTCACCGCTGATCGCCCCGGTGACATTACCGGCAGCAGGCGCGCCGTGATAGGCATCGAAGCCGACCTTTTCCAGATTGGCGGCGAACTGCAGCCGTTGGTCACCTTCGGCCTTGGGGCGGATGTCCAGGCGCACATTGCGCAGGGCACCCGTCACCTTGAGCGCGTCGACCACCGTCATCAGTTTGTCCGGCAATGGCGCCAGGGCGTCGATCAGCGGCGTCAGCGGTGTCAGGTCGAGCCGGTCAGCCTGCACTTGCCAGCTTTCCTCGGCTGGGCCCTGCCCCGGACGCTGAGCCAGTTGCAGGTGCGACTCCCAACGCGCCTTGCCAAGCGTCATGGCCAGAGAGTCGACAGCGACGTCAAAGCCCTGGTCCTGTCGCTGGAACCAGGCCGACAGCGCCAGGTTGTCCACGGTGATGGCCTTGCGCCCGGTATAGGCCCCCTTGAGCTGCGGAGCATTGAGACGAACCATCGCCCGTTGCAGTTGCCCTTGACTCCAGTCGATCCAGAACTCACCACCGGCACGCAAGGCACTGGCCTGCCATTGGCCTAGCAATCGCGGCGGCAACCAACGCGCCCAGTCGCTCTGCGGCAGGCTGAGATAGGCTTGTACACGTCCGTCGCGCCAGGTCTTGGCTGTGGCGCGGCTGTTCAGGCTCATCGCCAGGGGCTGGCCGTCGGGCAACGTGGCGCGCAGATCAACGCTTTGGCGTGAGGCCCCCGCCTGCACGCCGAGGCTGACGTAGGTAAGGGTCAGGGGATCGCGCTGCCATGGATGCAGGGTGACCTGGCTGTCGAAGACATCGACTCGTCCAAGTTGGCGCAGACGCGTGAGTGCCTGCGCCGGGTCAAGCGGAGCATCTTGCTGCTGCGGCAGGCCTTCAAGGGCCCAGACACCCTCCTGGTTTTCACGCAGGATCAATTGCAGGCCGCTGAGCTGGATCCGCGCCAGACGCACTTCACGCGCCTTGAGACTGGCCCACAGGTCAGGCACCAGCTTGACGTCGTCCAGACGCAACCCTGTGGCCCCCTCGCCCAGTTGCAGGTCGCGCACCCGCAGCATCGGTGCCAGGCCGCTCCAGCGCCCCTCGAGCGCCCCGACGTGCACGGGCATGCCCAAGGCCTGTTCGGCCTTGAGTTCGGCGTCTGCACGGTATTCGGCGACCAGAGGCACCAGTTGCCGACCGAGGCTGACATACAGCGCCACCAGCACCGCCAGCAGGGCGCAGATAACCAGCCCCCAGCGGGTCAAGGCGCTCAGAACGCGGGTCAGACGTTCCATGGCCGAGGCCCTCCAAGTCGTCCCTTAACTATGGCCGGTGTATAGCGCTTTGCCAGCCCATCCATGGGGCGACCGCTGTTAGAAAGGGTCAGAGCAGCACCACATCGTATTGTTCCTGGGAATACATGGACTCCACCTGGAAGCGGATGGTTCGCCCGATGAAAGCTTCAAGTTCGGCGACATTGCCCGACTCTTCGTCGAGCAGGCGGTCCACGACCTTCTGGTTGGCCAGCACACGATAGCCCTCGGCCTGGTAGGCACGGGCTTCCCGAAGAATCTCGCGGAAAATTTCGTAACAGATCGTCTCCGGTGTCTTCAGCTTGCCGCGCCCCTGACACGCCGCGCATGGTTCGCACAGCACCTGCTCAAGACTTTCCCGGGTGCGCTTGCGCGTCATCTGCACCAGGCCCAGCTCGGTGATGCCGATGATGTTGGTCTTGGCGTGATCACGCTCGAGCTGCTTCTCCAAGGTACGCAGGACCTGGCGCTGGTGCTCCTCGTCCTCCATGTCGATGAAGTCGATGATGATGATCCCACCGATGTTGCGCAGGCGCAGTTGCCGGGCAATCGCGGTGGCCGCCTCGAGGTTGGTCTTGAAGATGGTCTCTTCGAGGTTGCGATGACCGACGAACGCACCAGTGTTGACGTCGATGGTGGTCATCGCCTCGGCCGGGTCTACCACCAGATAGCCACCGGACTTGAGGGGTACCTTGCGCTCCAGCGCACGCTGAATCTCGTCTTCCACGCCGTACAGGTCGAAAATCGGCCGCTCGCCAGGGTAATGCTCCAGGCGATCGGCGATTTCCGGCATCAACTCGGCCACGAACTGGGTGGTCTTCTGGAAGGTCTCCCGCGAGTCGATGCGGATCTTCTCGATCTTCGGGTTGACCAGATCACGCAGGGTCCGCAGCGCCAGACCGAGGTCCTCATAGATGACCACGGGCGCTCCGCTGGTCTTGATCTGCGAGCCGATCTGCTCCCACAGGCGGCGCAGGTAGCGGATGTCCTGAAGGATATCCTCGGCACGTGCGCCCTCGGCCGCGGTACGCAGGATGAAGCCACCGGCGTCCTTCATCTCCCCCTGGGCCATGCTGTCGGTGACCACCTGCTTGAGGCGATCACGCTCGGCTTCATCTTCGATCTTGAGGGAGATACCGACATGGCTGCTGCGCGGCATGTAAACCAGGTAGCGGGACGGAATAGACAGCTGAGTGGTCAGGCGAGCGCCCTTGCTGCCTATGGGGTCCTTGGTGACCTGCACTACCAGCGCCTGGCCCTCATGGACCAGTGCGGTGATGGTCTCCACCGCAGACCCTTCGCGCTGGGAAATCTCCGAGGCATGGATGAACGCGGCCCGCTCCAGGCCGATATCGACAAAGGCTGCCTGCATGCCCGGCAACACCCGCACCACCTTGCCTTTGTAGATATTACCGACGATGCCACGGCGCTGGGTGCGCTCTACGTGCACCTCCTGCAGGACTCCGTTCTCCACCACTGCCACGCGTGATTCCATCGGGGTGATGTTGATCAGGATCTCTTCACTCATGGCGCGCTCTCGTCAGTGGTCTGGGGTAATGATGGATTGCTGCGGCGTGGCTGGCTAGCGCTGTGCGGAACCCTCTTGCAGTTGCCAACATGGCACGCCGAATTGCTCGAGCAGTTCGGCGGTTTCACTCAGGGGCAGCCCGACCACGGCCGAGTAGCTGCCCTCGATGCCGCTGACGAACACCGCGCCCAAGCCCTGGATCGCATAGCCACCGGCCTTGTCGAGCGGTTCGCCGCTGTCCCAGTAGCGCAGCGCCTCTTCGAAAGAGATGGTGCGAAAGCGCACGGTGGTGCTGACGCAGCGGCTGATACTGCGCTGGCCATCGGTCAGCGCAACGGCGGTAAGCACCTGGTGTTCGCGCTTGGAAAGGTCGCCAAGCATGGCCAACGCCTGCTCACGTTCCTCCGGCTTGCCAAGGATCTGGCCATCGAGCACCACGGTGGTGTCGGCGCCCAGTACCACCCCTGCGCCATCGGTGTGGGCGAAGCCCGCAACCGCCTTTGCCTGGGCCAGGCGCTCGACGTAGGCCGCCGGCGCTTCGCCCGGCAACGGGGTTTCATCGATGGGCGCGCTGACCACTGTGAACGGCACACCAATCTGGGTCAGCAGTTCACGGCGGCGTGGCGAGCCGGAGGCCAGGTACAGCTGGGTCATGTGGACATCTCCCTGTCAGTGGCGGCGCGTCAGTGGATATGCAGACGATGGCGCAGGCCGCGCAGGGCAAAGCTGACCCACGGCCAGAGCAAGGCGCTGATCACCGCCGACCAGACCAGGGCCAGGGTCGGCAGGCGATTACCGGTCAGCGCGCTGAGCCACAGCTGGATCAGTTGGGCGATACCGAAGATCACCAGGATCACCAGGCTCTGCTGCCACATGGGGAACATGCGCAGGCGCTGCTGCAATGACAGCACCAGGAACGTGATCAAGGTAAGGATCAGGGCGTTCTGGCCGAGCAGGGTGCCATACAGCACATCCTCGGCCAAACCCAGCAGGAACGCGGTGGTCATACCGACCTTGCCCGGTACCGCAAGGGTCCAAAAGGCCAGCAACAGGGCCAGCCACATCGGCCGGAACACTTCCATGAACTGCGGCATGGGCGAAACGCTGAGCAACAGGCCAATGGCGAAGGTCAGCCAGATGGCCCAGCCGTTTCTGCTACGGGTGCTGGCCATTATTGTCTCCGGGGTTGGGCGGGCGCGGCGGCCGGTTGGGCCGGCGCCGTGCCTGCAGCCGGCGCTGGGGTCGCGGAGGGCGAACCAGGTGGTTGCTGGGGGGCGCCAGCCGGTACCGCGGGAGCTGGCGCGGCCGGCACCTGGTTGTGGCTGGCCCCCTGGCGATCAGCTTCTTCCTGAGCGATCGCGGCCTCGGTGGCGCGCTCCTCGGGCGTGCGCCGGTCGCTGAACACCAGCAGCATATAGCGACTGCGGTTGAGCGCGGCGGTGGGGATGGCACGGACAATGGCGAAAGGCTGTCCGGAGTCATGAATCACTTCATTGACCGTCGCCACCGGATAGCCGGCCGGAAAGCGCTGGCCCATGCCGGAGCTGACCAGCAGGTCACCTTCCTTGATGTCGGCGGTGTCGGCCACGTGGCGCAGCTCCAGGCGCTCCGGGTTACCCGTGCCACTGGCGATGGCGCGCAGGCCGTTGCGGTTGACCTGCACCGGGATGCTGTGGGTGGTGTCGGTGAGCAGCAGCACCCGCGAGGTGTAAGGCATCAGCTCGACCACCTGGCCCATCAGGCCACGGGCATCGAGCACAGGCTGGCCGAGGAACACGCCATCGCGCTCGCCCTTGTTGATCAGGATACGGTGGGTGAACGGATTGGGATCGACACCTATCAGCTCGGCAACTTCGACCTTCTCGTTGACCAGCGCCGAAGAGTTGAGCAGCTCACGCAGGCGCACGTTCTGCTCGGTCAAGGCGGCCAGCTTCTGCAGGCGCCCCTGCAGCAGCAGGGCCTCGGTCTTGAGTTTCTCGTTCTCGGCGATCAGTTCGGTGCGACTGCCGAACTGGCCAGCCACGCCCTGCCACGTGCGCTGCGGCAGATCGGTGATCCAGTAGGATTCCATCAGCACCAGGCCCATCTGACTGCGCACTGGCTTGAGCAGGTCGAAGCGCGAGTCGACCACCATCAGCGCGACCGACAGCACGACCAGCACGAGCAGGCGAACGCCCAGCGAGGGGCCCTTGGAGAAAAGCGGTTTAATGGGCCGTTCCTCGTGGACGACTCAGGAGGTCATTGGACATGGGGCAATGCACCGGCCTGCTGCGGATTGACGGAAAAGGCGCCCGGGCGGGCGCCAGCACAGCGCTTACAGGTAGCACTGTGCGTGCCACCTGTAAACCTGGACATACACTACTGCTTCAGCGATCACTCGCTGGAGAGGAGGTCCATGGCGTGCTTGTCCATCATCTCCAGGGCACGGCCACCGCCGCGGGCGACGCAGGTCAGCGGGTCTTCGGCGACGATCACCGGCAGGCCGGTTTCCTGGGCTAGCAGCTTGTCCAGGTCGCGCAGCAGCGCGCCACCACCGGTCAGCACCAGGCCGCGCTCGGCGATGTCCGAGGCCAGCTCCGGCGGCGACTGCTCCAGGGCGCTCTTGACCGCCTGGACGATGGTCGCCAGCGATTCTTGCAGCGCCTCGAGCACTTCGTTGGAATTCAGGGTGAAAGCACGCGGCACGCCTTCGGCCAGGTTGCGGCCACGGACGTCGACTTCGCGCACTTCGCCGCCCGGGTAGGCGGTACCGATTTCCTGCTTGATGCGCTCGGCGGTGGATTCGCCGATCAGGCTGCCGTAGTTGCGGCGCACGTAGGTGACGATGGCTTCGTCGAAGCGGTCGCCGCCGACGCGCACGGATTCGGCGTAGACCACGCCGTTGAGCGAGATCAGGGCGATCTCGGTGGTACCGCCACCGATATCGACGACCATCGAGCCGCGGGCCTCTTCGACCGGCAGGCCGGCACCGATGGCGGCGGCCATGGGTTCTTCGATCAGGAATACTTCACGGGCACCGGCACCGAGGGCCGATTCACGGATGGCGCGGCGCTCGACCTGGGTCGACTTGCACGGCACGCAGATCAGCACACGAGGGCTGGGCTGCAGGAAGCTGTTCTCATGCACCTTGTTGATGAAGTACTGCAGCATCTTTTCGCAAACGCTGAAGTCGGCGATCACGCCGTCCTTCATCGGACGAATGGCAGCAATGTTGCCGGGGGTGCGGCCCAGCATGCGCTTGGCTTCGGTACCGACTGCGACGACGCTTTTCTGGTTGCCGTGGGTACGGATGGCAACAACCGAGGGCTCATTCAGGACGATACCGCGCTCACGCACGTAGATAAGGGTGTTGGCAGTACCCAGGTCGATGGACAGATCGCTGGAAAACATGCCACGCAGTTTCTTGAACATGGGAAAGTGACCCTGGGGAAAGCGTGGGTAAAAAAGTGCGGCAAACTCTAACAATGGCAGGGATTTTGGGCAAGGAGCCAATATGTTAAATTGGTTGTTTTTCCGAGCATGCCTGCCGATGTTCGCGGCCGTTTGACCGCCAGAATGCCGGCATGTTCCTCATCTGCGGACCCATTCCGTTTTTCGTTTCCCTGGAGATCCCCATGGCGCTTCAACGCTCCGACGTGGAAAAGATCGCCCATCTGGCCCGCCTGGGCCTGAATGAAGGCGAATTGCCACGCATCACCGATGCCTTGAACAGTATTCTCGGGCTGGTCGACCAGATGCAAGCCGTCGACACCTCTGGCATCGAGCCCCTCGCCCACCCGCTGGAAGCCACCCAGCGCCTGCGCCCCGACCAGGTCACCGAAAGCAACCAGCGCGACCGCTACCAGGCCGTCGCCCCGTCGACCGAAAACGGTCTGTACCTGGTTCCGAAAGTCATCGATTAAGGGATAGCGCCTGCCATGCATCAACTCACTCTGGCCGAAATCGCCCGCGGTCTCGCCGACAAGTCGTTCTCCTCGGAAGAACTGACCGGTGCCCTGCTGTCGCGCATCAAGCAGCTCGACCCGCAGCTCAACAGCTTCATCACCGTCACCCAAGCACAGGCCCTGGACCAGGCGCGCGCCGCCGACGCCCGCCGTGCCTCTGGTGAGACCGGCGCGCTGCTCGGTGCGCCGATCGCCCACAAGGACCTGTTCTGCACCAACGGCGTGCGCACCAGCTGCGGCTCGAAGATGCTCGACAGCTTCACCGCCCCGTACGACGCCACCGTGGTCGCCAAGCTGGCCGAAGCCGGCATGGTCACCCTGGGCAAGACCAACATGGACGAATTCGCCATGGGCTCGGCCAACGAGTCCAGCCACTACGGCGCGGTGAAGAACCCGTGGAACCTCGAGCACGTGCCCGGCGGTTCCTCCGGCGGCTCGGCCGCCGCCGTGGCCGCGCGCCTGCTGCCGGCCACCACCGGTACCGACACTGGTGGTTCGATCCGCCAGCCGGCAGCCTTCACCAACCTGACCGGCCTCAAGCCGACCTATGGCCGCGTATCGCGCTGGGGCATGATCGCCTACGCCTCGAGCCTCGACCAGGGCGGCCCGCTGGCCCGTACCGCCGAAGACTGCGCCCTGCTGCTGCAGGGCATGGCCGGCTTCGACGCCAAGGACTCTACCTCGGTCGACGAGCCGGTACCGGACTTCAGCGCCAACCTGAACGCCTCGCTGCAAGGCCTGCGCATCGGCCTGCCGAAGGAATACTTCGGCGCCGGCCTCGACCCGCGCATCGCCGACCTGGTTCAGGCCAGCGTCAAGGAGCTGGAAAAGCTCGGCGCGGTGGTCAAGGAAATCAGCCTGCCGAACATGCAGCATGCCATCCCGGCGTACTACGTGATCGCCCCGGCGGAAGCCTCCTCCAACCTGTCGCGCTTCGACGGCGTGCGCTTCGGTCATCGCTGTGAAGATCCGAAAGATCTGACCGACCTGTACAAACGCTCCCGTGGCGAAGGCTTCGGCGCGGAAGTGCAACGCCGCATCATGGTCGGCACCTACGCCCTGTCGGCCGGCTACTACGACGCCTACTACGTCAAGGCGCAACAGATCCGCCGCCTGATCAAGAACGACTTCATGGCCGCGTTCGCCGACGTCGACGTGATCCTCGGCCCGACCACGCCGAACCCGGCCTGGAAACTTGGCGCCAAGAGCAGCGATCCGGTCGCCGCCTACCTCGAAGACGTCTACACCATCACCGCCAACCTGGCCGGCCTGCCGGGCCTGTCGATGCCAGCCGGCTTCGTCGACGGCCTGCCGGTGGGCGTGCAACTGCTGGCCCCGTACTTCCAGGAAGGCCGCCTGCTCAACATCGCGCACCGTTACCAGCAAGTCACCGACTGGCACACCCGCGCCCCCAACGGCTTCTGAGGAGTTCACACATGCAATGGGAAGTTGTGATCGGGCTGGAGATTCATACCCAGCTCGCCACCCAGTCGAAGATCTTCTCCGGCAGCGCCACCACCTTCGGCTCCGAGCCGAACACCCAGGCCAGCCTGGTCGACCTGGGGATGCCTGGCGTGCTGCCGGTGCTCAACCAGGAGGCCGTGCGCATGGCGTGCATGTTTGGCCTGGCGATCGATGCCGAGATCGGGCCGCGCAACGTGTTCGCGCGCAAGAACTACTTCTACCCCGACCTGCCCAAGGGCTACCAGATCAGCCAGATGGACCTGCCGATCGTCGGCAAGGGCCACCTGGACATCGCCCTGGAAGACGGCACCATCAAGCGCATCGGCGTGACCCGCGCGCACCTTGAAGAAGATGCCGGCAAGAGCCTGCACGAAGACTTCAACGGCGCCACCGGCATCGACCTGAACCGCGCCGGCACCCCGCTGCTGGAGATCGTCTCCGAACCGGACATGCGCAGCGCCAAGGAAGCCGTGGCCTACGTCAAGGCCATCCACGCCCTGGTGCGCTACCTGGGCATCTGCGATGGCAACATGGCCGAAGGTTCGCTGCGCTGCGACTGCAACGTGTCGATCCGGCCGAAGGGCCAGACCGAGTTCGGCACCCGCTGCGAGATCAAGAACGTCAACTCGTTCCGCTTCATCGAACGTGCGATCAACAGCGAGATCCAGCGCCAGATCGACCTGATCGAGGACGGCGGCAAGGTGGTGCAGGAAACCCGCCTGTACGACCCGAACAAGGACGAGACCCGCTCCATGCGCAGCAAGGAGGAAGCCAACGACTACCGTTACTTCCCCGACCCGGACCTGCTGCCGGTGGTCATCGAGCCAGGCTTCCTCGACAGCGTGCGCGCCGCCCTGCCGGAGCTGCCACCACAGAAGGTCGAGCGCTTCCAGAGCCAGTACGGCCTGTCGGCCTATGACGCCAACGTGCTGGCCTCCAGCCGAGAGCAGGCCGACTACTTCGAACAGGTGGTGAAGATCGGCGGCGATGCCAAGCTGGCCGCCAACTGGGTGATGGTGGAACTGGGCAGCCTGCTGAACAAGCTCGGCGTCGAGATCGACCAGTCGCCGGTCAGTGCCGAATACCTCGGCGGCATGCTGCTGCGCATCCGTGACAACACCATCAGCGGCAAGATTGCCAAGACCGTGTTCGAGGCCATGGCCGCCGGCGAAGGCGATGCCGACAGCATCATCGAAAGCCGCGGCCTCAAGCAGGTCACCGATACCGGCGCGATCGACAAGATGCTCGACGAGATGCTCGCCGCCAACGCCGAACAGGTCGAACAATACCGCGCCGCCGATGAAGCCAAGCGCGGCAAGATGTTCGGCTTTTTCGTCGGCCAGGCGATGAAAGCGTCGAAAGGCAAGGCCAACCCGGGGCAAGTGAACCAATTGCTCAAGGCCAAGCTCGAAGGGTGACCCCAATCGCGGTGCAAGTCGCATCGGCGCACCGCCGCTCCCACGATCTGTCGTGGGAGCGGGCTTGCCCCGCGATCGTCTGCGGCAACACCGGAGTGTCCGACTTGCTAAAACGATCCCTCACCACCCTCACCCTCTTCTCCGTCCTGGCCGGCTGCGCCAGCCACGACATCGACCCCCGCGGTTACAACGAAACCGGCACCGCCTCCTATTACGGTTCACGCCACCATGGCAAACGCACTGCCAGCGGCGAGCCCTTCAACCAGCATGGCCTCACCGCCGCCCACCGCAGCCTGCCCTTTGGCAGCCGTGTGCTGGTCACCAACCTGGCCAACCAGCGCAGCGTTGTGGTACGCATCAACGACCGTGGCCCGCACACCCGCGGCCGGCTGATCGACCTTTCACGCGCAGCCGCAGAAAAAATCGACATGCTCCGTAGCGGAACCGCGCGAGTCCGGGTACAAGGTCTGAGCGATTGACCTGACTGGAGCCCTCGCCATTTTCGACCTGGCCACCCTCCCCGCCTTCAGCCTGCTGCAACTGGGCCTGGGCCTGCAGCTGATGATCTTTGGTGCCGAGCTACTGGTACGCGCCGCTCTGCGCCTGGCCAGCCGCCTGCACGTGCGCCCTCTGATCATTGGCCTGAGCCTGGTCGCCTTCGGCAGTACGGCGCCACAGCTGACCGTGAGCCTGCAAGCCGCCTACCAGGGCGCGCCGGATGTCGCTGTGGGCAGCGTCGTGGGCAGCAACATCTTCAACGTGCTGGTGATCCTGGGCCTTGCCGCACTGATCATTCCGCTGCGTGTGTCACGCCAGCTGGTGCGCCTGGATATCCCATTGATGATCCTCGCCAGCGCCCTGGTATACCTGCTCGCGCTCAACGGTGAACTGGGGCGGCTCGAAGGCGGCCTGCTACTGCTCGGGTTGACCGGTTACCTGGCCATGCTCTGGCATCAGTCGCGCCACTACGCCCGCACCTACCCGGCGCCATGCACCAAGCACGCCAGCCCGCTGCGCTTCTGGAGCGGGGCACTGCTGCAGATTCTCCTGGGGCTGGGGCTGCTGAGCCTGGCGGGTTACCTGGTACTGGAGGCAGCCGTCGAGGTGGCGACCGACCTGGGCCTGTCCGAACGCATCATCGGCCTGACCGTGGTTGCGGTATGCACCTCGCTGCCGGAACTGGCCGCCGCGCTGATCGCGGCCCTGCGTGGCGAACGGGAGATCGCCGTGGGCACGGTGATCGGCAGCAACCTATTCAACCTGCTGGCGGTGCTGGGGCTGACGGCAGTGACCGCACCCGCTCCCTTGTCGATTTCACCCAATGCACTGGACTTCGACCTGCCGGTGATGCTCGGCGTCGCCGCGCTGTGCCTGCCAGTATTCTATTCAGGCTACCGGGTAACCCGCGCCGAAGGCCTGGTATTCCTGTGTCTTTACCTGGCCTACGGCCTGCACGTGGTGACCTTCACCACCGGCCTGCCATTGGCCGGACGCCTCGAACAACTGATGCTGTTCTATGTAATGCCGGTGCTCGGGGTCGTGCTGCTTTACACGACGATCCGCGCCTGGCGCCGCCAACACTAAGGAAAACAACATGGCCGACACGAAACAGACGGGTGAACGTATTCGCCGCCAGGTGATGGGCGATGCGTTCGTCGATCGCGCCCTGGGCAACGCAACGGCGTTCACCCAACCGCTGCAGGACTTCGTCAACGAACATGCATGGGGCAGCGTCTGGGCCCGCGACGGGTTGCCGCTGAAGACCCGCAGCCTGATCACCCTGGCCACTCTGACCGCGCTCAAGTGCCCGCAGGAACTCAAGGGCCACGTACGTGGGGCGTTGAACAATGGCTGCACGGTCGAGGAGATTCGCGAGGCGTTGCTGCATTGCGCGGTGTATGCAGGGGTGCCGGCGGCGATCGATGCGTTTCGCGCGGCGCAGGAAGTGATCGACAGCTATCAGGCGAGTACCGCGGATTAAACGGCGAAACGCCAGAGGCTCATGGAGATCCCCTGGCGCCCGTCAAGACGACCTGCCTCAACCAACCGGCCGCAGGCCCTGGCTCATTCCGAACAGAAACAGTAAAAGATCATGATCTGGCTGAGCCTGCGCCTGGTCAGCCTTCACCACACGAGGCAACGGGCACTGCCCACCCTCCCCGGCCTTGCTGAACACCATGGGCCGCGGTTGCTCCCAGGCCGCCGCCGCTGCGGTAGTCACCGCTAACGCCGCAACCAGGAACAAAGCTCGAGCGATTTCTAGTTTCATTGCCCTAAACCTTTGACAGCGCTGCCAAACGCCATTTGGTAAAAGTAGAGCAAGGTTTGCCACTCCGCTTCACTGAACGACGAGTGGCGACGCAATTGACGCAGGTCGTTGTACGCCGCCCGCTGGCAACTGATGCGCCGACGGCATTTCTCCAAATCCAGCAATGCGACCTCCACCCGGGCCTGCTCGCCTTCGCCATATACCTTGACGAACACATGCTTGCCATACAGGCAACCATGCTGCCAATGGCCCAGGTGCATGCGCGCCAGATTGTCGGCCAGGTCCTTGAACATGCGCTCTTGCACTGCCTGTGGGTATCGCTCGCGAGCCCCCGAGGCATGCCAGGTGTCAAGATCGACAAAGCCGTCTAGGGCTTCACTGACCAGCAACGCACGCCACTGGTGATCGGCGTCACGCTCGGCACCTGCATAGACGATACGGGGTACCCGCACGCCCAGTTGCTCGAAACTGTGCAACGCATCAAGTTCGCGCAACACCGTGGGGCGCCCGAAGGGATGCAGAAGGCTGCGGTAGATATGCCCGACCTGGCGTTTCGCATACAGCATGTGGCCGTGGTCATCACTCAGTCGTTGCACGCCGCTCTCGCCGCCACGCCGCTGGTTGGGTTCCTCGACCCATTCCCCTTGCTGCTGCCAGTAAAAATCGAACTGTCTGGATTGATGCTGCGCTACCGCCATGACCCTTTACCCCTTGCGCAATACGTAAACTCGCCACATGGCATAGAACGGCAGAAAGTCGAGACGTTCCTGGATTCTGAAGCCAGCTGAGGAAAACTCTTCTTCCACTGTAGCCGCAGGTAACACAAATCGATTTTGGTAGCTGTCCTGCGCAGCCCGGAGGCTGCGCCGAGCCTCAAGCTTGCGCCGACGCCAAGCTTTGAAATTGCCGTCCACCCACAACGACAAAATCACACTATCACGGCTAACCCTTTGAAATTCAGAGAGAATTGTCTTTCGATGCGCGGGATCACCTATGTGATGGAACAGGCGCATGCAGAAAATGCTGTCCACCGCGTTGTCCGGCAGATCGATCGCAAAGGCGGAAGTCTGCAAGGGCCGTACCCGCTTGACGATCTCTGGCGGTTGTGCCGCACAGGCTGTCTCAATCATCGCGGCAGAATTATCTGCCCCGATGATGACCCGGTTGGCTTTTTCCGCCAGCAAAGGCCAGAACCGTCCTGCACCACAGGGCAGATCGAGCACCAGCCCCGGCTCGCCGGCAAGCGCCAGGGCTCGTCGCGCCAGTTGTTCGTCGCGCTGGTGGGAAAGGCGCCGAGCCAGGCCATCCTGGTGCTTGAGAAAATACTGACGAGCATGATCCCGGTCGTATTTTTCCGAGAATTCGAGTTTGATGGGGCTACGCATTGGGCATCTCCTGACTCCAGTGCGCCCACCTTATGCAGGCGGACGTTGGCGTCAGGTCATGCCTATGTGAAAAATCCGTAGGAAAAATCAGCAGGTGTTACCGGAAGTTAATCCGGATCCAATATCCCGTCGGGTCCCGGCGGCAGTGGGGCTCCCTGGCTCAGGTCGACCCGGAAACGGCAACCATGGGGCAGCGTTGTCGTCAGGGTCACGCGCCAGCCCTGGTCGTCACAGATGCGCTGCACCAGTGAAAGGCCCAGCCCCAACCCTTCGCCCCGACGCTCGTCGCCTCGCACGAAGGGCCGGAACATCGCTTCGCGCTGCTCCTCAGGGATTCCTACCCCACTATCTTCCACGCTGAAGCCATTGGCCTCCAGGCTGAGACGGATATAACCGCTATCGGTGTAGTGGGCGGCATTGCGCAACAGGTTGCCCATCACCGACTGCAGGAATGTAGCGTTGTACAGCACCGGGCTGGCGCTTACCCGGCCGTCGTAATACAGCGCCAGCCCCTTCTGTTCGATGGTGTCGCGCCAAACGCCGATCAAGTCGTCCCCTACCTCGCGCAGCGACGCCCGTGAGGCCACAGCGCCCTCGTCTCGCTGCGCCCTGGCGAGCATCAGGAAAGTCTTGACCAATTCGCGCATCTCCTCGGTCGCCCGGACGATACGCTCGACATGGCTGCGAGCACGGGGTTCGAGATTGGGGTTCTCCATCAACAGCTCGCACGAAGTGGCCAGGACCATCAGCGGCGTTCGCAGCTCGTGGCTGACATCACTGGTGAACAAGCGCTCACGGGTCAACGCATCACGCAGGCGGCCCAGGGTATCGTCGAAAGCGACGGCCAACTGGCCGACCTCGTCCGCCGCATAATCCGGTGCCAATGGCGGCGCCAATCCCAGCAACTGGTCACGGTGGCGGACCTGGCGCGCCAGACGGATCACCGGTGCCATCACACGTCGAGCCAGCAGCCAGCCGAGAATCACCGCAAGGGCCAGGCTGAGCACGAAACCGACCACGACAACGGCGAACAACACTCGCTCGCGCTCTTCGAAGTCGCTCTGATCCTGCAGCAGCACATAACGTCGGCCGTCAACGATCTCGACCATCGCGTGGTACGAGAGCTGATCACGAAATACCTCGTGAAAACCTGCATCCAGGTGACGCAGGTCCTTGGGTAGTTCGAAATCGTCGCGCCCGCCGCTGAAGTAGAACAACTGGTCGGGGCGCGGCCGGTGGCTCCAGTCGCTGACGCTGTCCATGCGCAGCAAGCGTTGCAGGTCGCCACCGAGCACAGAAGAGATCAACCGCTCTTCAACCAGGTGCACTGTGGCGACAATGCCGAAGGCAAAGGCCCCGGCCACCAGCGCGCTCATCAGCGCAAAGGCGATGATGATGCGCTGGGCAAGGCTCTGCTTAAACTCCATCACGGCCCTCGGCGAGGCGATAGCCGACGCCATGGACGGTATGTAGCAACGGTTTTTCGAAAGGCTTGTCAATCACCTGGCGCAGCTGGTGCACGTGGCTGCGCAGGCTGTCGCTGTCGGGGCAGTCATCGCCCCACAAGGCTTCTTCCAGTACTTCGCGGCGCAGTACATGGGGGCTCTTCTGCATGAGTACGGCCAGCAGTTTCAGACCCACAGGGTTGAGCTTGAGCAGACGGCCCTGGCGGGTCACCTCGAGGGTGTCGAGGTCGTAGGTCAGGTCAACCACCTGCAAGGTGCGCCGGCCGCCCCCCTGGGCACGGCGCAGCACTGCCTCGATGCGCGCGGCCAGCTCCGACAAAGCAAACGGCTTGAGCAGGTAGTCGTCTGCGCCCGAGCGGAAGCCTTGCAGGCGGTCGTCCAGCTGGTCGCGGGCGGTGAGCATGATCACCGGGGTGTCGCGGCGGGCATCCTCGCGCAGACGTTTGCACAGGGTGTAACCGTCGATGCCCGGCAGCATGATGTCGAGCACAATCAGGTCGTAGTGTTCGGTCGCGGCCAGGTGCAGGCCAGACAGGCCATCCTGGGCACAGTCGACGGTGTAGCCCTTCATGCCGAGGTAGTCGGCCAGGTTGGCCAGAATATCGCGGTTGTCTTCAACCAAAAGAATGCGCATCAAGATCTCCTTTGCGGCGCTTCGCCGGGCGCGGCAGGCGCAGCTTACGGCCATTGCGCGCATGGTGCCATGCCCTGAAGCTAAAACACCGGCCTTGACAGTTTTTTCACCGATCATTCACGGACACAGGATAGCGGCCCGAGGACAATGCACCGTCTCGTCCACCCTCTGGAGTCACCATGCAGGCTAGCGTCTCCCCTCGTCCGATCAACCCATGGCTTTACCTGGGCATCCCGTTTATCACTGTCGTGACCCTTGTTTTGCTGGAATGGACTTCGCTGGACATGGACCTTGCCAACCTGTTCTACGAACCGACCGCCGGCGGATTCATTGGCCGCCACAGCTATCTGCTGGAAAACATCCTGCATGACCGCGTCAAGCAGGGTGTGATCCTGTTCGGTCTGCTGGCATTGACCGGGTTCGCCCTGAGCTTCTTCTGGAACCGAGTGGCGGGCTGGCGCCGCGAGCTAGGCTGCCTGGTACTGGCGCTGGCGCTGTCGACGGCCTTCGTCACGCCACTTAAGAAGGTTACCCAGGTGCAGTGCCCCTGGAGCTTGACGCAGTTCGGTGGCAAGGAGACCTACAGCAAGTTGCTCGAAGCCCGTCCGGCCACCGACAAGCCTGGCCTGTGCTGGCCCGGTGGGCATGCGGCGACCGGGTTCTGCCTGTTCGGCCTGTTCTTCATGCTGCGTGACCGCAAGCCACGTCTGGCCCGGGTCGCGCTGGCAGTGGCCTTCGTCGCCGGGTCGGTGCTGTCGATCGGGCGGATGATGCAGGGCGCGCATTTCCTGTCACACAACGTGTGGACAGCGGTGTTCTGCTGGCTAATCGGGCTGGGGTCGTACTACCTGATTCTGTATCGCCACGCGACGACCAAGCTACCTGCTGTCGAGCGCAGCGCAGCCTGATCCCTGGCAGGGACAAGGAAAACGAAGAAGCCCCGGTTCTCACGAACCGGGGCTTCTTCTTGGTACCGGGGGTAAGGCTGGCTTACATCATGCCGCCCATGCCACCCATGCCACCCATGTCAGGCATGCCAGCAGCTGGCTTGTCTTCCGGCAGGTCGGCAACCATGGCCTCGGTGGTGATCATCAGACCGCCGATCGAAGCTGCGGCTTGCAGGGCCGAACGGGTGACCTTGGCTGGGTCCAGGATGCCCATCTCGATCATGTCGCCGTACTCGCCGGTAGCGGCGTTGTAACCGTAGTTGCCCGAACCTTGCTTGACCTTGTCAGCGACAACACTTGGCTCGTCGCCGGCGTTGGCAGTGATCTGGCGAAGCGGCGCTTCGACTGCGCGACGCAGCAGGGCAATACCGACGTTCTGGTCTTCGTTGTCACCTTTGAGGTCAACGATGGCCGCCAGGGCGCGAACCAGGGCAACACCGCCGCCAGGCACCACGCCTTCTTCAACGGCTGCACGGGTAGCGTGCAGGGCGTCTTCAACGCGAGCCTTCTTCTCTTTCATCTCGACTTCGGTGCCTGCACCGACCTTGATCACGGCAACACCGCCAGCCAGCTTGGCCAGACGCTCTTGCAACTTCTCACGGTCGTAGTCCGAGGTAGTGTCGGCAACCTGGGCACGGATCTGGGTAACGCGCGCCTGGATGTCGGACTCTTCGCCAGCACCGTCGATGATGGTGGTATTTTCCTTGGAAAGGATGACGCGCTTGGCGTTACCCAGGTGCTCCAGGGTGGCGGTTTCCAGGGACAGGCCGATCTCTTCGGAAATCACGGTGCCGCCAGTCAGGACAGCGATGTCCTGCAGCATTGCCTTGCGGCGATCGCCGAAGCCTGGTGCCTTGACTGCGGCGACCTTGACGATGCCACGCATGTTGTTGACCACCAGGGTAGCCAGGGCCTCACCCTCGACGTCCTCGGCAACGATCAGCAGCGGACGACCGGCTTTGGCTACAGCTTCCAGTACCGGCAGCAGCTCACGGATATTGGAGATCTTTTTGTCGACCAGCAGCAGCAGCGCGCCTTCAAGCTCAGCCACCATGGTATCCGGCTTGTTGACGAAGTACGGCGACAGGTAGCCACGGTCGAACTGCATGCCTTCGACGACAGACAGTTCGTTTTCCAGGCCCGAGCCTTCCTCAACGGTGATCACGCCTTCTTTACCGACTTTTTCCATGGCTTCGGCGATGATTTCACCGATGGAGTTGTCGGAGTTGGCGGAGATGGTACCTACCTGGGCGATGGCCTTGGAGTCGGCGCATGGCTTGGACAGGTTCTTCAGCTCGGCGACAACGGCAGCGGTGGCCTTGTCGATGCCGCGCTTGAGGTCCATCGGGTTCATGCCGGCAGCGACGGCCTTCAGGCCTTCGTTGACGATGGCCTGAGCCAGAACGGTGGCGGTGGTGGTGCCGTCACCGGCAGCGTCATTGGCCTTGGAAGCAACTTCCTTGACCAACTGGGCGCCCATGTTCTCGAAGGCGTCTTTCAGCTCGATTTCTTTGGCGACGGAAACACCGTCCTTGGTGATGGTCGGCGCGCCGAAGCTCTTGGCCAGAACCACGTTACGGCCTTTCGGGCCCAGGGTCGCTTTTACCGCGTCAGCCAGAACGTTGACACCAACCAGCATTTTCTTACGAGCGGAATCGCCGAATTTTACGTCTTTAGCAGCCATGATCGTTTAATCCTTGGAATTCTTTGGAGTAACGGGAAGTCGGGGAAATCAGCCTTCGATGACGGCGAGGATTTCGTTCTCGGCCATGACCAGCAGGTCTTCGCCATCGACTTTCACGGTGTTGCTGCCCGAGTAAGGGCCGAAAACCACTTTGTCACCCACTTTCACGGCCAGCGCACGTACTTCGCCGTTGTCCAGGATGCGACCGGTACCTACCGCAACGACTTCACCGCGGTTTGGTTTTTCAGCGGCCGAACCCGGCAGGACGATACCGCCAGCGGTTTTCGATTCTTCTTCGCTGCGACGGATGACGACGCGGTCATGCAGAGGACGAAGCTTCATTGTCGATCTCTCCCAAATTGTGGTTTTCATCGGCCGGTGCCAGCACCGGCGGGTTGATTCGATCCGGCGTTGCCGGGGATGGCCCGCAAATGGCGAACCACCTGTGTCATGTCTGGTGTTGCCACCAGAAACCTTGCGGTGACCACATACATGAGGCCGCCAAAATCGATTACAAGGCTTGAGAGGAAAAATTTTCAGCCCCCCATCGCAAAAGCGGGCCTGCCTCGCGACAGCTTCAGCCATCGCGGGGCAAGCCCGCTCCTGCAACACACCCTGGGTATTATTTATCGCGTCGCTCGTACTCGCCCTCGATCACATTCGGACGATGCCCGCCATCGCGGGGCTGGGCCTGGAGCGGATCGTCCTGGAACGCCCGCTGGCGCAGGGCCTGCTCTTCGGCGCGGCGACGCAGCCGACCGACCACCAGGCGTCGAGTGAACGGCAGCAGGCACAGCAGGCCCAGCAAGTCACTGATGAAGCCCGGCAGCAGCAACAGGCCACCACCGACGGTGAGCATCAAGCCCTGGAACATGTCCTCGGCTGGCAGTTCGCCGCGCTGCAGGCTCTCCCGGGCACGCAGGGCGGTGGCCAGGCCAGCAACGCGCATCACCAGCACCCCAAGGGCGGAACCGGCGATGATCAGCAGCAGCGCCGGGAAGAAACCGATTGCCGCACTGACCTTGACGAAGACGAACAGCTCCAGCACGGGGAAAAGCAGTAACAGCAATAGAAAAGCACGCATCAAGGGTTCCTCGACGGAAGAGAATCTTCCTGTAAGACCATCAGATGGATGCCTCGACGCAGGTTTTCAACCCTCGCCTTGCGACGAACCGGGCCATACATCCGCACGAGCCAGCGAAACCAAGGCCTCGCGAACTTGTGTCGGGGTGTTGCAAGTAGTGGGGAAAGGCAACCAGTAGATGCCCTGGCCTATACGCAAGTGCATGCCCTCGCTGTCGATACCAACCATGTGTGCCGAACGCGGTAGCCCTGACAGTTTTGCATAGTGGTCAATAGCATTGGCATGGTCGTCATTCATATGCTCGATCATGCTTTGTTCGGCTTGGCCCGCAAAGGGATTGGCCAGCGTCACCTGATCTAGCCAGTGGATCGCGCCGAAACCACCGATGTAGCGGTGGCGTACTGGCTCAAGCACCCAGAAGTCGAAATCGTGAGCCTTATGGTAGTTCGCAGATTCGGGGAAATACCGGTAGTAGCGACTCGCAGCAGCCTCGATAGCGGCATCGTCAGTGAGTTTGCGGGCCTCGGCCATTACCGTCAGCCGCCCGACTGCCTGGACATCCTCGGCGTCGCGCTCACCCACCAACAGCGAGCATTTGGGATCCCGCTGCAGGTTATGGGTATGCTGGGCGATGCGGCTGATGAGGATCAGCGGATGACCGTCGGCGTCGAGGCAATACGGCACCACCGAGCCGAATGGGAACCCTGGCATCGATTTGGAATGCGTGGAGAGGACACCGCGGTATTCCTTGAGCAGCAGTTCCCGGGCGGGGCGAAGGGCGTTGGTACTCACTGGAGAGGCTCCTGAAAAAATCAGCTGCAAGCTATAAGCTACAAGCGACAAGAAAAAGCAAGGCGGCACCGTCCGTTGAGACCGCACACACGACGCTTGCTTGCCGTTTGTAGCTTACTGCTAACGCCTGTTTTTACCAGGTAACGCCGAATCCGGCGGTATAGCGGGTTTTGTCCAGATCGCTGTCGCGGGTGCCCTTGATCAGGTCCTTTTCGGCCTTGAGGTTGAGCGAGGCCCACTCCGTGACTTTGTAACGCAGCCCCATCTCGGCATCCAGCGAGTAGTCGGCGACGCCGCCCAGCGGCTTGCCAAACTCGCCATTGGTGAAAAACTCGACTTTTTTGCCGATCAGGTAGCGGTTGTAGTCCCATTTCACCGCGGCGGAATAGAAATTGTCCTTGCCGCCATCGCGGTACTCGAAGTCCGTGCGGTTGATCAGCGAACCCAGCGAGAACGCGCCGAGTTCGTCGTCCCAGAACTGATAACCCGGGCCGGTACCGACGGTGCGCTGGCGGGCCAGATCCTCGATATGGTCACGCTTGTATTCCAGGCGCCCCTGCCAGAACCACTTCTCGGTGATGAAACGGTCGAGCGCGTACTCGGCGCTCCAGTTATTGGTGGTGGTGACATCGTCCTTGGTCTCGCGGTTGTACTCGCCCTCGGCGTTGTGCCGCCAACGGCCATGACGGGCGGTGGTCTTGAAGCTGACGTCATAGTCGTCGGTGTTGTTCTCGGCGCGCTTGTAGTCCATCGCCACATCGACGTTGCCCTTCCACAGGAAGTCTTCGACCACGGGGCGCGGCTTCATGATCTGCTCGATGCTGGCCAGCTCCACGGTCTTTGGCGCCTCGCCATTGGCCAGAGTCACCTTGCCGGGTTCAGCGGCTTTCAGCGACTTGGCCTTCTCGCCGCTGTACGCATCTTGCTTGACCAGCAGTTCCTGATCGCTTTCCAGCGTCTTCACCTGTTTCCAATCCAAGGCGATCGAACCGCCATAGGGGGTTTCCAGCAGCAGCTTGCCGCCATCGAAGACCTTGATCTTGCCGCTCAGGCGGTCACCGTTCTTCATCCACACGGTGTCAGCGAGCACGGGCGTACAAAGGGATGCAGCGATGAAACACAGCAGGGTTCTAGAAGGCATAAGCGCAATATGGGTTCGATTCGACGAAAAAGCCGGGCATTATCCAGATACCGACAACCTGAGCAAGGACAGACCCAGACCATGCCGATGAGTTCCACTCGCATTTGCCGCGACCTTCTGTCCGGTTTCATCTGCAGGACAGGGATCTCCTGATGTGCGCCCTCGATCCAGCTGCGGCGCAAGATGCAGATGCCCGACGAATGGCGCTGTATTCTGTACTCGGCCAGGTACCGGAGGGAAAAGTCGTCAGCTACGGGCAACTGGCCGAGCTTGCAGGCCTTGGCCGCGCGGCGCGGTGGGTGGGGCGCACACTTTCGCAGCTACCGCAGGACACTCGCCTGCCCTGGCACCGGGTGCTGGGCGCGGGTGGCAGGCTGAGCCTGGCCCTGGGCACGCCCTCGGGCGACGAACAACGCGCCCGGCTACGCGCAGAAGGCGTGAATGTGGCTAATAATCGTGTGGATATGGCGCGCCATGGCTGGCGTCCGATGGAGCACAGCGGTTAGAGTGCGCGCTTTGTTTTCGCAAACCTTGAGGCAGATGTTGGCCCATGCCCCGTAAAACCTGGCGCGCTGCGCTCGCTGCCTATGCCAGCCCGTCAACTTTGGTGCTTTTGCTGCTCGGATTCGCCGCCGGCCTACCGTACATGCTGGTGTTCTCGACGCTTTCTGTATGGTTGCGCGAGGCCGGCGTGGCCCGCGAGACTATTGGCTACGCCAGCCTGATCGGCCTCGCCTACGCCTTCAAATGGGTCTGGTCGCCGCTGCTCGACCAGTGGCGCCTGCCACTGCTCGGCGGCATGGGCCGGCGCCGTTCGTGGCTGCTGCTGTCGCAGGTCCTGGTGGTGCTAGGGCTGGTCGGCATGGGCTTCTGCGATCCGCAGAAACACTTGTCGTGGCTTGTCGCCCTGGCAGTGCTGGTGGCCTTCGCCTCGGCCACCCAGGACATCGCCGTCGACGCCTACCGCCTGGAGATTGCCGACGACCAGCGCCAGGCCGCCCTGGCCGCCAGCTACATGGCCGGCTACCGGGTCGCCGCACTGCTGGCCACTGCCGGTGCGCTGTTCTTCGCCGAGTGGTTCGGCTCCACCGGTTTCAGCTACTTGCACGAAGCCTGGACCGGCACCTACGTGCTGTTCGGCGTGCTGATGCTGCCCGCCGTGTTCACCACCCTGGTGATGCGTGAGCCGCCGGTCCCCCTGCGCACCCAGCTGTCGGCCGCGCGCTATGGCTTGATGCACCAGCTGGCGTCGGTGTTCGTACTGATCATCCTGCTGGTCTCGGTGCCGGCAAGTTTCACCCAGATGTTCAACACCGATTGGGGCAGCGTGGCGTTCGGCGACGCGACCATGCTCGACCTGCTGCTCGAAGATCGGGCCTTCCTACGCCTGATCCTCTATGTGCTGCTGACCTGGGCCTGCCTGTCATCCCTTGGCCGTCGCGGCCTGGCGCCGGTACTCACGCCGGTCAACGACTTCATCGTGCGCTATCGTTGGCAGGCGCTGCTGTTGCTTGGGCTGATCGCCACCTACCGCATGTCCGATACGGTGATGGGCGTGATGGCCAACGTGTTCTACATCGACATGGGCTTCACCAAGGACCAGATTGCCAGCGTCAGCAAGATCTTCGGCCTGATCATGACCCTGGTCGGCGCCGGCGCCGGGGGCCTGCTGATCGTGCGCTTCGGCATCCTGCCGATCCTGTTCATCGGCGGCGCGGCCTCGGCAGCCACCAATATCCTGTTCCTGATGCTGGCCGACATGGGCCCGAACCTGGAAATGCTGGTGGTCACCATCTCGCTGGACAACTTCAGTTCGGGGCTTGCCACCTCGGCCTTCGTCGCCTACCTGTCGAGCCTGACCAACCTGAAGTTCTCGGCCACCCAGTACGCCCTGCTCAGCTCGATCATGCTATTGCTGCCACGCCTGATCGGCGGCTATTCCGGGGTCATGGTGGAAAAGTTCGGCTATCACGACTTCTTCCTGGTCACCGCGCTGCTGGGTGTGCCGACGCTGGTGCTGATCGCGCTGCACTGGCGCCAGGAAGTCGGTCGGGGAAAGCCGGCGCCGGTGGAGAGCCCGGCGGCTGAACAACACTAGGCCTTCACTGGCCTCATCGCGGGGCAAGCCCGCTCCCACGTATTCAGTCTGAGGACTGCGTGGGAGCGGGCCTGCCCCGCGATGTTTCTACTGTGTCGCAGTTCCGTCCCCCGAACGCCCGCCTACCACGAACCACAAGGGCCACAGCGCAAGCGCGCCCGCCACGCCCGCAGCCAGGGCAAAGTGCATCAGGCTGGCACCGCCCCCCAGCATCGCCAACACCGCACCGCCCAATCCCAGCAAAGCGATGGTGATCATGCCCAGCATCGCCGACACCAGGCCCTTGCTCTGCTCACTGGAGAACAGCGTCATGCGGTACAGCACCGCGTTGGCCACGCCCAACCCCAAGGCGTACAGCGACATGCCGGAAACCACGCTGGTCACCGTTGGCCAGAGCCAGGTTGCCAGGGCCATCAGCGACAAGCCAGCCAGGTAAGGCCACAGAGCGCCACGCACCAAGGCCGGCAGCGGGTAGCGATCGGCGATACGGTTGATGATAAGGTTACCCAGGATCAGCCCGCCGAACACCGGCAATTGCCAAAGCGCGTATTCCATCGTGCTCAGGCCTTCATCATGGATCAGCAGCACAGGTGACAGGCCGATCCAGCCAATAAGAGGCAAACCTACCAGTCCCAGCGCCGCGCTACCGGCCACGAAACGACGATTGCCCAGCAACTGGCCATAACCTGCCAGCAATGGCAGCAGATGAATGGGCGTGAACGGCAGGCACGAGCCGTCGCGGCGCTCCACCCCCAGAGTTTCCGGCATCAGCCGGTAGAGCAGCAGCCAGCACAGCACCGCGCCGCCGGCGAAGGCCACGAACAGCCACCGCCAGTCCAGCCACTGCAGCATCAGGGTGCCCACCAGTGGGCCAAGCAACGGCGACAGCAGCGCGATGTTGGCCAGCAGCGCCATCATGCGCACCGCGTCGGCCTCGCTGAATGCCTCGTTGAGCGCCGGGTAGCTGACTGTGACGACGAAACCCAGGCCGATGCCCTGCAACAGCCGCAGCAGGTTGAACACACCGATATCCTGGGCCCAGAAGGTTGCCAGGCACGCCCCCCCGAAGAACACACAGCCCGCCAGCAACAGCGGGCGCCGGCCATAGCGGTCGGCCAACGGGCCGATCAGCCATTGCAGCAGCACGCCACCCAGCAGGTAGAGGTTGAGGGCATGGGGAATGTATTCGGGGCTGGCCTGGAGATCGCCGACCACGACCGGCATGGCGGGCATGACCGCGTCGCTCGCCAGATAGGTCAATAGTTCGAACAGCGCCAGGGTGAGGCCGAACAGCAGGGCGCGCAGGGGAGTGATATACAGCAGAGGTTTCATGGCGGACATCGGATTGGCAGGCAAGATCAGGGTGTATGCCAGATATGGCAGCGCCTGGCTGTGAACAAGTGTAAAAAACAGGGCCGCTTCGCGCCCCATCGCCGGCAAGCCGGCTCCCACAGGTTGACTGTTGACCCTGTGGGAGCCGGCTTGCCGGCGATGGGGCGCGAAGCGGCCCCGATTTCGCGGACGCTTATGTTACGCCACGGTCTCCTGCACCACGCGAATCACTCGCTGTGGAAAGGGAATGTCGATGCCTTCGGCCTTGAGCCGATCACGGGCATGTTCGTTGAGCATGAACATCACGTCCCAATAGTCGGCGGTCTTGGTCCAGATGCGCAGCGACACGGTGATCGAACTGTCGCCCAGGGTCGAAATCACCGCCTGCGGCGCCGGGTCCTGCAGTACACGCGGATCCTGGGCCAGCTCCAGCAGTACATTGCGAGCCTTCTGCAGGTCGGCGTCGTAATCCACCCCCACGTCGAACACCACCTTACGGGTCGGCTGGCGGTTGGTGTTGGTGATGATGCCGTTGGACAGGCTGCCGTTGGGCATGATCACGGTCTTGTTGTCGCCAGTGCGCAGCACGGTGTGGAAGATCTGGATGCTGTCCACGGTACCGCTGACCCCTTGGGCCTCGATCCAGTCACCGATACGGAAGGGGCGGAACATCAGGATCAACACGCCGCCGGCGAAGTTGGCCAGGCTGCCTTGCAAGGCCAGGCCGATAGCCAGGCCGGCGGCACCGATGGCGGCGACGAACGAGGTGGTCTCGATACCGATCATCGACGCCACGCTGACCATCAGCAGCACTTTCAACACGATATTGGCCAGGGTGCTGATGAAGCCCTGCAGTGCGGCGTCGGCGCGCAGGCCCACCAGCTTGCCGAGACGGGCGCTGAGTTTGTTGATGATCCACCAGCCGATGGCCAGCGTCAGCAGCGCCAGCAACAGGCGGCTGCCGTACTCCATGATCAAGGGAACCCAGGTCTGCGATTGGCGAACAAGCTGATCGACTTCAGCGTTCAAATCCATGTTTATCTCCTGATGCCGAACGGCAAGTACACAGTGAAGCGGGCAGCGCAAAGCCAGCGGCCCTGACCCCGATGGACATCAATGCGCCATCAAGGTTCCGGGCCGCTGTACGATCAGTCGCGGAAGTTGTTGAACTGCAGCGGCATGTCGAATTCCTTGGTGCGCAGCAAGGCAATGGCCTCCTGCAGGTCATCGCGCTTCTTGCCGGTGACGCGAACCTGCTCGCCCTGGATGGCGGCCTGGACCTTGAGCTTGCCGTCCTTGATGGTGGCAACGATCTTCTTGGCCAGGTCCTTGTCGATGCCTTCGCGGAACTTGGCTTCCTGCTTCTTCTCCTTGCCCGAAGCGTAGGGATCCTTGGTTTCCAGGCATTTGACGTCGATCTTGCGCTTGACCAGTGCCAGGCGCAGGATTTCCAGCATGGCCTCGAGCTGGAACTCCTCCTCGGCGGTCAGCAGCACGGTCTGCTCCTTGTCCTTAAACTCGAAGGTGCCCTTGCCCTTCAAGTCGTAGCGACGGTCGAGGTCCTTGATGGCGTTGTCGACAGCGTTCTGCACTTCGTGCTTGTCCAGTTCCGATACCACGTCGAACGAAGGCATGGTTGATCTCCAGAAAAAAAAGCGCGCTCGGCCTGAAGATGGAGCGCGTCGGGTTTGATGGTTAAAATGCGGACTCATTATAACGGGTTGCGAAACGCAGATGAGCAGCACCTGGCATATTCTCGGCGCCGGCAGCCTCGGCAGCCTCTGGGCCTGCCGCCTGGCCCGCTCGGGCAAGGCAGTCCGCCTTATCCTGCGCGACCAGCAGCGCCTGGCCGCCTATGAACGCAAGGGCGGGCTGACCCTGATGGAGCAGGATGTCCAGCACCACTATGCGATCCCCGCGGAGAGCTTCGACGCGCCCGGCCCGATCCATCGCCTGCTGGTCGCCTGCAAGGCCTATGACGCCGCGCCTGCCGTGGCGCGCCTGGCCCCCAGGCTGGCCCATGGCGCCGAGCTGATACTGCTGCAGAACGGCCTGGGCAGCCAGGACGAGGTCGCCGAGCAGGTGCCCCACGCCCGCTGCATCTTCGCCTCCAGCACCGAGGGCGCGTTCCGCGAAGCCGACTGGCAGGTTCGCTTTGCCGGCCACGGATTCAACTGGCTGGGTGATCCGGCCAGCCCGGGCATGCCGACCTGGTTCGACGACCTGCACGAGGCCGGCATACCGGCCGAGTGGGCGCTCGACATCCCTGCTCGCCTGTGGCGCAAACTGGCGCTCAACTGTGCGATCAACCCACTGACGGTACTGCACGACTGCCAGAATGGCGGCCTGCTCGGGCACCTGACCGAAGTCGACCCGCTGTGCGACGAACTGGTCAACCTGCTGCATCGTTGCGGCCAGCCCGAAGCGGCCAGCGACCTGCACGAGGAAGTACAGCGAGTGATCCTGGCCACCGCGGCCAACTATTCTTCCATGTACCAGGATGTCCGCCATGGCCGGCGCACCGAGGTCCACTACCTGCTCGGCCACGCCTGTCGTGCCGCCGGCAGACACGGCCTGGCAGTGCCGCAACTGGAACACCTGCACCGACGCCTTGTCGATAACCTGCAGGCCCGCGGCCTGCGCAGCGACTGATCCTGCCCATTCATCGGAAACGGACACACTCAGACCCATGACCCTGCGTCAACGCCTGGAAAACCTCCCGGTCGGGCAGAAACTGCTGGCGGCCCTGCTGGTGCTGCTGGTGACCATTCTGCTGGTGGCTAACCTGGCATTCATCAGCGCCGCCTACTGGATCACCCAGGAGAGTATGGCCCCCCAGGCCCTGCAGACCATCGGCAAGCTGGTGTCCAATCCGCAGTTGTCGGCCCGCGCCGGCGACACACCGGAGACCGCCAGCGCGCTGCTCAAGGAACTCGACAGCTATGCCCCCCTGCGTGCCGCGGCGATCTATGGCGGCGATGGCCGCCTGCTGGCGCAACTACAGCATGGCGACCCGCTGACCCTGCCCAAGCGCTACCGCAACATCGATGGCTGGCGCCTGATGGAGTTTCGCAGTACTCAGCTGATCCGCCTGCCGCGCAGCGCCGCCCCACCCGCACATCTGCTGCTGGTGGCCAGCAGCGAGTTGCCCACCGCGTTCTACACCGGCACCCTCTCCGCCAGCCTGGCGATCCTGGTTTTCAGCGTGCTGCTGTGGCTAGTCATCGCTCGGCAGATCAAACGCCTGATCACACTGCCGATCAACCGCCTCGAAGAGCTGACCCGCCAGGTCACCCGTGAGGAGAGCTATGCCCTGCGCGCCCAGCGCGGCAATGACGACGAGATCGGCGGCCTGGCTGAAGCGTTCAACACCATGCTGTCGCGCATTGAAGCCCGTGAACAGCAACTCAAACGCACCCGGGACGAATTCCAAAACGCCTACGACCAGGCCCAGGGCTTGGCTGAGGAAACCCGCCACACCAACCGCAAGTTGGAGCTGGAAGTCCAGGTCCGCAGCAAGATCGAGAAAAAGCTCACCGGTTTCCAGAACTACCTCAACAGCATCATCGACTCAATGCCCTCGGCGCTGATCGCCCTCGATGAACAGCTCTACGTCACCCAGTGGAACCACGAGGCCACGGTACTCTCCGGGACACCGCTGGACGAAGCGCTGAACCAACCGATCTTCCTCGCCTTCGAGCCGCTCAAGCCGTTCCTGCCGCAGCTCAAGGAGAGCGTGGAGAAACACCGGGTGGCCAAGATCGAGCGGGTCACCTGGCCAAAGGGCGAGGACCTGCGTCACTACGCGCTGACCTTCTACCCGCTGATGGGCGGTGGCGGACGCGGCGTGGTGATCCGTATCGACGACATCACCCAGCGTCTATCGCTGGAAGAAATGATGGTGCAATCCGAGAAGATGCTCTCTGTCGGCGGCCTGGCGGCCGGCATGGCACACGAGATCAACAACCCGCTGGGCGCGATCCTGCACAACGTGCAGAACATCCGCCGCCGTCTGTCGCCGGACCTGCCGCGCAATCAGGAGCAGGCCAACGAGCTGGGCATCGACCTGCCGACCATCAATCGCTACCTGGCCAGCCGCGAGGTGCCACAGTTGCTCGACGGCATCCAGCAAGCCGGCGCGCGGGCCGCGAAGATCGTCACTCATATGCTCAGTTTCAGCCGCCGCAGCAACCGCCAGCTAGTCCCTTGCGACCTGCCGGCGTTGATCGACCAGGCGGTGGAGATTGCCGGCAATGACTTCGACCTGGCCATCGGCTTCGACTTCAAGGGACAGGCCATCGTCCGCCAGTTCGACCCACAGCTGGGGCCGGTGCCCTGCACCGCCAACGAACTGGAGCAGGTGCTGCTGAACCTGCTGAAGAATGCCGCCCAGGCCATCCACCAGCGCCCGCAACCCAGCGAGCCTGGGCGTATCACCTTGCGCACCAGGCTCAACCCGCCCTGGGCGGAAATCCAGGTCGAGGACAACGGCGTCGGCATGCCCGAGACGGTGCGCAAGCGCACCTTCGAGCCATTCTTTACCACCAAGGAGATCGGCCAGGGCACCGGCCTGGGCCTGTCGGTGTCGTATTTCATCATCACCAACAACCACAAGGGGCAGATGGAAGTGCAGTCCACCCCCGGCCAGGGTACCTGCTTCACCCTGCGCCTGCCCCTGAACCAGGCCCAACCGGCCCCCCTGAACACGGAGACATGACATGGGCTATCGCCTGTCGAAGATCTATACCCGCACCGGCGACAAAGGTGAAACCGGCCTGGGCGACGGGCGCCGGGTGCCCAAGGACCATCCGCGCGTCGAGGCGATCGGCGAGGTCGACAGCCTCAACAGCCAGCTCGGCGTGTTGCTGGCGGGTCTGGCCGAGGCAGGGCTGAGCGAGCTGATCGAGGTGCTGGCGCCTTGTCAGCATCGGCTGTTCGACCTGGGGGGCGAGTTGGCGATGCCCACTTACCAGGCGCTGAACAGCGTTGAAGTGGAGCGCCTGGAGGCTGCGATAGACCGCTGGAACGACGAGTTGGGGCCACTGAAGAACTTCATCCTCCCCGGAGGCTCGATGCTGGTGGCCCAGGCCCATGTATGTCGCAGCGCGGCACGCGCAGCTGAACGACGCTGCCAGCAGTTGAACACGCTGGAGCCGCTGGAGGGAGTGGGGCTGGCCTACATCAACCGGCTGTCGGACCTGCTGTTTGTCGCAGCACGGATCATTGGACGACGCCAAGGTGTCGACGAAGTGCTGTGGCAGGCGGCCGAGAAGCCCGTCTGAAAGCATCGCGGGGCAAGTCGGAGCGGCGCTGCGGCGCCCCGACTTGCCCCGCGATTGGCGGATGACTCAAGCCCCAGGCCAGAACGCCCGAATCCCCGCCACGCCCTGGGCACCGGCATCCCACGCCTGCTCCCGCTCACCCGGCCCCACCCCACCCAGCAGAAACACCGGATGGCTGATCCCGGCGATCAAGCGCTGTGCCTCATCCCAACCCAACGGCTCAGCCTCAGGATGAGTCTGCGTCGCCTGCACCGGCGACAGGGTGACGAAGTCCACCCCCATCTGCTCGGCCAATGCCAGCTCCTCGGCACTGTGGCAGGACGCCGCCAGCCAGCGCTCCTTCGGGAACGGCCGGCCCTTGGCCGCGTACTTGCGCAACTGCGCGGCGGTCAGGTGCCAGCCGGCAGACGGGAAGTCGCCGAGCCATTCAAGCGGCCCCTTGAGCATCAGTTGCGCCTTGCCTGCGCACAGGCCGACCGCGTCGACCGCCACATCGCGGTACTTGGGGTCGTACATGTCCGGTGCCCGTAGCTGGATCAGCCTGATACCGCTGGCCACGGCCTTCTGGATACCTTTGAGCAACTCGGGCACTTCCAGACCGTCCGGGGTGATCAGGTATTGATCAGGTAAACGCGCGGCGGCGACGATCGGCTTGTTCGCCTCGGGGAACGCATACTGCCCCAGGTCACGCGGAGCCACCCACGCCAAAGGCTGCCCTTCTGCCCCATGTGGCTCACCGGTAAAGCCATCCACCTCGCGCACATCGAGCAACACCTGCTTGTCCGGGTAATCGTGGCTGACCTTGATCAGCGGGCGTGAACCCGTGACCTCGATGCCCAGCTCCTCGCGCAGCTCACGGGCCAGCGCCGCTTCGACGCTCTCCCCCGCTTCCACCTTGCCGCCGGGGAACTCCCACAAGCCGCCTTGGTGCTGAGTATCCGCACGACGGGCGATCAGGATGCGACCATCGGCACCGCGGATGACCGCGGCCACTACATGAATCCGTTTCACCCTTCACGCTCCGCCAGGCCCGCCCGCTGCCAGGCCTGGAAGGCCGGCCACTGGTAGATGGTTTCGATGTAGGCGGCGGCCTCGGCCGGCACCTCGACGCGGTAGGTGCGCAGGCGCACGGCCACCGGGGCGAAGAAGGCATCGGCCAGGGTCGGCCGGCCAAACAGGAACGGGCCGCTATCCTTGGCCACCAGGCGGCACTCGGACCACAGGGCGACGATGCGGTCGATGTCGACCTGCACATCCAGCGGCACGCTTTCCAGCGCCTGGTCGCGGGACAGGTCGAACGGCATGGCGCCGCGCAGGGCGAAGAAGCCGCTGTGCATCTGGGCACAGGCCGAACGGGCCTGGGCACGGGCGGCGATGTCCTCAGGCCACAGGCGAGCCTCAGGGTGGCGTTCGTTGAGGTATTCGGCGATGGCCAGGGAGTCGGCGATCACACCATGCTCGCTCTGGAGCAGCGGCACCTTGGCGGTGGCCGAGAAGGCCAGCAGGCGCTGGCGGGTGTCGGGCTGGTTGAGCTTGACCAGGGTTTCTTCGTAGGGGGTGCCAGCCAGCTCAAGAGCCAGGGCGCCGCGTAGCGACCAGGAGGAATACAGCTTGTCGCCGATGATCAGGTGATAGCTCATGGTTCGGCTCCATAAAATTCGGGATATTGGGGCTGCTGTGCAGCCCCTGTGACATCAGGTGCGGTATTCGGCGTTGATCTTCACGTACTCGTGGGACAGGTCGGTGGTCCAGATGGTTTCGCTGCACTGGCCACGGCCGAGGTCGATACGGATGGTGATCTCTTCCTGGGCCATCACCGCCGAGCCTTGCGCCTCGGTGTAGCTCGGGCTGCGCCCGCCTTTGCTGGCGATGCACACGCTGTCCAGATACACGTCGATCAGGCTGACATCCAGCTCGGGCACGCCGGCGCGACCGACAGCTGCGAGAATGCGGCCCCAGTTGGGGTCGGAGGCGAACAGCGCGGTCTTGATCAACGGCGAGTGAGCCACGGCGTAGCCGACGTCCAGGCACTCCTGGTGGTTGCCACCACCGTTGACCTGCACGGTGACGAACTTGGTGGCGCCTTCGCCGTCACGGACGATAGCCTGCGCCACCTCCATGCACACTTCGAACACCGCTTGCTTCAGTGCTTCGAACAGCGCGCCGCTGGCTTCGGTCACTTCCGGCACATCGGCCTTGCCGGTGGCGATCAGCATGCAGCAGTCGTTGGTCGAGGTGTCGCCGTCGATGGTGATGCGGTTGAACGACTTGTTGGCGCCGTCGAGCATCAGGTCCTTCAACACCGCCGGGGCGACCTTGGCGTCGGTGGCGATGTAGCCGAGCATGGTGGCCATGTTCGGGCGGATCATCCCCGCGCCCTTGCTGATGCCTGTGACGGTGATGGTCTTGCCGTCGAACTGGAACTGACGGCTGGCGCCCTTGGGCAGGGTGTCAGTGGTCATGATGCCGGTGGCGGCTTCGGCCCAGTTGTTTTCCGACAGATTGTCCAGGGCGGCCTGCAGCGCGCCTTCGATCTTCTCGACCGGCAGCGGCTCGCCGATCACACCGGTGGAGAACGGCAGGACCGACTCGGCCGGCACGCCGGCCAGTTCGGCCAGCCTGGCGCAGGTGCGCTCGGCGGCGGCCAGGCCCGGGGCGCCGGTGCCGGCGTTGGCGTTGCCGGTGTTGGTCAGCAGGTAACGCACGGTGCCCTGCACGCGCTGCTTGGAGAGGATCACCGGTGCCGCGCAGAAGGCGTTGAGGGTGAACACGCCGGCGACGCTGGAGCCTTCGGCGCAGCGCATCACCACCACATCCTTGCGCCCCGGGCGCTTGATGCCCGCCGAGGCGATACCGAGTTCGAAACCGGGAACCGGGTGCAGGGTGGGCAGGGGACCAAGACCAACAGCCATTAGAGCGCTCCTAGATAAATCGGTTGAGAACAAAAAGCGGGGCCGCAAAGCGGCCCCGGATGTGTCACGTTACTGCAGGTGGTTCAGATCATTCAATCTGACCATGGCAATGCTTGAATTTCTTGCCCGAGCCACACCAGCAAGGCTCGTTGCGACCGAGCTTCATGTCGTTGCGCACAGGGGCCGATGCGACGGCGACTTCAGCGCCCTCCTCGGCCAGTTGCTCGCCTTCCAGGCCAGGTGCGGCGGCGTGCTGGAACTGCATGCGGCTGGCCAGTTCCTCGGCCTCGCGGCGCAGACGGGCTTCTTCCTCGACCGGGTCTTCGCGACGGACCTGAACGTGCGACAGCACGCGGATGGTGTCGCGCTTGATCGACTCGAGCAGCTCCTGGAACAGGGTGAAGGATTCGCGCTTGTACTCCTGCTTGGGGTTCTTCTGCGCATAGCCGCGCAGGTGGATACCGTGGCGCAGGTGGTCCATGGTCGACAGGTGGTCTTTCCACAGGTCGTCCAGCACGCGCAGCAGGATCTGCTTCTCGAAGGTACGCAGGGCGTCGATGCCGGCCTGGTCTTCCTTCTCGTTGTAGGCGTCGGTGATTTCCTTGAGCAGCTTCTCGCGCAGGGTCTCCTCGTAGAGGTGATCGTCCTCGTCGAGCCACTGCTGGATCGGCAGCTTCATGGCGAAGTCGCTGGACAGCGAAGCCTCGAGGCCAGCCACGTCCCACTGCTCGGGCAGCGACTGCGGCGGGATGTGCTGGCTGATGGTTGCATCGAGCACTTCCTGGCGGAACTCGGCGATGGTGTCACCGATGTTCTCGGCCGCCAGCAGGCTGTTGCGCATGTGGTAGATCACCTTGCGCTGTTCGTTGGCCACGTCGTCGTATTCGAGCAGCTGCTTGCGGATATCGAAGTTGCGACCCTCGACCTTGCGCTGCGCTTTTTCGATGGCGTTGGTCACCATGCGGTGCTCGATGGCCTCGCCGGACTGCATGCCCAGGGCCTTCATGAAGTTTTTCACCCGGTCGGAGGCGAAGATGCGCATCAGGCTGTCTTCCAGCGACAGGTAGAAGCGGCTCGAGCCGGCATCGCCCTGACGGCCGGCACGGCCACGCAGCTGGTTGTCGATACGGCGCGATTCGTGACGCTCGGAGGCGATCACGTGCAGGCCACCGGCCTCCAGCACCTGCTGGTGACGCTTCTGCCAGTCGGCCTTGATCTGGGCGATCTGCTCGGCGGTCGGGTTGTCCAGGGCGGCGACTTCGGCCTCCCAGTTACCGCCCAGCAGGATGTCGGTACCACGGCCGGCCATGTTGGTAGCGATGGTCAGGGCACCCGGCGCACCGGCTTGCGCGATGATCTCGGCTTCTTTCTCGTGGTACTTGGCGTTCAGGACCTTGTGGTCGATACCTTCCTTCTTGAGCAGGTTGGACATGTGCTCGGAGGTTTCGATGGTCGCGGTGCCGACCAGGACAGGACGGCCCTGGGCCATGCTTTCCTTGATGTCGGCAATGATCGCCGCGTACTTCTCGTCGGCGGTCAGGTACACCAGGTCGTTGAAATCCTTGCGCGCCAACGGCTTGTTCGGCGGGATGACCATCACGTTGAGCGCGTAGATCTGCGCGAACTCGAACGCCTCGGTGTCGGCGGTACCGGTCATGCCCGACAGCTTGGTGTACAGACGGAAGTAGTTCTGGAAGGTGGTCGAGGCCAGGGTCTGGCTTTCGGCCTGGATGTTCAGGTTTTCCTTGGCCTCGATGGCCTGGTGCAGGCCCTCGGACAGGCGGCGGCCCGGCATGGTGCGGCCGGTGTGCTCGTCGATCAGGAGGATCTGGCCATCCTGGACGATGTACTCGACGTTGCGGTGGAACAGTTTATGCGCCCGCAGGCCGGCGTAGACGTGGGTCAGCAGGCCCAGATTGTGCGCGGAGTACAGGCTCTCGCCCTCGGCCAGCAGGCCGGATTGGGTGAGCATGTCCTCGATGAACTGGTGGCCGGCCTCGTTCAGTTCGACCTGGCGGCTCTTCTCGTCGATGCTGTAGTGACCCTCTTGGGTCACCTGGCCTTCGACTTCCTCGATGTGCTGGGTCAGGCGCGGGATCAGGCGGTTGATCTCGATGTACAGCTTGGAGCTGTCCTCGGCCTGGCCGGAGATGATCAGAGGGGTACGCGCTTCGTCGATGAGGATCGAGTCGACTTCGTCGATCACCGCGAAGTTCAGCTCACGCTGGAACTTCTCGTCCTGGCTGAACGCCATGTTGTCGCGCAGGTAGTCGAACCCGAATTCGTTGTTGGTGCCGTAGGTGATGTCGGCGGCGTAGGCGGCACGCTTCTCTTCCGGCGGCTGGAACGCCGAGACGATGCCGACGGTCAGGCCGAGGAACTCATACAGCGGGCGCATCCAGTTGGCGTCGCGGCGGGCCAGGTAGTCGTTGACGGTGACCACGTGCACACCCTTGCCGGACAGCGCATTGAGGTAGACGGCCAGGGTACCGACCAAGGTCTTGCCTTCACCGGTACGCATTTCTGCGATCATGCCTTCGTGCAAGGTCATGCCGCCGATCAGCTGGACATCGAAGTGACGCATGCCCATCACGCGCTTGCCGGCCTCGCGGGCTACCGCGAAGGCTTCTGGCAGCAGTTGGTCGAGCGTTTCGCCTTTGGCCAGGCGTTCCTTGAACTCTGCGGTCTTGCCCCGCAGTTGCTCATCGGAGAGGGCCACCATCTTCTCTTCGAAGGCATTGACGGTGCTCACCGTCTTGAGCATGCGTTTGATTTCACGCTCGTTCTTGCTTCCAAAAAGTTTTTTTAACAAAGGCGCAAACATATCGGCAGGATCTTCCACACGTAGGGATGGAGGGCGGCCCCATGAGTCGCCCGTGCAGCCCAGAGGCCGCATGCGAACGAGCATTCTACCCGGAAACGATGGTGAGGAAAGTGGTGGATTTCCACGATGCTGGCACAGCGCTTTTAGGGGGCCTGACTAACATAGGGCCTTTTTGCACAAGTTCAAGGTGCGCATAGATGAAACGTATCGCCAATGACTTGTATCAAGATCCGACGGACGATCGCGGGGCCAGTCTGCTCCCGCCCCTGATCACGGCGTGTGGGCCGAGCGGGCCCCGTGATGAATGACCAACTGTTAGACTGATGGTCCTGTCATTTTCAGCGCAATCCCATGGCCTACAAACCTAGCCCTGCCCGCCCACCCACCGACCTGCTGCGCAAGGCGCGGCCACTGCGCTTGCTGCTCAACCAAGCCGAGCGCATCGAGCATCTGCAGCGTCTGCTCGAGAGTCAGTTGCAACCGGCCGCCCGGGAGCATTGCCACGTGGCGTCCTGGAAGGAAGGCACCTTGTTGCTGGTGGTAACCGACGGCCATTGGGCTACCCGCCTGCGCTACCAGCAGAAGCGTCTGCAACGCCAGCTCCAGGCCATGGAAGCCTTCGCCAACCTCAGCCGCATCCAATTCAAGGTACAGCCGCCCTTGGTCCCAGCGAAGCGCGCAGGCCAAGGCCCGGAGCTGACGGAAACTGCCGCGTTGAGCATCCGCGGGTCCGCCGAGGGCATCAGCGATCCCAAGCTCAAGGCGGCGCTGGAGCGGCTGGCGACACATGCCAAGACTTGATCGGTTTTGCTCAAACCCGACTCCAAATAAGATGCAACCTGGATCATCGCGTATAAAAAAGGCCACCCGAGGGTGGCCTTAATCACTAGAGAGAGTGTTCGAACTTACACAGCCGCAACAGGGCGCATGTACGAGATCGGTGCCGTGCTGGCATCTTCGAAAGTCACCACTTCCCAAGCATCGGTTTCCGCGATCAGCTTGCGCAGCAGCTGGTTGTTCAGCGCGTGCCCGGACTTGTATCCCTTGAACTCGCCGATCAGGCTGTTGCCCAGCAGGTACAGATCGCCGATGGCGTCGAGGATCTTGTGCTTGACGAATTCGTCATCGGAACGAAGGCCGTCTTCGTTTAGCACACCCGTCTCGTCGACGACGATGGCGTTCTCGACACTACCACCCAGCGCAAGGTTGTGCTTGCGCAGGTACTCGATGTCACGCATGAAACCGAAGGTACGGGCACGGCTGACTTCCTTCACGAACGAGGTGCTCGAGAAGTCGACAACAGCGCTCTGGGTCTGGCCCTTGAGGACCGGGTGATCGAAATCGATCTCGAAGCTCACCTTGAACCCGTCGAAGGGCAGGAAAGTGGCGCGCTTGTCACCCTCTTCCACTGTCACTTCACGCAGGATGCGGATGAACTTCTTCGGTGCGTCCTGTTCTTCCAGGCCGGCCGATTGGATCAGGAATACGAAGGGTCCGGCACTGCCATCCATGATCGGCACTTCCGAGGCGGAGAGCTCGACGTAGGCGTTATCGATGCCCAGGCCCGCCATGGCGGAGAGCAGGTGCTCGACCGTATCGACTTTGACGTCACCGTTGACCAGCGTGGTCGACATGGTGGTCTCGCCGACGTTGGCCGCGCGCGCCGGAATTTCGACCACAGGGTCGAGGTCGGCGCGACGGAAGACGATGCCGGTGTCGACAGGCGCAGGCTTGAGGGTCAGGTAGACCTTCTCCCCGGAGTGCAGGCCGACGCCTGTGGCACGGATGGTATTCTTCAGGGTGCGTTGTCTAATCATGGCATTGGCCGCTTCAGCGCAAATTGCGAACAGGTATCAACAAAGGCTGGGGATGATAACAGACCCGGCCTTTGCTGAACACCAATCACCCTTATACCCCTGATAAATTCCATTAATCGGCCTGACGACGCAGGAACGCCGGGATATCCAGGTAATCCAGATCGTCCTGGGGGTTGAGTTTAGCGGCAGCCGCAGCACCTGCGTGGGCTTGGTTGCGCATCACGGTCGGGCGCTCCAGGTCACGGTAGTTGACGGCCGACTGCTCCTGGCGAGCCGGGGCAGGATTGGAGGCCTCATATGCCTGCTGAGCAGTCTGCAGGGTGTTGTCGACCACCTTGACCGGTTTCTCGATGCGCGCGCCCAGGCCAGTGGCCACGACGGTCACGTGCAGCTCGTCGCGCATGTCCGGGTCGATCACGGTGCCGACCTTGACCATCGCGTGGTCGGAGGCGAAGGCCTCGATGATGCTACCCACGTCGGAGTACTCGCCCAGCGACAGGTCAGGCCCTGCGGTGATGTTCACCAGGATGCCGCGAGCGCCCTGCAGGTTGACGTCTTCGAGCAACGGGTTGCGGATCGCCGCCTCGGTGGCTTCGCGAGCACGGTTCGGGCCGCTGGCGCAGCCGGTACCCATCATCGCCATGCCCATCTCGCCCATCACGGTGCGTACGTCGGCGAAGTCGACGTTGATCATGCCCGGACGCTTGATGATGTCCGAGATGCCGCGCACGGCGCCGGCCAGCACGTCGTCAGCCTTGGCGAAGGCGGACAAGAGGCTTGCATCCTTGCCCAGGATGGTCAGCAGCTTCTCGTTGGGGATGGTGATCAGCGAGTCGACGCTTTCAGCCAGCATGCGGATGCCTTCATCGGCGATCTGCATGCGCTTGCGGCCTTCGAACGGGAACGGACGGGTCACCACCGCGACGGTGAGGATGCCCATTTCCTTGGCCACTTCGGCGATGATCGGCGCCGCGCCGGTACCGGTACCACCACCCATGCCGGTGGTGATGAATACCATGTTGGTGCCCTGCAGCACTTCGGCGATGCGCTCACGGTCTTCCAGCGCGGCCTGACGGCCGACTTCCGGATTGGCGCCAGCACCCAGGCCCTTGGTCACACCGGTGCCCAGTTGCAGGATGGTGCGCGCGCCGATATTTTTCAGCGCCTGAGCATCGGTGTTGGCGCAGATGAATTCCACGCCCTCGATGCTGCTCTTGACCATGTGGTTGACGGCGTTGCCGCCGCCACCGCCGACGCCGATCACCTTGATGACCGGACTTTGCGGGACGTTGTCTACGAGCTCGAACATTTTCCCTCTCCTTACAGTTCTCTAGTTGTCGCGCCTACCACTACTGCTTTGAAACTCAGAAGTTGCTCTGGACCCAACGCTTGAGTCGCTCAAGCACTGGCCCCTTGGGTTCATCGCCATAGCTGTTGTTGCTGCTGTTGCTGTTGCTGATACCGGTCAGGGACAGGTCCTCGGACTGCTTCTGCAGGCCGTAGGTGAGCAGGCCCACGCCGGTGGAATAGATCGGGTTGCGGACCACGTCGCTCAGCCCGCGGACGCTGTGCGGCACGCCCAGGCGTACCGGCATGTGGAAGATTTCCTCGGCCAGTTCCACGGCACCCTCCATCTTCGCGGTACCGCCGGTGAGGACGATGCCGGCCGGCACCAGGTCCTCGTAGCCACTGCGGCGCAGCTCAGCCTGGATCAGGGTGAACAGCTCGTCGTAACGCGGCTCCACCACTTCGGCCAAGGCCTGGCGCGACAGCTCGCGCGGCGGGCGATCACCCACGCTCGGCACCTTGATGGTCTCTCCGGCACCGGCCAGCTTGGCCAGAGCGCAGGCGTAGCGGATCTTGATTTCCTCGGCGTACTGCGTAGGCGTACGCAGGGCCATGGCGATGTCGTTGGTGACCTGGTCGCCGGCGATCGGAATTACCGCGGTGTGGCGGATCGCGCCTTCGGTGAAGATGGCGATGTCGGTGGTGCCGCCACCGATGTCCACCAGGCACACGCCCAGCTCTTTCTCGTCGTCGGTCAGCACCGAGTAGGCCGAGGCCAGTTGCTCGAGGATGATGTCGTCGATTTCCAGACCGCAGCGACGCACGCATTTTTCGATGTTCTGCGCCGCGTTCACCGCGCAGGTAACCACGTGGACCTTGGCTTCCAGGCGCACGCCCGACATGCCCAGGGGCTCGCGCACGCCTTCCTGGTTGTCGATCACGTAGTCCTGCGGCAGGGTGTGCAGCACCCGCTGGTCGGCCGGGATGGCCACGGCCTGGGCGGCATCGAGCACGCGCTCGAGGTCGGCGGTGCTGACTTCACGGTCGCGGATGGCGACGATGCCGTGGGAGTTCAGGCTGCGGATATGGTTGCCGGCAACACCGACGAACGCCGAATGGATGCGGCAGCCGGCCATCAGCTGGGCCTCTTCGACGGCGCGCTGGATCGACTGCACGGTCGATTCGATATTCACCACCACGCCCTTCTTCAGGCCGCGTGACGGATGGGTGCCGATCCCGACGATCTCCAGGGTGCCGTCCTCGCCGACTTCACCCACCAGCGCCACCACCTTGGAGGTGCCGATGTCCAGCCCGACGATCATTTTGCCGCTATGCGCGTTTGCCATGGTCCTGCCTCTCTCTAATTCTTCGCAACGGCGGGTTGGGCCGTCGTCGGTGCATTCGGTTCCCGCCAACCAACGGCAAGTCCGTTGGAATAACGCAGATCGATGCGGGCGATATTGGTGATCTGGTCTTTAAGCGATTTGTCGTAAATGGCAATGAAACGGCGCATCTTCTCCACCAGGTGGTCGCGCCCCAGCAGCAGCTCGATGCCTGGGCCGGCGCTACCCGCGCCAGTGGTCAGGAACCAGCTGCCTCGCTCGCGCAGCTCCAGGCGAGCGATGGAAAAGCCCATGGGGCGCAGCATCTGGCTCAATACCTGATACTGCTGCATGACTTGTTGCTGAGCGCGCTGCGGCCCGAACAGCTGCGGCAGGTGCTCGTAGTTGGCCAGCTCGCGCGGGGTGAAGGCCTGCCCCTGGTTGTTGAGCAAGGCCTCGTCGCCCCAGCGCGCCACCGGCAACTGTTCTTCCAGGCGGATAACCACCTCGTCCGGCCACACCCTGCGCACTTCGGCGTGGGCGATCCAGGGCATCTGCTCGAGCTCGACGCGCATCGCCGCGAGGTCGACGGTGAAGAAGCTCGCCGCCACGTAGGGCGCGATCCGCTGCTGCACCGCCTGCTGACTGATGTAGCTGAGGTCGCCCTGCACGGCAATCTTGGTGATCGGCCGGTCGGCGTAGGGCATCAGGCGAATGGCACCCTCATAGGCGCCAAAACCGGCGGCCACCAGCAATACCGGCCACAGCAGACGCTTGAGGCCGCCGAAGCTTGGCCGCGGCAGGCGCGCCGATACGGGCTCGTCAGCCACCAGTCGGCTGGCACCACGCGGCACCGGCTTGCTACGGCCGGTGACGGGTGGCTGCTGACGTATCATCGCGCCTTGCATGGCTATTAACCTCTCGTCGCTACGCTGTCGGCCAGGATCGCCAGCACCAGCTGCTGGAAGTCCAGGCCGGCGGCACGGGCCGCCATGGGCACCAGGCTATGGTCGGTCATGCCCGGTGCGGTGTTGACCTCGAGCAGCCAGAAACGGCCCTGCTCGTCCTGCATCACGTCCAGACGGCCCCAGCCCTCGATACCAACGGCATCGCAGGCGCGCGCGGTAAGGTCGATCAGCTCCTGCTCCTTGACGCTGTCCAGGCCGCACGGGATGCGGTACTGGGTGTCATTGGCGATGTACTTGGCGTCGTAGTCGTAGAACACGTGAGGGGTGCCCAGCGCGATCGGCGGCAGCACCTGGCCACGCAGCACGGCGATGGTGAACTCCGGACCGTGGATCCACTGCTCGACCAGCACTTGCGAATCGTAGTTGGCGGCGTCTTTCCAGGCGGTGACCAGCTCTTGCTCGCTGTTCACCTTGGCCATGCCGATGCTCGAACCTTCATGGGCGGGTTTGACGATCAACGGGAAGCCCAGTTCCGCACTGGCGGCCACGCAATCCTGCTCGCTGGCCAGCACGGCGTGACGCGGCGTGGGGATACCCAGGCTCTGCCACACCTGCTTGGTGCGCAGCTTGTCCATGGCCAGCGCCGAGGCGAGGATGCCGCTGCCGGTGTAGGGAATCCCCAGGCATTCGAGCAGGCCCTGCATGCTGCCGTCCTCACCGCCACGGCCGTGGAGGATGATGAAGGCGCGGTCGATCTTCTCGCTCTGCAGGCGGGTCAGCAGGTCGTCGCCGACGTCGATGGCGACTACGTCGACACCAGCGCTGGTCAGCGCCTCGATCACTGCCTTGCCCGACTTCAGGGAAACCTCACGCTCGGCACTCTTGCCACCGTAGAGCACGGCGACGCGGCCAAAGGCCTTGACGTCCAGGGTCGAGTGCAACTTGTCGTAGGCGCTGGTCATTTCGACTTCTCCTGCTTGGCGCCTGCGAACAGCGGGCTTTTCATCAATTGCGGGGCCAGGCCGCCGACATCGCCGGCACCCTGGCAGATCAGGATGTCGCCGGCGCGCAGCAGCGGCTTGACCAGCGGCGCGAGCTCGGCGCCGCGTTCGATGTAGATCGGATCGAGCTTGCCGCGCTGGCGGATGCTGTGGCACAGCTGGCGGCTGTCGGCGCCGGGGATCGGCTCTTCGCCGGCCGGGTAGACCTCCATCAGCAGCAGCACGTTGGCATCGCCCAGCACCTGCACGAAATCGTCGTACAGATCGCGGGTGCGGCTATAGCGGTGCGGCTGGTAGACAATTACCAGGCGGCGGCTCGGCCAGCCGCCACGCACGGCCTTGATCACCGCGGCGACCTCGGTCGGGTGGTGGCCATAGTCGTCGACCAGCATCACGCTGCCACCGTCGACCGGCAGCTCGCCGTAGACCTGGAAGCGTCGACCGACGCCCTGGAAGCCCGACAGGCCCTGGACGATGGCCTCGTCGCTGATGCCTTCGTCGGTGGCGATGGCGATGGTCGCCAACGCGTTGAGCACGTTGTGGTTACCCGGCATGTTCACCGACACTTCCAGCGGCTCACAGTCACGGCGCAGCACGGTGAAGTGGGTCTGCATGCCCTGCTGACGCACATTGATGGCGCGGATGTCGGCCTCTTCGCTGAAGCCGTAGGTAACCGTCGGGCGCTTGACCTGCGGCAGGATCTCGCGCACCACCGGGTCGTCCAGGCACATCACCGCCAGGCCATAGAACGGCAGGTTGTGGAGGAACTCGACAAAGGTCTTCTTCAGCTTGTTGAAGTCGCCTTCGTAGGTGGCCATGTGGTCGGCGTCGATGTTGGTGACCACCGCGACCATGGGCTGCAGGTGCAGGAAGCTGGCGTCGCTCTCGTCGGCTTCGGCGATCAGGTAGCGGCTGGTGCCCAACTGCGCGTTGGTCCCGGCCGCGGTCAGGCGACCACCGATGACGAAGGTCGGGTCCAGGCCACCGGCGGCGAACACCGAGGCCAGCAGGCTGGTGGTGGTGGTCTTGCCGTGGGTGCCGGCCACCGCCACGCCATGGCGATAGCGCATCAGCTCGGCGAGCATCTCGGCACGCGGCACCACGGGGATGCGGCGCTCCAGTGCGGTGGCGACTTCCGGGTTGGCCGGATTGATCGCGCTGGACACCACCAGCACATCGGCATTGGCGGCGTTCTCGGCGCGGTGGCCGACGAAGATCTCGGCGCCGAACGACTCAAGGCGCTCGGTGACCGGCGACACCTTGAGGTCGGAGCCGGACACTTCATAGCCGAGGTTCAGCAGCACTTCGGCGATGCCGCACATGCCGACGCCGCCGATACCGACGAAGTGGATGCGACGGATACGGCCCATCTTCGGATGCGGCATGGCTTTCTGGCTCTCAACCATGGGCCACCTCCAGGCAGATATCCACCACGGTGCTGGTTGCGGCAGGTTTGGCCAGGCGGCGGGCGGTGCCGGCCATGGCGTTGAGTTTCTCGGGTTGCATCAGCACCTCGTTCAGGCGTTCAGCGAGCTGCGCTGCGCCAGTAGTCGCTTGTGGCATCAGGAAGGCGGCGCCTTCACGTGCCAGGTATTGGGCGTTGTGAGTCTGGTGGTCGTCGATGGCATGGGGCAAGGGCACCAGCATCGAGGGCAGGCCCGCCGCCGCGAGTTCGCTGACGGTCAGGGCGCCGGCCCGGCACACCACCATATCGGCCCAGCCATAGGCATGGGCCATGTCCTTGATGAACGGTTCGACCTGGGCCTCGACCCCCGCCTCGTGATAACGCTCGGCGGTGACGGGCGCGTGGTTCCTGCCCGCCTGGTGGAAAACTTCGGGGCGCAGGTTCGCCGGCACCTCGGACAGGGCCTTAGGCAACAATTTGTTCAATGGTTCCGCACCCAGGCTGCCGCCCATGACCAACAGGCGCGCACGGCGCTCGGCCAGGGGCGCGCGCAGGGCGTCCATGAACAGCTCCGGGCGCACCGGATTGCCGGTAGTGCGCAGCTTGTCACTGGCGGCAAAGGTGTCCGGGAATGCTTCGCAGACACGCGCGGCCAGCGGCAGCAGCAACCGATTGGTGGTACCGGCGCGAGCATTCTGCTCGTGGATCACCAGTGGCACGCCACACAACCGCGCGGCTACGCCACCGGGGCCGGTCACATAGCCACCGAAGCCGACCACGCAGACCGGCTTGAGCTCACGGACGATGCGCCGCGCCTGCATCACGGCTTTGACCAGGGTGAACGGCGCCTTGAGCAGCGACAGCTTGCCCTTGCCGCGCAGGCCGCTGACCTGGATCAGGTGCAGCGGCAGGCCGGCCTGGGGCACCAGTTCGTTCTCGATGCCACGCGGGGTACCCAGCCAATGCACACTGTAGCCGCGTGCCTGGAACTCGCGGGCACAGGCCAGGGCCGGGAACACGTGGCCCCCAGTGCCACCGGCCATGATCAGGACGTTCTTGCCGTCAGCGGCCATGACTGGTCTCCTCGGCAAAATCGCTTTCCTTGAATTCGTGTTCCTCGCTGCCAAGATGGGTGCGGCTCTCCCACTCGATGCGTAAAAGCAGCCCGACACAGGCGCAACAGATCACCAGCGAGCTGCCCCCGTAGCTGAGGAACGGCAGAGTCAGGCCCTTGGTCGGCAACAGGCCGACATTCACGCCGATGTTGATCAGGAACTGGCCGATCCACAGGAATGACAAACCAAAGGCCATGTAGGCGGCGAAGAACTGCTTGGCCTTCTCGGCCCACAGGCCGATGTACAGGGCACGCACGGTGATGAACACGAACAGCGCGATGGTCAGCAACGAGCCGACCACCCCCAGCTCTTCGGCCAGTACCGAGAACACGAAGTCGGTGTGCGCCTCGGGCAGGTAGAACTGCTTCTGCACGCTATTGCCCAGGCCCACGCCCAACCATTCGCCGCGGCCGAAGGCGATCAGCGCCTGGGTCAGCTGGTAGCCGGAGCCGAACTGGTCGCTCCAGGGGTCGGTGAAGGTGATCAGGCGCGCCATCCGGTAAGGCTGGGCCTGGACCAGTACCACCACCGATATGACCGCCAGCACCACCATCAGCGAGAAGCGGAACAGCCCCACCCCGCCGAGGAACAGCATGGCCGCCGCAGCGCCCATCATCACCACCGTGGCGCCGAAGTCCGGCTCCATCAGCAGCAGGCCGGCCATTGGCAGCAGCACGATGAACGGTTTGAAGAAGCCCATCCAGCTTTCGCGCACCTCGGTCTGGCGACGCACCAGGTAGCCGGCGAGATAAATGACCACGAAGACCTTGGCGATCTCCGACGGCTGGACGTTGAAGAAGCTGAAGCCGATCCAGCGCATCGAACCGTTCACCTCACGGCCGATACCGGGCACCAGCACCAGCACCAACAGGCCGAAGGCACCGATCAGCATCATGAAGCCCATGCGCTGCCAGGTGGCGATCGGCACCAGCATGGTCATCAACCCGGCGCCCAGGCCCAGGGTGACGTACACCAGGTGGCGGAACATGTGGTACAGCGGGTTGCCGGACTGCACCGCGGCCACTTCGGAGGAAGCCGAGGTGATCATCACCAGGCCCAGGCCGAGCAGCGCCAGGCAACCGGCCAGCAGCGGGAAGTCGAGGTCGATGCCACGGCCGCTGATCAGCGGCGACGGGTACGGCTTGAGGATGCCGAAGATCATGCCAGCCCCTCCGCTGCCTGGGCGAACAGACGCCCGCGTTCTTCAAAATTCTTGAACATGTCGAGGCTGGCGCAGGCCGGCGAAAGCAGCACGGCGTCACCGGCGCGAGCCAGCTCGGCGCAACGCTGCACGGCCTCATCGAGGGTCTGCACGGGCACCAGTTGCACGGCATCCTTCAGGGTTTCGGCCAGGCGTGCGGCATCGCGGCCGATCAGCACCACGGCGCGACAATGCTGCGCCACCGGGGTGCGCAAGGCCGCAAAATCGGCACCCTTGCCATCGCCGCCGGCGATCAGCACCAGTTTGCCCTCGATATCGGCGCCCAGGCCTTCGATGGCCGCCAGCGCGGCACCGACGTTGGTGGCCTTGGAATCGTCGTACCAGTTCACGCCGTTGCGCTCGCGCACCCACTGACAACGATGGGCCAGGCCCTTGAATTCGCGCAGCGCGTCGAGCATAGGCGCGAACGGCAGGCCGACGGCGTGGCCGAGGGCCAGGGCAGCCAGGGCGTTACTGTGATTGTGAGCGCCACGGATCTTCAGCTCCCGCACTGGCATGAGGGTCTGGAACTCGAACGCCAGGTATTTCTCGCCGTCCACTTCACGCAGGCCGAAGGCCTTGAAGTCCGGTGCGTTGAGGCCAAAGGTCCAGCACGGACGGCCTTCGACCGGCAACGGACGGCTCAGGGCATCCTGGCGGTTGACCACCACCTGGCGGGCGCCGCGGAAGATCCGGTGCTTGGCCAGGTGATAGGCCGGCAGGCCGCTGTAGCGGTCCATGTGGTCTTCGCTGATGTTCAGCACGGTGGCCACTTCGGCGTTGAGCTGGTCGGTGGTCTCCAGCTGGAAGCTCGACAGCTCCAGCACGTACAGCTCGACGTCGTCCGCCAGCAAGTCCAGGGCCGGGGTGCCGAGATTGCCGCCGACTGCCACACGTTTGCCTGCCTTGGCGGCCATCTCGCCGACCAGGGTGGTCACGGTGCTCTTGGCGTTGGAGCCGCTGATGGCCACGATCGGCGCCTTGGCGTGATGGGCGAACAGCTCGATGTCCCCGGACAGCTTGACGCCACGCGCCGCGGCCTGTTGCAGCGCAGGCGTGGCCAGGGCCAGGCCCGGGCTGACATACAGCTCGCTGGCCCGGCACAGGAAGTCCACGTCCAGCTCGCCACAGCGCACTTCCACCTGCGGGTATTCACGGCGCAGGGTGTCCAGTTCCGGCGGTTGCTCGCGGGTGTCGGCGACCGCAAAGGCAATGCCCCGGCTCGCCAGGAAGCGAACCAGGGACATGCCGCTCTTGCCGAGGCCGACAACGATGCGGAATTGGTCGGAAGCGATCAGTGACACGCTCGTTTACCTCAGTTTCAGGGTGGCAAGGCCAATCAGCACGAGAATCACGGTGATGATCCAGAAGCGGACGATCACCCGTGGCTCGGGCCAACCCTTGAGTTCAAAGTGGTGGTGGATCGGCGCCATGCGGAACACGCGCTTGCCGGTGAGCTTGAACGAGGCCACCTGGATGACCACCGACAGGGTTTCCATCACGAACACGCCGCCCATGATGAACAGGACGACTTCCTGGCGCACGATCACCGCGATGGTGCCCAGCGCAGCGCCCAGGGCCAGCGCGCCGACGTCGCCCATGAATACCTGGGCCGGGTAGGTGTTGAACCACAGGAAGCCCAGGCCCGCGCCGATCAGCGCGCCGCAGAACACGATCAGCTCGCCTGCGCCAGGCACGTAGGGGATCAACAGGTATTCGGCAAACTTCACGTTGCCCGACAGGTAGCAGAAGATGCCCAGCGCGCCGCCGACCATCACCGTCGGCATGATCGCCAGGCCATCGAGGCCGTCGGTCAGGTTGACCGCGTTGCTCGAGCCGACAATGACGAAATAAGTGAGCACGATGAACCCGGCGCCCAGCGGGATGGCCAGGTCCTTGAGCATCGGGATGATCAGCGTGGTCTCGACGCTGGTCGGCGCGGTCTTGTACAGGAAGATCGCCGCAGCCAGGCCGAATACCGACTGCCAGAAATACTTCCAGCGGCTCGGCAGGCCGCGGGAGTTCTTCTCGATGACCTTGCGGTAGTCGTCGACCCAGCCGATGGCGCCGAACGCCAGGGTGACGATCAGCACCACCCACACATAGCGGTTGGTCAGGTCGGCCCACAGCAGGGTGCTGATGGCGATGGCGGAAAGGATCAGCGCACCGCCCATGGTCGGGGTGCCGGACTTGGACAGGTGCGATTGTGGGCCGTCGTTACGCACGGCCTGACCGATCTGGCGGATCTGCAGGGTACGGATCATCCACGGGCCCAGCCACAGGGCCAGGGACAGCGCGGTCAGTACACCCAGGATCCCGCGCAGGGTCAGGTACTGGAAGACTGCGAAGCCCTTGTGGAACTGTTGCAGATACTCAGCCAACAGCAGCAGCATTAATGTTTCTCCCCGCTGGCGCCGCACAGTGCGGCCACGACGTTTTCCATCGCAGCGCTGCGCGAGCCCTTGATCAAGATAGTGGTGTCGCTGGCGGCCTCGGCCTTGACGGCTTCGATCAGCTCAGCTTGAGTGGCGAAATGGCGACCATTGGTACCGAATGCCTGAACGGCATGGGCCATGTTGGTGCCCACCGCGTACAGCGCATCGACCTTGCCACGTGCATAGTCACCCACCTGGCGGTGACCTTCCTCGGCCCATTGCCCCAGTTCGCCGATATCCCCGAGCACCAGGACGGTGCGGCCGGAAAAGCCGGCGAGTATATCAATGGCGGCACACATCGAGGTGGGATTTGCGTTGTAGCTGTCGTCGATCACCCGCGCGCCGCTGGGCGCAATCTGCGCAACGGTACGGCCCTTGACCGGTTGCACGGCGCCAAGGCCGGCGGCGATGCCGCTCAGGCTCAGACCAACGGCATGGGCTGCTGCTGCTGCAGCCAGGGCGTTGCTGACGTTATGGATGCCGAGCAGGTTCAATTGCACCGGGACGCTGCCGTCCGGGCCATGCAGGGTGAACGAGGGGCAGCCACGGGCGTCGCGGCCGATATCGCTGGCGTGGAAGTCGGCCTGCGGGTTGTCCAGCGCAAAGCTGACGACGCGGTGATTGCCCGCGCGCCGACGCCAGATATCGAACGCCTTGTCGGCCAGGTTGAGGATGGCCGTGCCACCCTCGCCCAGGCCTTCGAGGATCTCGCCCTTGGCCTCGACGATCTTCTCCGGGCCGCCGAACTCGCCGACGTGGGCGGTACCGGCGTTGTTGATGATGACTACCTGTGGCCGGGTCAGGCCGACGGTGTAGCGGATCTCGCCGATGCGCGAGGCCCCCAGCTCGATCACCGCGGCGCTGTGCTCCGGGGCGATCTCCAGCAGGGTCAGCGGTGCGCCGAGGTCGTTGTTGAGATTGCCGCGGGTGGCATGCACCGGCCCGCGGGTACGCAGGATCGCGGCGAGCATTTCCTTGACCGTGGTCTTGCCGCTGGAGCCAGTAATGGCCACCACCGGCTTGTCGAAGGCAGCACGATTCAGCGCGCCGAGCTGGCCAAGCGCTACACGGCAGTCGGCAACCACCAGTTGCGGCAGATCGACATCGGTGATTTCGCGCTCGACCAGCGCGGCAACCGCCCCCTTGGCCTTCACATCGACCAGGTAGTCATGGCCATCGAAGCGCGGCCCGCTGAGGGCGACGAACAGTTGACCGGCAGCGACGCTGCGGCTGTCGATGCTGACGCCGGTGAAACTGGCGTCGGCGCCTGCCAGGCGTGCGTTCAAAGCAGCAGTCAGCTGGCTGAGCATCATGGGCTTAAGCATGTGGAGCCTCCCAGGCGGCTAGGGCCTTCTCGGCTTCGACCAGATCGGAGAAGTCATGGCGCTCGCCATTGATCTCCTGGTAATCCTCGTGGCCCTTGCCGGCCAGGACGATCACATCCTCGGCAGCAGCAGTGGCGACCAGATGGGCAATGGCCAGGCCACGGCCAGCGACGAACTCCACGCTGTCGGGCTGGGCAAAGCCGGGGCGAATGTCATCGAAGATGCGCTGCGGATCCTCGGTACGCGGGTTGTCATCAGTCACCAGCACACGATCGGCCAGGCGCTCGGCGACTGCCGCCATCAGCGGACGCTTGCCGGCGTCACGATCACCACCACAGCCGAACAGGCACAGCAGCTTGCCGTGGGCGTGCGGGCGCAATGCCTCGAGCACCTTTTCCAGGGCATCCGGGGTGTGGGCGTAGTCGACCACCACCAACGGCTTTTTACCGCCACCCAGGCGCTGCATGCGGCCGACCGGGCCCTGCAGCTGCGGAGTGACTTTGAGAATTTCGTCCAGCGAATAGTCCAGCGCCAGCAGGGTAGCCACCGCCGCCAGTATGTTGCTCAGGTTGAAGCGCCCCAGCAGCTGGCTGCACAGGCTGCGTTCGCCCTGTGCGGTAACGAGGGTGGCTCGTACGCCATCATCGTCGAACGTGGCCTCGCGGCAGAACAGCGAAGCGTCGGGGTTCTCCAGGCTGTAGCTGAGCAACCGGGTCTCGATATGATCGGTACTCGGGCGGCGGGCGAAGTCGGCAGCCAGGCGGCGTCCGAACTCATCATCCAGGTTGACCACCTGGCAACGCAGGCTCGGCCAGGCGAACAGCTTGGCCTTGGCGGCCTCATAGGCCTCCATGCTGCCGTGATAGTCCAGGTGATCGCGCGACAGGTTGGTCATCACCGCGATATCGAACTCCAGCGCGGCGACGCGCCCTTGCTCGAGGGCGTGAGAGGACACTTCCATGGCCACGGCCTTGGCGCCGCTCTTTTTCAGGTCGTTCAAGGTCGATTGCACGGCAATCGGGTCCGGCGTGGTCAGGCGGCCGCTCTGCAATTCACCGTAGAAGCCGGTGCCCAGGGTGCCGATCAGCCCGCAACGCTGACCAAGGGCGTCGAGCGCCTGAGCCACCAGCTGGGTGACGCTGGTCTTGCCATTGGTACCGGTGACACCCACCAGGTTCAACTGGCGGCTGGGCTCGCCATAGAAGCGCCCGGCGATCTGCGACAGCTGGCCGATCAGCCCTTTGACCGGGATCAGCGGCACGTCGGTAAGCGGCAACACGCAGGTGCCCTGCTCTTCATAGGCGACCGCGGCGGCGCCACGGGCCAGCGCGTCGGCAATATGCTCACGGCCGTCGACCTTGGCGCCCGGCACAGCGAGGAACAGATCGCCCTGGCGCACCTGGCGGCTGTCCAGGGTCAGCTCGCGGATCAACGGATCGCGGCTGGCATGGGCGAACAGTTTGCTCAATGGCATCGTCATCAACCTCGCCCTCCCTTGGCGGGTACTGCGCTGGCTTGCTGCGTCGAGGGCGGCAGGTTGTCCGGCGGTACATTCATCAGGCGCAGGGTGCCCGACATCACTTTGCTGAATACGGGTGCCGAGACCAGGCCGCCGAAGTAGCCGCCCTTGCTCGGTTCGTCGATGACCACGACGATGGCATAGCGCGGGTCGCTCATCGGGCCGAAGCCGGCGAACAGCGAACGGTAGGCGTTCTCGGTGTAGCCCTTGGAACCGACGGTGGCTTTACGCGCCGTACCGGACTTGCCACCCACGTGGTAGAACGGCACCTGGGCACGGAATACCCCGCGCGGCGCTTCGATTACCTGCTGCAGCATGCCCTGCACGGTTTCGGCGGTTTCCTTGGGGATCGCCTGGACCGATTCCGGGGCCTTGTCGACCTTGAGGATCGACAGCGGCACCATCTTGCCGTCGTTGGCCAGTGCGGCGTAGGCATGCACCAGCTGCAGGGCGGTCACCGACACGCCGTAGCCATACGACAAGGTCGCGGTCTCGGCCTTGCGCCACTCGCGGTGGTTGGGCAGGTTGCCGACACGCTCGCCGGGGAAGCCGAGGCCGGTGTACTGGCCCAGGCCTACCTGGGACATGACCCGGTAGATGGCCTCGCCACCGATATCGAAGGCGATCTTGCTCATGCCGACGTTGGACGAGTTGATCAGGATGCCGGTCAGGTCGAGAATCGGGCCCTCGCTGCGCGACACGTCCTTGATGGTGTAGCGGCCGATTTGCAGGCTGCCCGGATAGACCTCGACCTTGTCGGTGACCTTCCAGCGGCCACTCTGCAAGGCGGCGCTCATCGAAATCGGCTTGACCGTCGAGCCAGGCTCGAACACATCGATGATCGCCCGGTTGCGCATCGCGGCCGGGAACATGCTGCGGCGGTTGTTCGGGTTGTAGGTCGGCTGGTTGACCATGGCCAGGACCTCGCCGGTCTTGACGTCCATGATCACCAGGCTGCCGGCCTTGGCTTCCTGTTCGGCAATGGCGTTGCGCAGCTCGCGGGTGGCCAGGTACTGCAGACGCAGGTCTATCGACAACGCCAAGGTCTTGCCGGCCTTGGCGTTCTTGGTTACCTGGATGTCCTTGATCAGCCGGCCACGCCGGTCCTTGATCACCTGCCGCTTGCCGGGCACCCCGGCGAGCCATTCGTCGTAGGCGAGTTCGACGCCTTCACGACCATGGTCATCCAGGTCGGTGAAGCCGACCATGTGTGCGGTGACGTCGCCGGCCGGATAGAAGCGGCGGAACTCTTCGAGGCCGTAGACGCCCGGAACCTTCAGGTCGAGGACGTGCTGGCCCTGCTCCGGGGTCAGGCCGCGGACCAGGTAGATGAACTCCTTGCTGGCCTGCTGGGTGAGACGTTCGCTCAATTGCTGCGGATTTTGCCCGAGCGCGGCGGCCAGCTGTGGCCAGCGATCCTTGGCCGCTTGCATTTCCTTGGGGTTGGCCCACAAGGTGGTGACGGGCGTACTGACAGCCAGCGGCTCGCCGTTGCGATCGGTGATCAGGCCGCGGTGCGCGGGGATGGGAATATGGCGCAGGCTGCGAGCATCGCCCTGGCCCTTGAGGAAGTCGCGGTCGACGACCTGCAAGTCGATGATGCGCCAGCAAATGGCACCGACCATCAGCGCCAGCAAACCGATCACCACCCGGAAGCGCCAGGGGTAGAGTGCGCCTTCGAGCTTCATCATGGCGCCACCATTCGCACTTCGTCAGCGGCGGGCACGCGCATCCTGAGCTGCTCCGAGGCCAGGCTCTCGATACGGCTGGAGGCAGTCCAGGTGCTTTGCTCAAGGATCAACCGGCCCCACTCGGCCTGGGCCTTGTCGCGCTCGTTCAGTTCACCGTACAGGGTGTTGAGCAACTGACGGTTCCAGTGGGCGCTGTAGGAAACGGCGATCGCCGAAATCAGCACGGCGACGAACAGCAGAAGCATCAGGAAGCTTCCGCCTGGCAGCGGCTTGGCAAACAGCCTGCTCACCGCAACTTCTCCGCGACCCGCATGACGGCGCTGCGCGACCGAGGGTTGGCCTTGAGTTCGGTTTCGGAAGCGAACTGCGCCTTGCCGATCAATTTGATCTTCGGCTCGAAGGCCTTGTGCTGGACCGGCAGGTTGCGCGGCAAATTGTCTGCCTCGCCCTTGACCAGCTTGCGCATGAACAGTTTGACGATACGGTCTTCCAACGAGTGGAAGCTGATCACTGCCAGGCGGCCACCCACCTCAAGGGCGTCGAGCGCGGCTTCAAGGCCGGTCTCGAGGTCGCCAAGCTCGTTGTTGACATGGATGCGCAGGCCCTGGAAAGCGCGGGTCGCAGGGTTCTTGCCCTTTTCCCAGGCCGGGTTGGCGACCTTGAGCACTTCCGCCAGGTCGGCGGTACGGGTGAACGGCTGCTTCTCGCGGCGCTCGACCACGGCGCGCGCCATGCGGCCGGCGAAGCGCTCCTCGCCGTACTCCTTGAACACCCGGGCAATTTCTTCGACGGGGGCGGTGGCGACGAACTCGGCGGCGCTGATGCCCTGGCCCGGGTTCATGCGCATGTCCAACGGGCCGTCGTTGAGGAAGCTGAAGCCGCGCTCGGGGTCGTCCAGTTGCGGCGAGGATACGCCCAGGTCGAGCAGGATGCCGCTGACCTTGCCGTCCAGGCCGCGGGCGCGCACTTCGTCGCCGAGTTCGGCAAAGCTGCGCTGCACAATGACAAAGCGGCCGTCTTCGGCCGCCAGCGCTTGCCCGGTGGCAATCGCCTGAGGATCCTTGTCGAAGCCCAGCAACCGCCCTTGCGGCCCGAGCTTGCTGAGGATCAGGCGGCTGTGGCCGCCACGCCCGAAGGTGCCGTCCAGATAGCAACCGTCGGCGCGCAGGGCCAATGCCTCGACGGCTTCGTCGAGGAGGACGGTGATGTGGTTGAAGCCGCTATCTATGGTCACAGGATCAGGTCACGCAAATCATCGGGCATGGCGCCCGGTTGTTGAATAGCTGCAAGGTCAGCTGCCGAAACTGCGTTCCAGGCATCCTCATCCCACAGCTGGAATTTGTTCAGCTGCCCCACCAGCATCGCCTTCTTGTCCAGCTTGGCGTACTCACGCAGACGGGGCGGCACCAGGAAACGCCCACTGCCATCGAGCTCCAGGTCCACCGCATTGCCAATCAGCAAACGCTGCAGGCGACGGTTTTCCTCACGCAACGACGGCAAGGCACGCAACTTAGCTTCTATCTGTTCCCACTCATCGAGGGGATAAACACACAAGCAGGGGTCAACGGCGTCGATGGTCACGATCAATTGACCATTGCAACGCGAATCGAGCTCGTCACGGTACCGGCTCGGCATGGCGAGACGGCCCTTTGCATCGAGGCTGACGGCGTTGGCTCCGCGAAACACGGCTGCGATTCCCCACAATGTTAGCTTTTTTGTGCCAGAAAACCCACTTCATCCCACTTTCTGCCACTTGCGCACACTATAGGAATCCGCCCGCCACACCGTCAAGGCACGTTCATAAGGAAATCCCTTACAGGACGGCGATTTAGCGCAACAAAGGAAGGGAGAAGGATTACAGGCGGGAAAAACTGACGGGAAAAATCAAACACACTCAAGCGGATAGAGTGAGAAGTTAAAGTAATTTATTAAGAGTAAGATTTTTTCGGTATTACCAGGACGCATCTGCTATCGATTCAAGCAGGAAAGGAAGAGGTGGAGAGTCGATCTGTAAGCCGGGTTTTGTCGAGGACAGTCATTCCTCTACGACGGCCATCACTGGACGCCTCTAGCAACCTACCCGGTTCCGACGCGGGCCACGCCGTATGGAACCCTATTTGGTCTTGCTCCGAGTGGGGTTTACCTAGCCACGGACTGTTGCCAGCCGTGCGGTGCGCTCTTACCGCACCTTTTCACCCTTACCGGCACCGAAGTGCTTAGGCGGTTGTTTTCTGTGGCACTTTCCGTAGGCTCGCGCCTCCCAGGCGTTACCTGGCACTCTGCCCTATGGAGCCCGGACTTTCCTCCCCCGCCTTTTGCGGAACAAAAGACGGCAGCGACTGTCCGATCGACTCTCCGCCGCCAAGGTTACCGGTAGCAGCGCTCAAGAACAAGCGGCGCGACCATTAATACCATTATGCCACTAATGGGCTTTCTGCTTTTCCAGGGCCAACTGATAGAGCAGGTTCTTGCGCACCCCGGTGATCTCGGCCGCCAGCGCCGCTGCTTTCTTCAGCGGCAGTTCGGCCAGCAGCAGATCCAGCACCCGCTGCGCCTCGGCGCTGATCGCCTGCTCGCCCTCCGGCGCGCTCCAACCGGCCACCAGCACCACACACTCGCCACGCTGCTGATTGCTGTCACCCTGGACGAATGCGCGCAACTCGGCCAACGGCAAGCCTTTGAGGGTCTCGAAAGTCTTGGTGATCTCACGCGCCAGCAGCGCCGGTCGATCGCCACCGAACACCGCCTCCATGTCCTCCAGACACTCGAGGATCCGGTGTGGCGCCTCGTAGAAGATCAGGGTGCGCGGCTCTTCCTTGACCTGCTCCAGACGCGCACGGCGCCCGGCGGCCTTGGCCGGCAGGAAGCCTTCGAAGATGAAGCGGTCCGACGGCAACCCCGCCGCCGACAGCGCGGCGATCAACGCACAGGCACCCGGCACCGGCACCACCTGCACGCCCGCAGCACGCGCCTGGCGTACCAGGTGATAGCCCGGATCGGAAATCAGCGGCGTGCCGGCATCGGACACCAGCGCCACATCGTCGCCGGCCAGCAGGCGAGTGATGAAGCGCCCGCCCTCGTCACGCTCGTTGTGCTCATGGCAAGCGGCCAGCGGCGTGTCGATGCCGAAATGCTGCAGCAGACGCACCGAGTGGCGGGTGTCCTCGGCGGCGATCAGGCTGACATCCGCCAGCACCTTCAGCGCCCGGGCGCTCATGTCGTCGAGGTTGCCGATGGGCGTGGCAACGACGTAAAGCTTGCCCAACGTGGATTTCGAAACCCCTGCAACATCAGTCACTGCGCACACCTGCTTTCCGGATCAAAGGTCGCCATTGTAGCCCGAGCACCGGTAACAGGGCGCAAAGAACTTCGCCCCGGGCACACCACGGGCCACCTATAGTGAAGGTTCAGTGTCGGCGAGATCGCGCCGTGCCCCCCGCTTGGGTACAATTGCCGGCCAACTTGATCGAGTAACAGGACCTTTACATGATCGCTTGTCTGCGGCTGCTCACAGCCCTCTGCCTTGCTGCCCTGCTGGCAGCCTGCGCCAGCTCGCCCTCATCCAGCCTGGGCGAACTGCCACGCACCCCGGACGCCAGCATCGAGCAACTGCTCGAGAAGGCGGCCTCCAGCAAGTCCGCCGAGGATGCGGCCCTGCTGCGCTTGAGCGCCGCGGACCTGGCATACAAGCAAAAGGATTTCCCGCGCGCCGCGCGGATTCTCGAGCAGGTCCCGCTGGAGCCGCTCAAGCCCGCCCAGCAGGTGTTCGCCTCCACCCTGGCCGCCGAGCTCGCCATGAGCCGCAACCAGCCCAAGGCCGCCCTGACCGCCCTCGCCCACCCGAGCCTGCAGCGCGTCGGCGAACTGCCGACCGAGCAGCAGGCCCGCACCTACAGCGTTCATGCCGCAGCCCTCGAAGCCGACGGCCAGGCCCTGGCCGCCGCCCAGCAGCGCGCGCTGCTGGCCCCCCTGCTCAGCGGCCAGGCCGCCAGCGCCAACAATGACGCGATCTGGGCCCTGGTCGCCTCGCTGCCCGCCGAACAACTGCAGCAGCCGGCCGCCGACGAGACCCTGGCCGGCTGGACCAGCCTGGCCCTGGCCGTGAAGCGCGCCGGCACCCTGGAACAGCAACAGGCCGCCATTGACACCTGGCGCCAGCAGCACCCCGAACACCCGGCAGCCAAGCAATTGCCGACAGCCCTGGTCAAGCTCAAGGAGCTGGCCAGCCAGCCACTGACCAAGATCGCCCTGCTGCTGCCCCAGGAGGGCCCACTGGCCGGTGTCGCCCGTGCGCTGCGTGACGGCTTCATGGCCGCTCACTTCCAGGCCCAGCAAGGTGGCCAGCCCGCCCCTGCGGTACAAGTGTTCGACAGCTCGCGCATCACCTCGCTCGACGACTTCTACCGTCAGGCCCAGGCTGCCGGCGTGCAACTGGTGGTCGGCCCGCTGGAAAAGCCGCTGGTCAAGAAGCTCGCCGCCTACCCGCAACTGCCTATCACCACCCTGGCCCTGAACTACGCCGACGCCGGCCAAAAAGCGCCGCCACAGCTGTTCCAGTTCGGCCTGGCCGCCGAGGACGAAGCCCGCGAAGTGGCACGCCGTGCCCGCGCCGACGGCATGGTTCGCGCCGTGGCCCTGGTACCGAGCGGTGAATGGGGCGACCGCGTGCTCGCCGCCTTCCGCCAGGACTGGGAAGGCAATGGCGGCACCCTGATCACCGCGCAGCGCATCGCCCAGCCCGTCGCCCTTGCCCAGCAGATCGCCGATCTGTTCCAGTTGCGCCAGAGCGAAGGCCGCGCCAAGAGCCTGCAGAGCACCGTCGGCGGCACCATCGCCGCGCAGCCTTCGCGCCGCCAGGACATCGACTTCATCTTCCTCGCCTCGACGCCGCAGCAGGCCCAGCAGATCAAGCCGACACTGAACTTCCAGTACGCCGGCGACGTGCCGGTCTACGCCACCTCCAACCTGTACAGCGCCAGCGGTGACGTGAACCAGTACAACGACATGAACGGCATCCGCTTCTGCGAAACGCCTTGGCTGCTGGACACCACCAACAGCCTGCGCCAGCAAGTCGTGCAGCAGTGGCCCCAGGCCGCCGGTAGCCTCGGCCGCCTGTACGCCATGGGCGTCGACGCCTACAGCCTGGCTCCGCGCCTGGGCCAGCTCAAAGCGCTGCCGGACAACCGCGTCGAAGGCCTGTCCGGTAGCCTGAGCATGAACCCCAGCCAGCGCATCGAACGCCAGCTGCCATGGGCCGAATTCGCCGGCGGCCAGGTCAAGCGCCTGCCGGACATCCCTCGCTGATGCCCGGCGCATCGCCCAGCCTTGCCGGCCAGACAGCCGAAGATCACGCCCTTGAATACCTTCAAGGGCAAGGTCTGCGGCTACTGGAGCGCAACTGGCGATGCAAGGGGGGCGAGCTCGATCTGGTCATGCTCGATGCCGATACAGTAGTATTCGTCGAAGTCCGCTACCGGTTGCATGCGGAGTTCGGCGGAGCGCTCGCCAGTATCGATGGGCGCAAGCAGCAACGACTGGCGCTTGCCGCCAACCTCTTCCTGCAGCACGAACCCCGCTGGGCCACCCGCCCCTGCCGCTTCGACGTTATCGCCCTGCAGGGCCGGGGGCATGCGGGGCAACCGCTTCAATGGCTGAAAAATGCCTTCGAGTGCTGAACCCAATTCGATTTTCTAGCTCTATGTTTCGCGGGCTGGTCACTGTTGCGCGTAGCAAAGGCCACCGCCCCTCTTAAGGTCACCCAGATGGACATGCAATCCCGAATTCGCCGGCTGTTTCAGGCCAGCATCGACACCAAGCAACAGGCAATGGACATCCTGGCACCCCACATCGAGCAGGCCAGCCTGGTCATGGTCAACGCCCTGCTCAACGACGGCAAGATGCTCGCGTGCGGCAACGGCGGCTCGGCCGGCGATGCCCAGCACTTCTCCTCGGAGTTGCTCAACCGCTTCGAGCGCGAGCGTCCGAGCCTGCCGGCCATCGCCCTGACCACCGACAGCTCCACACTGACCTCGATCGCCAACGACTACAGCTACAACGAAGTCTTCTCCAAGCAGATCCGCGCCCTGGGCCAGCCCGGCGATGTGCTGCTGGCGATCTCCACCAGCGGTAATTCGGCCAACGTGATCCAGGCGATCCAGGCCGCCCATGACCGCGAAATGATTGTCGTCGCCCTGACCGGGCGCGATGGCGGCGGCATGGCCTCGCTGCTGCTGCCCGAGGACGTCGAAATCCGCGTCCCCGCCACGGTCACCGCGCGCATCCAGGAAGTCCACCTGCTGACGATCCACTGTCTGTGCGACCTGATCGACAGCCAACTGTTCGGGAGTGAAGAATGATCTCCAAGCGTATCGGCCTGATGGCCCTGACCCTGTGCCTCGGCGTATCGGGCTGCAGTTCCGTACTCACCTCGGCGCGCAACTCGCCTATCGAGGATGACCGCGGCACCCGCACCATCGGCAGCAAGATCGATGACTCGCTGATCGAGACCAAGGTCTCGGTCAACATCGCCAAGGCCAACCCGGAGCTGGACAAAGGCTCGCACATCGTCGTCAGCAGCTACAACGGTGTCGTGCTGCTTGCCGGCCAGACCCCACGCGCCGATCTCAAGTCCCTCGCCGAGCAGACCGCCGGCCAGGTGCAGCGAGTCAAGAAGGTACACAACGAGCTGCAAGTCATTCAGCCGTCGTCGATCCTGGCGCGCAACAACGACGCCTGGCTGACCACCAAGATCAAGACCCAGATGCTGACCGACGAGAGCGTGCCCAGCTCGCGCATCAAGGTGATCACCGAAAACGGCATCGTCTACCTGCTCGGCCTGGTAAGACAGCAAGAGGCCAACGCTGCCACCAATGTGGTGCAAGGTGTGTCGGGCGTACAGAAGATCGTCAAGCTGTTCGAGTACATCGACTGACAACCCCTTGGCGAGCGTCGGGACGCTCGCCTTTTTCACTCTGATCCAGGAAGTACCCCATGAAAAAGCTGCTGCTGCCCGCTCTGCTGATCGGCACCTTCGCCACCCTGGCCGGCTGCTCCACTCCGAGCGTGATCACCCTCAACGATGGCCGCGAACTGCAGACCACCGACACGCCGCACTTCGACCGCAACTCCGGCTTCTACGAGTTCAAGCAACTGGATGGCAAGCCGACCCGCATCAACAAGGACCAGGTGCAGAGCATCAAGGACCTGTAATTGCGGCAGTAATGAAAAAGGCGATCCCTGCGGATCGCCTTTTTCGTTTCTGCCTGTTACTTCACGACTTTCAGGCTCGGACGACCACTCGGACGCGGCGGCTCGGGCGGACCATCATCATCCGGTTCGACACCGCCGTCCTCAAGGTCATCCTCGTCCGCGAGCGGCGGCTCCAGCTCGAAGACCATGCCCTGGCCATTCTCCCGGGCGTAGATCCCCAGGATGGCACCAATCGGCACATACAGCGTATGCGCCACGCCACCGAAGCGCCCTTCGAAGCTCACCGCCTCGTTGTCCATATGCAGGCTACGCACGGCACTGGGGGAGATGTTCAGGACGATCTGGCCATCGCTGGCGAAACCTTGTGGCACCTGGACCGCCGGGTACTCGGCGTTGACCAGCATATGGGGCGTGCAATCGTTGTCGACGATCCACTCGTACAGCGCACGAACCAGATAGGGGCGACTGGAGTTCATCAACGGCTCCTCTTTAAACCTTGCGCATTTCACGTTCAGTAGCAGACAGGCTCGCCTGGAAAGGCTCGCGGGCGAACTGTCGCTCCATGTAATCCAGCAGCGGCTTGGCCTGCCGCGGCAACTCGATACCCATCACCGGCAAGCGCCAGAGTATGGGCAGTAGACAGCAATCGACCAGACTCTGCTCCTCGCTCATGAAGCAGGCCATTTCAGCGAATAGCGGAGCCACGCCCGTCAGGCTCTCGCGCAACTCCTTGCGCGCCTGGGTACGTGCCGGCTCGCTGCTGCGCGGGTCCAGCACGGTGTCGGCCAGGCTGCACCAGTCGCGCTGGATGCGGTGCATCAGCAGGCGGCTGTTGCCGCGAGCCACCGGATAGACCGGCATCAGCGGCGGGTGCGGGTAACGCTCCTCGAGGTACTCCATCACCACGCTCGACTCGTACAGCGCCAGATCGCGATCGACCAGGGTCGGCAGACTGCCGTAAGGGTTCACTTCGACCAGCTTGGGTGGCAGGCGATTGCGGTCGACATCGATAATCTGCACCGTAACGCCTTTCTCCGCGAGCACCAGGCGTACCCGGTGGGAGTAATGGTCAGCGGGGTCGGAATAGCAGGCTAACCTGTTGGTTGCGCCCATGTAGCGCCTCCTCGTACGGGATGCTTGTAATACTGCAAATGAAAACGCGCCCGGGGTGCCCCAGCGACATCGCTGGGGCACCCCGGGCGCGTTCAACTACCAGAAACTACTGCGTGATCAGTGCACGTCCTTCCAGTATTCGCGCTTGAGCAAGTAGGCGAACACGAAGAAGAAAGCCAGGTACAGCAACACGTAGGTACCGATGCGCTGGCTTTCCAGTTTGACCGGGTTGGCCGAATAGGCCAGGAAGGTCACCAGGTTCTTGACCTTCTCGTCGAACTGCTCGGTCGTCAGGGTACCGGATTTCTCTTCGACGGTCAGCTGGTCACACGCTTCATGGGTCAATGGGCTGCCGGTCAGCGGGTCGTATTGCTTCTTGCCATCGACCACGCTTTGCACCTGCTTGCAACCAATCACTTGGTTGCCCTGCAGACCAACCAGTACGTTAGGCATGCCGACGTTGGGGAAGACCTTGTTGTTCACCCCATATGGCCGCGCCTTGTCCTCATAGAAACTGCGCAGGTAGGTGTACAACCAGTCGTTGCCACGCACCCGGGCAACCAGGGTGAGGTCGGGCGGCGCGGCGCCGAACCAGGTCTTGGCATCGTTCGGCTGCATGCCGATTTTCATGTGATCGCCGATCTTGGCGCCGGTGAACACCAGGTTTTCGAGCATAAGCTCGTGGGGAATCCCCAGGTCATCGGCGACACGCTCGTAACGCTGGAACTTGGCGCTATGGCACCCCATGCAATAGTTGGCGAAGGTACGCGCCCCATCCTGCATCGCGGCCTTGTCGGTCAGGTCGATATCGACCTTGTCCAGCTCCAGGCCGTGCTCGGCGGCGAACGAAAGGCCAGGCATCAATGCCAGCAAGCATACTGCAATAAACTTTTTCATCAGCCAGTCACCCTTTCCGGAACCGGTTTGGTCTTCTCGAGCCTTGTGTAGAACGGCATCAGCAGGAAGTAGGCGAAGTACAACACGGTGCACACCTGCGACAGCAAGGTACGCCCCGGGGTCGGCGCCAGCACGCCCAGCACGCCAAGGATGACGAAGGCCACGCAGAACACCAGCAACCAGATCTTGCTCAGCCAGCCCTTGTAGCGCATCGAGCGCACCGGACTGCGGTCAAGCCAGGGCAACACGAACAGCACCGCGATTGCCGCGCCCATGGCAATTACCCCGAACAGTTTGTCGGGCACCGCGCGCAGGATCGCGTAGAACGGTGTGAAGTACCAGACAGGCGCGATGTGCTCAGGGGTCTTGAAAGCGTTGGCCTGCTCGAAGTTCGGTTTTTCCAGGAAGTAGCCACCCATTTCCGGGAAGAAGAACACCACGGCACAGAACACGAAGAGGAACACCACGACCCCGGCGATATCCTTGACGGTGTAGTACGGGTGGAACGGGATGCCATCCAGCGGAATGCCGTTCTCGTCCTTCTTCTTCTTGATGTCCACGCCATCGGGATTGTTCGAACCCACTTCGTGCAGCGCCAGGATATGCAGCACCACCAGGCCCAGGATCACGATCGGCAAGGCCACCACGTGCAGGGCGAAGAAGCGGTTCAGGGTGATGCCGGAGATCAGGTAGTCACCACGAATCCACTGGGTCAGGTCATCACCGATCACCGGGATCGCGCCGAACAGCGAGATGATCACCTGGGCACCCCAGTACGACATCTGCCCCCAGGGCAGCAGGTAGCCCATGAACGCCTCGGCCATCAGCGCCAGGTAGATCAGCATGCCGAACAGCCAGACCAGCTCGCGGGGCTTCTGGTAGGAGCCGTAGAGCAGCCCGCGGAACATGTGCAGGTAGACCACGATGAAGAACGCCGAGGCGCCGGTGGAGTGCAGGTAGCGCAGGATCCAGCCGTACTCGACGTCGCGCATGATGTACTCGACCGAGGCGAAGGCCTCTTCCGCCGAGGGGGTGAAACTCATGGTCAGCCACACGCCGGTGACGATCTGGTTGACCAGCACCAGCAACGCCAGCGAGCCGAAGAAGTACAGGAAGTTGAAGTTCTTGGGCGCGTAATACTTGCTTAGATGGTCTTCCCACATCTTCGTCGCGGGGAAGCGCGCATCGATCCACTCCATGAACTTGCTCATCATGCGTTCTCCTGATCGACGCCGATGACGATGATTTCGTCCGACTCGTACGAGTGCGGTGGCACTGGCAGGTTTAGAGGCGCTGGCTGGGATTTGTAGACACGCCCGGCAAGGTCGTAGTGCGAACCGTGGCAGGGGCAGAAATAGCCACCGACCCACTTCGGCCCGAGGTCAGCCGGGGCGACCTCAGGGCGGAAGGTCGGCGAACAACCCAGGTGTGTGCACAGGCCCACCAGGATGAGAATCTCGGGCTTGATCGAGCGGACTTGCGGGTCGACGTAGGTAGGCTGCACCGACGCCTTGGATTCAGGGTCGGACAGCTCGCCGGTGATCTTTTTCAGATTACCGAGGATCTCCTCCGTTCGCCGCACGATGAATACAGGTTGCCCACGCCATTCAGCTACCATCTGCTGACCGGGCTCGACCTTGGCGATATTGACCTTCACCGGTGCCCCTGCGGCTTTCGCCTTGGCACTGGGAAACCATGACCCCACGAACGGTACCGCTGCCCCCACTGCCCCCGCTGCCCCGACCACGGATGTCGCGGCTACGAGGAAGCGGCGCCGGCCTGCGTTGACGCCGTCATTGCTCATTCAGTCCTCTCCCATCAGCTTGCTTGGCCTGTTTGAACAGGCATCTACTTAGGTACGTCTGTGGCACTAAAAATTGGCCGCAATGGTAAGGAACAAATCCACACGCTGACAAGGTGATTACCCGCTCGTCGGGCCACTACCCTCGCTTTGCTTGATCTGCGTCTATGCGACAAACGGCCACGGACTAGCAGACAGGTTAGTTGAAGACATAAAAAAAGCCCGGTTCCAAAAAGGAACCGGGCTTTTTTCGACTGCCGAAGCGGTATTAACGCTTGGAGTACTGAGGACGCTTACGCGCTTTACGCAGACCCACTTTCTTACGCTCAACTTCACGAGCGTCGCGGGTGACGTAGCCAGCACGACGCAGAGCGCCACGCAGGGTTTCGTCGTATTCCATCAGGGCGCGGGTGATGCCGTGGCGGATTGCACCGGCCTGACCGCTGACACCACCACCGGAAACGGTGACGTAGATGTCGAACTTCTCAACGGTTTCGGTCAGTTCCAGCGGCTGGCGAACAACCATGCGAGCGGTTTCGCGGCCGAAGAACACGTCCAGAGAACGGTTGTTGATGGAGATGTTACCGGTACCTGGACGCAGGAAAACGCGAGCGGTTGCGGTCTTGCGACGGCCAGTGCCGTAGTTTTGAGTCGCCGACATAATGAACTATCCCGTTAGATCTTCAGTTCTTGAGGCTGCTGAGCAGTGTGTGGGTGAGCAGCACCCGCGTACACTTTCAGCTTGCGGTACATGTCGCGACCCAGCGGGTTCTTCGGCAGCATGCCTTTGACCGCGGTTTCGATAACACGCTCAGGGGCCTTGGCGATCAACTTCTCGAAGTTGATTTCCTTGATACCGCCCGGGAAGCCGGAGTGGGAGTAGTACATCTTGTCGGAAGACTTGGCACCAGTCACACGGATTTGCTCGGCGTTGATGACGACGATGTAGTCGCCGGTGTCAACGTGAGGGGTGTATTCTGGCTTGTGCTTGCCACGCAGGCGGCTAGCGATTTCGGTAGCCAGACGACCCAGGGTCTGACCAGCGGCGTCGACTACGAACCACTCGCGCTTTACTGTTTCCGGTTTAGCAGTAAAAGTTTTCATTCTCTAAAGCCTCAGAGGCCGCCCAGCGAAAAATAGACGGCGAATCTTACTGGATAGTGCACAGCTTGCCAAGGGCAAGCGCGCAGCCGAACGCTGACGCTTTTGGGGGCTCGGGTCGGGCACGCCAATGTTCGACAAGGGTTCCCTGCATGGTGGTGCATCACTTCCGCCACACGGAGAGGGGCAGAATTATCCAGATTGCAGGAAAAATTTCAACCTGCTTTTATGCTCATCTTTGCCATGGAGCGTATACCCGATGGAATACCGTAAGCTCGGCCGTACCGACCTCGACGTCAGCGCCCTGTGCCTGGGCACCATGACCTGGGGCGAACAGAACACCCAGGACCAGGCCTTCGCCCAGATCGCCCTGGCCAAGGCCAGCGGCATCAACTTCATCGACACCGCCGAGATGTACCCAGTGCCACCGCGCCCGGAGACCTACGCCGCCACCGAACGCATCATCGGCAACTGGTTCGCCGCCAACGGCGACCGTGACGACTGGATCCTTGCCAGCAAGGTCGCCGGCCCCGGCAACGGCATCAGCCACATCCGCGACGGCCAGCTCAAGCACAACCGCCAGCACATCGTCGCCGCGCTGGACGAGAGCCTCAAGCGCCTGCAGACCGACCGCATCGACCTCTACCAGTTGCACTGGCCCGAGCGCAGCACCAACTTCTTCGGCAAGCTCGGCTACCAGCACCTGCCCCAGGACATTTTCACCCCGCTGGAGGAAACCCTGGAGGTGCTCGATGAACAGGTGCGCGCCGGCAAGATCCGCCACATCGGCCTGTCCAACGAAACCCCGTGGGGCACCCTGAAATTCCTGCACCTGGCCGAAACCCGCGGCTGGCCCCGCGCGGTGTCGATCCAGAACCCCTACAACCTGCTCAATCGCAGCTTCGAGGTGGGCCTGGCGGAGGTGGCAATCCGCGAGCAGTGTGGTTTGCTGGCCTATTCGCCTCTGGCCTTCGGCATGCTGTCAGGCAAGTACGAAAACGGCGCCCGCCCCGAACACGCTCGCCTGACCCTGTTCAGCCGCTTTGCCCGCTACTCCAATCCGCAGACCGTGGCCGCCTGCGGCCGCTATGTGCAGCTGGCCCGCGAACACGGGCTGGACCCGGCGCAGATGGCGCTGGCGTTCGTGACCCGGCAGCCGTTCGTGACCAGCAACATCATCGGCGCGACGAACCTCGAGCAACTGCGCAGCAACATCGACAGCCAGGCGTTGAACCTGGGCGATGAACTGCTGGCGGCGATCGAGGCGGTCCATCAGGAGCAGCCGAACCCCGCGCCTTGATGCAACACAGACGCTGCACTGCTCTTTCGTGGGGTAGACACAATCGCCAAAAAATAAGACGATCCAGCCGGTGATTGACCACTCTACCCTATAAGAACAATGACAATGATGTTTACCCAACCCCCGGCGTCGCTGCGGCGCGTCAGCATCCTGGCCGTTGATAAAGTGTTCGCTTCGACACTGATGCAGGCCAAGGACTTCTTCCACCTGGCCAGCCTGCGCTACAGCAAGCAGCTGGGCCTGGGCCTGCAACCGATGTTCGAGATCGGCCTGGTGAGCCCGGACGGTTTGCCCGTGGACAGCTTCAGCAACGTGCAGTTGCCGGTCGACAGCGGCCTCAATGATGCCGACGTGATCATCCTGCCGGCCTTCTGGGATGACTTCGACAACCTGCTGCAACGCTATCCGCAGGTGCTGCCCTGGCTGCGCGCGCAGCATGCCCGTGGCGCGGTGCTGTGCGCCGAGGCCAGCGGCGTGTTCTGGCTGGCCGAGTCGGGGCTGCTCGACGGCAAGGAGGCAACCACCTACTGGCGCTTCTTCAGCAGCTTCGCCGAGCGCTTCCCGAAGATCCGCCTGAACCAGGACAAGCACCTGACCGACGCCGACAATCTCTACTGCGCCGGCGGCACCACCTCGGCCTGCGACCTGTACATCTACCTGATCGAACGCTTCTGTGGCGCCAACGTGGCCCGCGCGGTGGCCCGCGACATCCTCTACGAGGTGCAGCGCAACTATACCCCGGGGCGCATGGGCTTCGGCGGCCAGAAGCTGCACCAGGACCTGATCATCCTGCAGATCCAGCACTGGCTAGAAGAGCACTTCGCCGACAAGTTCCGCTTCGAGGATGTGGCGCGAAACCACGGCATGAGCATCCGCAACTTCATGCGCCGCTTCCAGAGCGCCACCGGCGACAAGCCCCTACACTACCTGCAGCGCCTGCGCATCGAGACCGCCAAGGGCCTGCTGTCGAGCACGCGCAAGAGCATCAAGACCATCAGCTACGAGGTGGGCTACGACGACGCGAGCTTCTTCGCCCGGCTGTTCCGCCAGCACACGGAGTTGTCGCCGAACCAGTATCGGCAGCAGTTCATGCAAGAGGCATGAATCTTCTATCGTGGGAGCGGGCTTGCCCCGCTCCCACGAAAGGAATGGCTTACGGCTTGTGCGCCCGCGACAGGAACTCGTGGGACTGCATCTCCAGCAGGCGGCTGAGCGTGCGCTGGAACTCGAAGCTCAGGCGCCCGCCGGTGTACAGGTCCTTGAGCTCCACCTCGGCCGAGATGATCAGCTTCACGTTGCGGTCGTAGAACTCGTCGACCATGTTGATGAAGCGCCGGGCGATGTCGTCGGTGGTCACGCCCATCTGCTCGACGTTGCTCAGCAGCACGGCATGGAAGATCTTGCCCAGCTCGATGTAGTCGTTCTGGCTGCGCGGCCCGTCGCACAGGGCGCGGAAGTCGAACCAGGCAACGTCATCGCAGGTGCGCAGGGCATGGATCTCGCGGTTCTCGATCATCAGCACGTCGTTCTCGACTGCCTGGGTGCACTCTGGGGTCAACGCCTTGAAGCTGGCGCGCAGGCTTTCATGCGCCGCGTCGTCGAGCGGGAAGTGGAACAGCTCTGCCTGCTCCAGGTGGCGCAGACGGTAGTCCACGCCGCTGTCGACGTTCACCACATCGGTGTACTGCTTGATCATGGCGATGGCCGGCAGGAAGCGCGCGCGCTGCAAGCCGTCCTTGTACAGGCCGTCCGGGACGATGTTGGAAGTGGCCACCAGCGACACGCCGTTCTTGAACAGCTCTTCCATCAGGGTGCCGAGGATCATGGCATCGGTGATATCGGAGACGAAGAACTCGTCGAAGCAGATCACCTTGGCTTCGTCGCTGAAGCGCTTGGCGATGATGGTCAGCGGGTTCTTCTCGCCCTTGAGGGTCTTCATCTCCTCGTGGACGCGCTTCATGAAGCGGTGGAAGTGCGTGCGCATCTTCTGCTTGAACGGCAGCGCTTCATAGAAGGTGTCGACCAGATAGGTCTTGCCCCGGCCCACGCCGCCCCAGAAGTACAGGCCCTTGACCGGCGTCTGCTCCTTCTTGCCGAACAGCTTGCCGAACACGCCCGGCTTGTTGTTCTGCGCGTGTACCAGGTCGTCGTACAGGCGCTGCAGGTGACGCACCGCAGTTTCCTGCGCCGCGTCATGGAAGAAGTCGGGGCGTTTCAGATCGGCTTGGTATCGTTCTAGGGGCGTCATGATTTCGTTAGCGAGGCAACAAAAAACGGGCCGTCACTGTAGCGACCGGCCCGCTTAATGGCAATCAGACTTGCGTCAAAGTGACTCAGTCCGCCTGTGGCGCCAGGGCCTCGCGCAGGCTGGTGATGGCCGCGTCACGGGCCTCGGCGGCCTCGAACTGCGGCCCGTCGGCAACTTGCTCACCGTTCAGCCACAGCGAGAAGCCCAGGCCCTCGACTCGCACATCGGCCTCGCCGCCCTGTTGCAGCTGCTTGCTCACCGCCCCAGCGCTCTTGCCATCGGCGAAGCTGCGCGACAGCAGCAATTGCTCGCCATCAGCGGCCAGCAGGCGGAAGCGGAAGCTGCCATCCTCGTCACGGAAGCTGACGAAGCGGGCGCTCTTGGCGGCCTTCTTCTTCACCTCGGTGCTGGCCTGCACGGTGGTGCGGAACGAACGCAGGCCAACTGCCTCGCGCAGTTGCTCGAGGAACGGCGTGGCGATCTTGCGGGCCTTGGCGGCGCCGGCCAGAAGGATGTCCTCGAGCTCAGACGGGCGCGCGATCAGCTGGTGATAGTGCTCGCGCTTTTCGGCCAACTGGCCGTCGAGCAGCTGGAACAGGCGCTGCTTGGCATCGCCCCAGCCCAGGCCCTGAAGCAGCTCTTCGCGGAACTCGGCGCATTGCGCCGGCGAGGAGAAGGCCTGGAACAGGGTGAACAGGTGCGAGTTGTCCGGATCCTTGGCCTCGCCGGGGGCCTTGGAGTCGGTGACGATGCGCGAGATCGCATCCTTCATGTCCTTGGCGCTGGTGAACAGCGGGATGGTGTTGTCGTAGCTCTTGGACATCTTGCGACCGTCCAGGCCCGGGAGCGTGGCCACGCTCTCCTCGATCACCGCCTCGGGCAGGGCGAAGAAGTCCTTGCCCTGGCCGAACAGGTGGTTGAAACGCTGGCCGATGTCACGTGCCATCTCCACGTGCTGGATCTGGTCGCGGCCAACCGGCACCTTGTTGGCATTGAACATCAGGATGTCAGCAGCCATCAGCACCGGGTAGCTGAACAGGCCCATGGTAACGCCGGCGTCCGGGTCTTCGCCGGCCTCGACATTCTTGTCCACCGACGCCTTGTAGGCGTGAGCGCGGTTGAGCAGGCCCTTGGCGGCGACGCAGGTCAGCAGCCAGGTAAGCTCCGGGATCTCGGGGATGTCCGACTGGCGATAGAAGGTCACCTTGGCCGGGTCCAGGCCACCGGCGAGCCAGGTGGCGGCGATCTCCAGGCGCGAACGCTGGATGCGCTGCGGGTCGTCGCACTTGATCAGGGCGTGGTAGTCGGCCAGGAAGTAGAACGAGTCGACGCCGGGCTGCTGGCTGGCGAGGATGGCCGGACGGATGGCGCCGGCGTAGTTGCCCAGGTGCGGGGTGCCGGTGGTGGTGATACCGGTGAGGATGCGCGTGGTCATGGGGGTTCGCTTATTCAGGCTTGGCTCAGTTCGAAAGGCGCGGCAGCAGCAGATCCTTCAGATCGGTCAGCTTGCCATGGAAAAAGTGTCCGCATTCTGCCACTTTCAGCAGCTCGTGGGGGCGCGACAGGGCGGCGGACCAATCGTAGACCAGTTGCGGATCGACCACTTCGTCGGTGTCCGGCTGCACGACGATCAGCGCGACGCGCTCGGGCAGCGGGAACTGCGCGTTCAGGCGCATCACCGCCGGGGCGATCATGAACAGCTGTTGCAGCTCGACATCCGCCGCCTCCAGGCGACCGGCCAGGCTGGCGGCAACGAAGCCGCCGAAGGAGAAGCCCATCAGCACCAACGGCAGCTCGGGATGCTGCTGGCGCAACCAGGCTGCGGCAGCCTCGGCATCCGCTACCTCGCCAGCGCCCATGTCATGGCTGCCGGCGCTCTGGCCAACGCCGCGGTAGTTGAAGCGCAGGGTGACGTAACCTGCATCACGGGCGGTACGCTGCAGGGTCGAGACCACCTTGTTGAGCATGGTGCCGCCCTGGACCGGGTTGGGGTGGCAGATCAGCACCGCGCCGCGGGCATCGGCCACGTCCAGGTACAAAGCCTCGAGCTGGCCGGTCGGTCCATCAATGAACAAGGGGGTTTCGCGGATAAGCAAGGTACTACTCCGTGACCTCGTGAAGGGTCGACTCGTCTAGCAAAGGAATTCTGTTCTGATTTGCGATCGCTCGCGGTATACAGCGCAGGTCTGAGCCGTTAACGTAAAGCAAAGCCGTTTATAGAGGAAGGACTCGTGGAACACTCGCTCCTTGTTTGGTTGCTGCCGACCCTGGCCCTGGTTGTCGGTGTCGTCGTCGGTTTCGCGCTGGCCCGCCTGCTGCCCAACGCGGCACCAAGCAACACCCAACGCCAGCTGGATGACATCCAGCAGCGCTTCGACAATTACCAGAACGAAGTGGTAACCCACTTCAACAGCACTGCATCGCTGGTCAAAAAACTGACCCAGAGCTACCAGGACGTGCAGGATCACCTGGCCGACGGCGCCAACCGCCTGGCCCTGGACGAGCTGACCCGCCAACGCCTGCTGGCCGCGCTGCACTCCGAAGCCGCGCAAGGCCCGCGTGATCGCCTGACGCCGCCGAAGGATACCGCCGAAGTGCCACGCGACTACGCACCGAAGTCGCCGAACTCGCCGGGCATGCTCGATGAGAGCTACGGGCTCAAGCGCTGAATCGATGACATGAAGAAGGCCTCGCAAGAGGCCTTTTTTGTGGGCGCTGTCTACTCGCCCTAACACTCCGTGGGAGCGGGCATGGGCCGCGATAGAGCCGGCCCGGATCACCTCAGCGATACCAGGCCGCGCCCTCCTCGCCGATGTCATAAAGCGCCCGCGCCTGCCCCAGTACATCCCTCGGCAATACGCCCTGGCATACCAGCCCATGCAAGGCCGCCAGCACCACGGCATACCGGTCCACCTCGAAAAACCGTCGCAACTGCTGGCGCGTATCGCTGCGCCCGAAACCATCGGTGCCCAGGGTGGCATAGGGCGCCTGCACATACTCGGCGATCAATTGCGGCCAGGCGCGCACATAGTCGCTGGCCGCGATCACCGGGGCGGCGCCGGGCAGGCAACGACGCACATGGCAATCCGCCTGCTCCCCGGCTATCGCCAAGCGTTGCGCATCCCTGGCCCCACGCGCCAGTTCGCTGAAGCTGGTGACGCTGAACACCTCGCTGTCGACCTGCCAGTCACTGGCCAGCAACTCGCCGGCGGCAATCACCTCGCGCAGGATGGTGCCCGAACCCAACAAGCGCACCTGGCCACGGGGTGCGGCCGAGGAATGCCGGGCAAAGCGATACATGCCTCGCAGTACATCGTCGTGCATGTCTTCGGGCAACGACGGCTGCGGGTAGTTTTCATTCATCACCGCCACATAGTGGAACTCATCCTGCTGCTCCACCAGCATGCGCCGCGCGGCATGGTCGAGGATCACCGCCAGCTCGCCGGCAAAGCACGGATCCCAGGCCCGGCAGTTGGGCACCATCGATGCCATTACCAGGCTCGATCCGTCCTGGTGCTGCAAGCCCTCGCCGCCCAACGTGGTGCGCCCCGCCGTGGCGCCCAGCAACAGGCCCCGGGCACGCTGGTCGGCGGCAGCCCAGATCAGGTCGCCGACCCGCTGAAAGCCGAACATTGAATAGTAGATGTACACCGGCAGCATCGGCTCGCCATGCACCGCGTAGGCGGTCGCTGCCGCGACCCATGAAGAGATCGCCCCGGCCTCGGTGATGCCCTCCTCCAGCAGCTGGCCGTCCCGCGCCTCCTTGTAGACCAGCAGCGAGCCCGCGTCCTCCGGCTCGTAGCGTTGCCCGTGGGGCGAATAGATACCGATCTGGCGGAACAGGCTGGCCATGCCGAAGGTGCGCGCCTCGTCGGCGACGATCGGCACCACTCGTGGCCCCAACCCCGGCGCCTTGAGCCAGTTGCCCAGCAAGCGCACCGCGGCCATGGTGGTGGACATCTCCTTGCCTTCGGCGTGCAGGGCGAAACCGCCGAATGCCTCCAGCTCGGGCACAGGCAAGGTGGCACAGTCGTTGCGCCGCAGCGGCAGCGGCCCACCCAGTGCCTGGCGGCGCTGGCGCAGATAGACCATCTCCGGGCTGTCTTCGGCCGGGCGATAGAAACGCAGTTGCTCCACCGCCTCATCCGACAACGGCAAATGGAAACGGTCGCGGAAGGCCAGCAGTGCCTGCACGTCGAGTTTCTTGGCCTGGTGCGCGGTCATCCGCGACTCGCCGGCACTGCTCATGCCATAGCCTTTCTTGGTCTTGGCCAGGATCACCGTCGGCCGGCCCTTGCAGGCCCTGGCGGCGGCATAGGCGGCATGCAGCTTGCGAAAATCATGACCACCGCGCTTGAGGGCGTTGATCTCTTCGGTGCTCATGTGCGCCACCAGGCGCTGCAAGGCCGGGTTCTGCTTGAAGAAGTGCTCGAGGTTGTAGCTGCCGTCCTTGGCGCCGAGGGTCTGGAACTGACCGTCGGGCGTCGCCGCCAACTGGCGCAGCAGCGCGTGTTCGTGATCACGGGCGAACAGGGCGTCCCACTCCGAACCCCACAGCACCTTGATCACGTTCCAGCCGGCACCGCTGAACAACGCTTCGAGCTCCTGGATGATCTGGCCATTGCCGCGTACCGGGCCGTCCAGGCGCTGCAGGTTGCAGTTGACGATGAAGGTCAGGTTGTCCAAGCCTTCACGGGCAGCCAGGGTCAGGCCGGCGGTCGACTCCGGCTCGTCCATCTCGCCATCGCCAAACACTCCCCAGACATGCCGGGCAGAGGTGTCGAGCAGCCCGCGATGATGCAGGTAGCGCATGAAGCGCGCCTGATAGATCGCATTGAGCGGGCCGATGCCCATGGAACCTGTGGGAAACTGCCAGAAGTCCGGCATCAGCCAAGGGTGCGGATAGGAGCACAGCCCGTTGCCGCCGACCTCCTGCCGGTAGTTGGCCAGCTGTTCCTCGCTCAGGCGCCCTTCAAGAAATGCGCGGGCATAGATGCCAGGCGCCGAGTGCGGCTGGAAGAACACCAGGTCGCCGCTGCGCTGCACGCCACCGCCCTCGCCGCGAAAGAAATGCTGGAAGCCGACCTCGAAGATTTCCGCCGCCGAGGCGTAGCTGGCGATATGCCCGCCCAGCTCGCCATAGGCGTGGTTGGCCCGTACCACCATGGCCAGGGCGTTCCAGCGCAGGATGCCGGTAATACGCTCGTCCAGCTCGAGATCACCGGGGTAAGCGCCCTGCTGTTCCACCGGCACAGTGTTGCGGTAGGCCGAGAAGGCCTGGGCCTCGCGCTCCAGGCCCAGCTCGAGGGCATGGGCCTGCAGGCGCTGCAGCAGGTAGCGGGCCCGCGCCGGGCCGCAGTGAGCCAGGGTCGAGGCCAGCGCCTCGCACCACTCGGCGGTTTCCGCTGGGTCGCTGTCCAGGGCGGCATCAAGGGCCGTCAACGGCTCGTTCGGGTTCATCATCGCTACCATCGCGCAGGCCTCGTCCGTGGCGATTCAGGCGCAGGCCTTCAGGGCCTGGGCAATGTCGGCAAGCAGGTCGTCGATGTCTTCCAGCCCCACCGACAGACGCACCAGCCCTTCCGAGATGCCATGCTCGGCACGCTCCTGCTGGGTATAGCTGGAGTGAGTCATGCTCGCCGGGTGCTGGGCCAGCGACTCGGCATCGCCCAGGCTCACCGCGCGGCTGAACAGCTGCAGGGCGTTCATGAAACGGCGCCCGGCTTCGATCCCGCCCTTCAGCTCGAAGGCGATCATCCCGCCCGGCAGGCGCATCTGCCGTTGGGCCAGCGCGTACTGCGGGAAGGATGGCAGGCCCGGGTAGTGCAGCAGCTCAACCTGAGGTTGTTCGGCGAGAAACTCGGCCACCTGCTGGGCATTGGCGCAGTGGCGGTCCATGCGCAGGGCCAGGGTCTTGATGCCGCGCATCAACAGCGAGGCGTCGTGGGGCGAGAGCACGGCGCCGGTCATGTCCTTGAGCCCTTCCAGGCGGATGCGGTCGACCAGCGCCTTGCGCCCGACTACCAGCCCGGCGGTGATATCGCCATGTCCGGACAGGTACTTGGTGGCCGAATGCACCACCAGGTCGACGCCCAGTTCCAGCGGGCGCTGCAGGTAGGGCGTGCAGTAGGTGTTGTCGACCACGATGCTCAGGTCATGGCCCTTTGCAGCCTCGACGACGGCAACGATATCCACCAACTGCATGTTGGGGTTAGCCGGCGACTCGAAGTAGATCATCCGCGTCTTTGCGGTGATCGCGGCCTTGAGTGCCGGGATGTCGTTGAGGTCCACATGGCGGATCTTCACGCCGAACTCGCCGATGCCGTGGTGCAGGTAGGCGAAGGTGCAGCCATACAGGGTGCTGCCGACGATCAGCTCGTCACCCGGGCGTAGCAGGGTCCATAGCGTGGCGGTGATGGCGCCCATCCCGGAGGCCAGCGCCAGCCCTGCCTCGCCGCCTTCGAGCGACGCCATGCGTTGCTCCAGCAGGGCCAGCGTCGGGTTGGAAATACGGCTGTAGAAGTGCCCCGGCTCTTCGCCGGCGAAGCAGGCGGCGCCATACTCGACAGTCGGGAAAGCGTAGGTGGCGGTCTGGTAGACCGGCGGCACCAGGGCGCCGCCATGGGACATCGGGTCATAGCCATGGTGGATGGCCCGCGTGGAGAAACCGGTGTTGTTGTTGGAGTCGCGCATGGCAACAGTCTCTTGTGGTTTGTTATAAGCTTATGCCACCAAGCTGCCGCGCTTTTTCCAAACTTGCCCACGCAATCGGGCATGTTTTGAAAGAAAAACAACAAAAATAGAACCAGGAGGGCAAGATATGCCTTCAACGCTCGACCGTACCGACCGCGCCCTGCTCGCCGCCCTGCAGGACAACGCCCGCCTGACCGTTTCCGAACTCGCCGACCAGGTCGCCCTGACCACCTCGCCCTGCTGGCGGCGGGTCAAATTGCTCGAGGACAACGGCTACATCACCGGCTACCAGGCCATTCTTTCGCCCAAGTCGCTGGGCTTCGGGGTGACCGCGTTCGTCAGCATCATGATGGACTCGCACACCAAGGAAATGGCCCTGGCGTTCGAGAAACGGCTGATGGAGATCCCCGAGATCGTCGCCTGCCACAATATCTCCGGGCGCTATGATTTTTTGCTGGAGATCCTGGCACGGGACCTGGAATCGTTTGGCGAATTCACCCGGGAGGTGCTGCAGCGGTTGCCGGGGGTGAAGGAGATCTATTCGAGCTTTTCGTACAAGGCGGTGAAAGAGCGACGGGTGATTCCGGTGTCGGAGAAGCATATCTAGGGTCGCAAAGCAGACCCAAAATCCTGCCAACAAACGCCGTACAAATGAAAAACCCCGCCGAAGCGGGGTTTTTCACATCAGGCAATCAATCAGATCGCCCCACGCTGACGCAGCACATCCAGCACCAGCTTAACGCCTTCATCGACGCTGACCGACTGGGTGTCGATCACCAGGTCCGCATCCAGCGGCACATCGAATGGGAAGCTCTCGCCCGGGATGTTGTCGCCACCGGCGGCATACAGGCCCTGCGGGTCACGCTCGCGGCACACCATAGGCGAGGCCTGGACATACACCGTAACCAGACGCTCCTTGCCGATCAGCGCCTTGGCCTGCTCGCGGCCCTCGGCATCAGGGGCGACGAAGGCGGCCAGGGTCAGCAGGCCGGCTTCGTTGAACTGGCGCGCCACATGGGCGGCGCGGCGCCAGTTCTCGGTGCGCCCGGCGCGGTCCTGCGGCAGGCCTTTGTTCAGGTCGTGACGCAGGTTCTGGCCGTCGAGCACGTAGACTGCACGGCCCATGTCGAACAGCTTGCGCTCCACGGCATAGGCCAGGGTGCTCTTGCCGGCGCCCGACAGGCCACTGAACAGCACGGTGGCTGGCTGCTGGCCGAAGCGCAGGGCGCGCTCTTCGGTGGACACATGGGCCAGCTTGCCGTGCTGGCCAGTGCCGCCGTGTGGCAGGACCGGCGGGGCGATGATCATGCCGGCGCCGACGGTGCCGTTGGTCAGGCGGTCGATGACGATGAATGCGCCGGTGGTGCGGTTGCTCTCGTAACCGTCCAGGGCGATGGCGCTGTCCAGGGCGACCTTGACCCGGCCGATCTCGTTGAGTTGCAGCGCGCTGGCGGCGCCCTGCTCCAGGGTATTCACATCGACCTTGTGGGTGATGCTGGCGATCGAGCCCGGCACATAGCTGGTGGCGCGCTTGATGTCGTACTTCTTGCCCGGGAGCATCGGCTCCTCGGCCATCCACACCAGCATGGCGTCGAACTGGTCGGCCACCGTTGGAACATTGTCGGCATGCACCAGCAGGTCGCCACGGGAGATGTCGATCTCGTCTTCCATGGTCAGGGTCACCGCCTGGCCAGGCCCGGCGTTCTCCAGTTCACCTTCATAGGTGACGATGGACTTGACCCGGCTGCTCTTGCCCGACGGCAGCACGACGATCTCGTCGCCCTTGTGCACCACGCCACCGGCGATGGTGCCGGCGAAGCCGCGGAAGTTGAGGTTCGGGCGGTTGACGTACTGCACCGGGAAACGCAGGTCGGTGACATTGCGGTCGGCAGCGATCTCGACAGTCTCGAGGATCTCCATCAACGCAGGGCCCGTGTACCACGGCGAACGCTCGCTGCGGTTGACCACGTTGTCACCCTTGAGCGCCGACATCGGCACGAAGTGCAGGCTGCTCGGCTTGAGGTCGATGCCCTCGGCGAACTTCAGGTAGTCGGCCTTGATCGACTCGAAGACCTGCTCGTCGAAGCCCTTGAGGTCCATCTTGTTGACCGCAACGACGATGTGCTTGATGCCCAGCAGGGATGCGATATAGCTGTGCCGGCGGGTCTGGGTCTGCACGCCGTAGCGGGCATCGACCAGGATGATGGCCAGGTCGCAGGTCGAGGCGCCGGTGGCCATGTTGCGGGTGTACTGCTCGTGGCCCGGGGTGTCGGCGATGATGAACTTGCGCTTGGCGGTGGAGAAGTAGCGGTAGGCGACATCAATGGTGATGCCCTGCTCGCGCTCGGCCTGCAGGCCGTCGACCAGCAGCGCCAGGTCGACTTCCTCGCCAGTGGTGCCGGACTTCTTCGAGTCACGGGTGATGGCCTCGAGGTGGTCCTCGTAGATCATCTTCGAATCGTGCAGCAGGCGCCCGATCAGGGTGCTCTTGCCGTCGTCCACGTTGCCGCAGGTGAGGAAGCGCAGCAGTTCCTTGCGCTCGTGCTGGGCCAGGTAGGCGAGGATGTCCTCGCTGATCAGATCAGATTGGTGCGACATGCTGGAACCCTGAAATTAGAAGTAGCCTTGGCGTTTTTTGTCTTCCATGGAACCGGCGCCATCGTGGTCGATGACACGGCCCTGGCGTTCGGACGTCCGGGTCAGGAGCATTTCCTGGATGATGTCCGTCAGGGTCTCGGCTTCGGACTCGACCGCACCCGTCAACGGGTAGCAGCCCAGGGTACGGAAACGCACCTTCTTCTTGACGATGCGCGCCTTCTCTTCCTCGGAGAGGTGCTCGAGGATGCGCTCGTCGTCGATCATGATCAGGGTGCCGTTCTTCTCGATCACTTCACGCTCGGCGGCGAAGTACAGCGGCACGATCGGGATGCCTTCGAGGTAGATGTACTGCCAGATGTCCAGCTCGGTCCAGTTCGACAGCGGGAACACGCGGATCGACTCGCCCTTGTTGACCTTGCCGTTGTAGATGTTCCACAGCTCCGGGCGCTGGTTCTTCGGGTCCCAGCGGTGCTTGCAGTCACGGAACGAGTAGACGCGCTCTTTGGCTCGCGACTTCTCTTCGTCGCGGCGCGCCCCACCGAAGGCGGCGTCGAAGCCGTGCTTGTCCAGCGCCTGCTTCAGGCCCTGGGTCTTCATGATATCGGTATGCTTGGAGCTGCCATGGGTGAACGGGTTGATGCCCTGCGCCACACCCTCGGGGTTGACGTGGGTGATCAGCTCCAGGCCCATCTCTTCGACCATCTTGTCGCGGAAGCGGTACATCTCCTGGAACTTCCACTGGGTGTCGACGTGCATCACCGGGAACGGCAGCTTGCCCGGGAAGAACGCCTTGCGCGCCAGGTGCAGCATGACCGCGGAATCCTTGCCGATCGAGTACAGCATCACCGGGTTGTCGAACTCGGCGGCCACCTCGCGGATGATGTGGATGCTCTCCGCCTCCAGCTGTTTCAAGTGCGTCAGATTGTCGACCATGGCTACTCACGAAAAACGATCTTATGGACGGCCTGCGGGCCGTGTTCGAGCGAGCCACTTTATCACAGCGCCTGATTCTATTTAGGCGTGCGACTAGATCGAAAAGGTCTAATGATATGACTGCGGGTTTGGGCCTTGCCTGGCGAAAAGCCGATCAGATCGGGTTTGGGCAATCAATGAACAGATGCTCGACCGCGAAGCGCCGCGCCAGGTAATCACCCAACGCCTGCACGCCGTAGCGCTCGGTGGCGTGATGGCCGGCGGCGATGAAGCTGATGCCGTTTTCGCGGGCACTGTGAAAGGTCTGCTCCGATGCCTCGCCACTGAGGAACAGGTCGACTCCGGCGGCAATGGCTGTGTCGATGTAGCCCTGCCCGCCTCCGGTACACCAACCGACTCGACGGATCATCCGCTCACCCTCGACCACCAGCGGTTCGCGCCCCAGTGCCTCTTGCACTCGGCGGGCAAAATCCCGCGCCGAGACTGGTTCGGCCAGCGAACCGACCAAGCCCACCACCTTGGGATTGTTCGGATCCAGCGGGCCTTCGACAGTGATGTCCAGCTGGCGCGCCAGTTGGACGTTGTTGCCCACCTCCGGGTGCACGTCCAGCGGCAGGTGGAAGGCCAGCAAGCTGATGTCGTGCTTGAGCAAGGTCTTCAATCTGCGCTGTTTGATGCCGGTGATGCAGGGGCTTTCGCCCTTCCAGAAGTAGCCGTGGTGCACCAGCACCAAGTCGGCCTCGGCCTCGACCGCCGCGTCCAGCAACGCCTGGCTGGCGGTTACGCCACTGACGATGCGGCTGACCTGGGGGCGGCCCTCGACCTGCAGGCCGTTGGGGCAGTAATCCTGGATCCTGGCGCTGACCAGGTAGCGCTCGGCTTCCTCGACCAGGGTGTTTAGGGCGACTGCCATGAAAAATCTCCTCGAATTCGGCGTTGCGGCGGGCGTCAGGCTCTATAATGGCCGCCATTATGGGCCGTCGCCGGCGTGGGGGAAACCGCTGGCGGGCGCTCGGGGTGTCCGGCCATCGCCGTTCGGTTTTATCAGGTGTATGATCGCGCCCGCTCGCGCCCCGGGCCACATTGTCACGGCCCCCGCCCTACTCCCAGGATCCATTCATGTTCAAGGCTCTGCGTTACTTCGGCTGGCCCCTGCTCACCGGTGTGCTGATCGCCATGCTGGTCATCCAGCGCTTCCCCGAATGGGTCGGCCTGCCCAGCCAGGACGTCAACCTGCAACAAGCTCCGCAAACCACCAAAATCATGCAGGGACCGGTCTCCTATGCCGATGCCGTGACCCTGGCAGCGCCTGCAGTGGTCAACCTCTACACCACCAAGGTGGTGAACAAGAGCGCGCATCCGCTGTTCGAGGATCCGCAGTTCCGCCGCTTCTTCGGTGACAACCTGCCCAAGCAGCGGCGCTGGGAATCGAGCCTGGGCTCGGCGGTAATCATGAGCCCGGAAGGCTACCTGCTGACCAACAACCACGTCACCAGCGGCGCCGACCAGATCGTCGTGGCCCTCAAAGATGGCCGCGAAACCCTTGCCCGAGTGATCGGCAGCGACCCGGAAACCGACCTGGCGGTACTGAAGATCGACCTCAAGAGCCTGCCGGCGATCACCATCGGCCGCTCTGACAACATCCATATCGGTGACGTGACCCTGGCCATCGGCAACCCCTTCGGTGTCGGCCAGACCGTGACCATGGGCATCATCAGCGCCACCGGCCGCAACCAACTGGGCCTGAACAACTACGAAGACTTCATCCAGACCGATGCGGCGATCAACCCGGGTAACTCCGGCGGTGCGTTGGTGGATGCCAACGGCAACCTGGTGGGCATCAACACCGCAATCTTCTCCAAGTCCGGAGGTTCCCAGGGCATCGGCTTCGCCATCCCGGTCAAGCTGGCGCTGGAGGTGATGAAGTCGATCGTCGAGCATGGCCAGGTAATCCGTGGCTGGCTGGGCATCGAAGTGCAGCCATTGAGCCAGGAGCTGGCCGACTCGTTCGGCATGCAGGGCCGCCCCGGCATCGTCGTGGCGGGGATCTTCCGCGATGGCCCGGCAGCGCGCGCCGGCCTGCAACTGGGCGACGTGATCCTGAGCATCAATGGCGAGCCGGCCGGCGACGGGCGCAAGTCGATGAACCAGGTGGCGCGGATCAAGCCCACCGACAAGGTCGCGATCGAAGTAATGCGCAACGGCAAGCAACTGAAGCTGGTGGCCGAAGTAGGGCTGCGACCGCCGCCTGCGCCGGTGCCCGCCGGCAAGGAAGAACGCTGACGATATCCCCGGGGCCGCATTGCAGCTCCTTTGGTTTCCCTCAGCCCGCTGCGCCACTGGCATTTATGTCAGGTGTTGCCATGCCATGACCGATGTAGATTGTCCTTTACCCGGATAGCGGACGCTAAACGGAAGTGTCGATCAGCAGGAGGCAATCATGGCAACGCAAGCCCCCATCCATAGCGGCTATTTCACCAGCGTCGACTACAACGAGGAAATTCACGTTTATCTGAAGTGCATGTGCCCCGAGCAAGAGCTGCGGCACGTCGACAAGGCGAAGTTCATACTGAAAAGGGCCGACGGCTACATTCTTGACTCCCTGACTTCGCAGCCTCCCACGCAACGGCAGACCTTCACGAAGCGAGAACCGGGGCGCTACAGGCTAGAGGTGGAACTGCACAGTTACGAGGGGTCTGTATCCAGGATAAGCGACTTGGAGATCGACACCACCCGCTATACCCATGGCTCTTGGCTATGCCGCGCTTTCCAAGAGCACCTAAAAGAGCGCCTAAGTGTAAGTAAGGCTCCCGCGCCCCGCGCGAGCCAAAATTTGAAAGGCTTCCGGCGGTTGCCCCCCAACGGCAAAGACTACGACTTGCAAGTGATGTTTCAGGACGGCGGGAATGAAACCGTAAAGAACCGTCCTCCTCTCACGCTCGAGGGCTTCCCGCAAATCACCTTCGAGCCGGTCTGGGTAGCGACTCGATGGTCCCACACTGGCCGGGCCGCAAACCTCAACCGTTTCTGCAATCTGTACCGCGTGAAGACGCAGAAGCAGGATAGTCGGCAGAAGCTGGAATTGGCCAAGAGGCTGGAGCAACTTGACATCGTCAAATACGTCGCTTTCGACCTGCCAGTCTACCCACTACAAAAAGCGCTAGAGACCGCTAAAGTCGCACCGTCCCTGGAACAAACACCCGACCTCACCGTGCATCAGGGCTACCTCGACGACAACTTGGGAATGAATGCACGAAACGCCTGGAAACAAGACGCAAACGGCGAACAGGCAAGTGTGCGCTTCCTGGATTTTGGGGTTTTCGAGGACCATGAGGACCTGAAGGGCTACATCGACGTGGTCACCAACGCAGGCTACGCCAAGAACCACGGCAGCGCGTCGGCGGGGTGCATTGCCGCCGGTAACAACGGCAAGGGGGTCACGGGGGTTGCCTGGGGGGCCCGCCTGTACATGTATGACAATACCTCGTGGCAACGCATCCTGGCTGATTACTGCCCCGGCGATATCATCGCGTTCAACATCCAGGGCTCCGGTGGTTTGCCCTATGCACCGGCGGTCCACGACAAACGCTACTGGGATGCGGTGCGGGCCCTGGTGGATGCAGGTGCGATCGTGCTCTTCGCCGCAGGCAATGGTGGCCTGGACCTCGCCACGCATTCCGACTTCAATAACTATGGCGACTCGGGCGGCATCATGGTCGGCTCTTGCAACCATAACGATGGCAAGCGCCACAGCACCTCCAACTACAACCTTCACGCCACCCTCAACTCATGGGGCGACAACGTCGCGACAACCGGCACGCTGCGGCAAAACGGGGACGGCGCAGACCTGTGGGATGGCGGAACGCCCGAGACCAGGTACATGTACTTCGGCGGTACCTCGAGCGCTACCCCACTCACGGCCGCGGCATTGGCGGTTGTCCAGGGCTACGCCATCCGTCGGTACAACTTGTGCCTGGACACGGCGCATATGCATGCGCTGGTCACCGAGGCGGGCTACAAAGAGGCGCAAGTACAGCAGATCGGTGCGCGCCCGAACATCAAGGCAACGCTTGACCTGCTTGATCAAATCATAGGTGGCAGACGCGCCTGAACTGGCCAACCGCCCTTGCTTGCAAGGTGGCTGGCCGAGTGCATCAGTGCAGGATCTGGCTCAGGAACAACCTGGTCCGGTCACTGCGCGGCCGGTCGAAGAAGTCGTCCGGCGCCGCCTGCTCGACGATCTCCCCTTTGTCCATGAAGATCACCCGGTTGGCCACGGTGCGGGCAAAGCCCATCTCGTGGGTCACGCAGAGCATGGTCATGCCATCCTCGGCCAGGCTGACCATGGTGTCGAGCACCTCCTTGACCATCTCAGGGTCCAGCGCCGAAGTCGGTTCGTCAAACAGCATGATCTTCGGTTTCATGCACAGCGCCCGGGCAATCGCCACCCGCTGCTGCTGACCGCCGGACAACTGCCCGGGGTACTTGTGTGCTTGCTCAGGGATGCGCACACGCTCGAGGAAATGCATGGCGATTTCCTCGGCCTTGCGCCGTGGCAGCTTACGCACCCACATGGGCGCCAGGGTGCAGTTCTCGAGGATAGTCAGGTGCGGGAACAGGTTGAAGTGCTGGAACACCATGCCCACTTCGCGGCGGATCGCCTCGATCTGCTTGAGGTCGTTGGTCAGCTCGACACCGTCGACGACGATACGTCCCTGCTGGTGTTCCTCAAGCCGGTTGAGGCAGCGGATGGTGGTGGACTTGCCCGAGCCCGACGGCCCGCACAGCACGATGCGCTCGCCCTGGCGCACGTTGAGGTTGATGTCCTTGAGCACATGGAACTGGCCGTACCACTTGTTCACGCCCTGCATCTGGATGATGCCTTCGGGGCCGGCAGGCTGCTTGATCGCTTCACTCATTTCGAAACTCCTAACGCTTGTGGCCAGTGTCCAGCTTGCGCTCCAAATGCATGGAGTAGCGGGACATACCGAAACAGAAAATCCAGAACACCAGGGCAGCGAACACATAGCCCTCGGTCGCCATGCCCAGCCAGGCCGGGTCGGCCGCGGCCTGCTTGACGCTATTGAGCAGGTCGAACAGGCCGATGATGATCACAAGGCTGGTGTCCTTGAACAGGGCAATGAAGGTGTTGACGATGCCGGGGATCACCAGCTTGAGCGCCTGGGGCAGGATCACCAGGCCCATTGCGCGCCAGTAGCCCAGGCCCATGGCCGCGGCGGCTTCGTACTGACCCTTGGGGATGGCCTGCAGGCCCCCACGCACCACCTCGGCGATGTACGCCGACTGGAACAGGATCACGCCGATCATCGCCCGCAGCAGCTTGTCGAAGCTCATGCCTTCGGGCAGGAACAGCGGCAGCATCACCGATGACATGAACAGCACGGTGATCAGCGGTACGCCGCGCCAGAACTCGATGAAGGTCACGCAGACCACCTTCACCGCCGGCATGTTCGAGCGTCGCCCCAACGCCAGGAGGATGCCCAGCGGCAACGCACCGACAATACCGACCGTGGCGATCACCAGGGTCAGCATCAGGCCGCCCCATTGGCTGGTGGGCACTGTGTCCAGGCCCAGCGTGCCACCGTGCAGAAGGATGTAGGCCAGGATCGGATACAGCACCAGGAAGCCCAGGCCGTACACCGCTTTGCGCGGGAAGCGCTTGATGAACAGCGGGGCCGCGCCGAGCACGGCGAGCCACACCGTCAGGTCGACGCGCCAGCGCAGTTCCGTCGGGTAGTAGCCATACATGAACTGGCCAAAGCGCTGCTGGATGAACACCCAGCAGGCGCCCTCCTTGGTGCAGTCGGCGCGGGTGGTGCCGACCCAGTTGGCGTCGATGAACGCCCACTGCACCAGCGGCGGCACGATCAGCCATACCAGGTATAGGGCGAACAGTGTCAGCAAGGTGTTGAGCCAGCTGGAGAACAGGTTGGCCCGCATCCAGGCGAGCACGCCAACGGTCTTCACCGGTGGCGGCATGTCGGGTTTGAAAACATGGGCTGTCACGGAAGGACCCTCACCGTTCGATCAGCGCAATGCGCTTGTTGTACCAGTTCATCAACAGCGAAATGCTGATGCTGATGGCGAGATAGACGCTCATGGTGATGGCGATCACCTCGATGGCCTGGCCGGTCTGGTTGAGCACGGTACCGGCGAACAGCGAGACCATCTCCGGGTAGCCGATACCGGCGGCCAGCGACGAGTTCTTCGCCAGATTGAGGTACTGGCTGGTCAGCGGCGGGATGATCACCCGCAACGCCTGGGGAATGATCACCTTGCGCAGCGTCGGGCCTTCGCGCAGGCCCAGCGAACGAGCTGCCTCGGTCTGGCCGTGGCTGACCGAACGAATACCCGAGCGCACGATCTCGGCGATGAACGCCGCGGTGTAGATGGTCAGCGCCAGGGTCAGCGCCAGCAGCTCGGGGATCAGCACCCAGCCACCGACGAAATTGAAGCCCTTGAGCTGCGGCGCTTCCCAGTGCACCGGGCTGCCGAACAGCAACGCGCACACGCCGGGGATGCCGATCAACAGCAGCAGGCCCACCCAGAACTTGTGGAATGGCTGGCCGGTTTCATCGAAACGCTTGTTGGCCAGGCGCACCATCAACACGATGGCGACGATCGCCAGCACCAACGCGATCAAGAACGGCCAGAAGCCTTCGGCCATCGAGGCGCCGGGCATGTTCAGGCCACGGTTGCTGATGAAGAAGGTGTCATCGATATTGATGCTGCCCCGCGGCCCCGGCAGGGTCAGGAACACGGCGAAGTACCAGAACAGGATCTGCAGCAGCGGTGGAATGTTGCGGAAGGTCTCCACGTACACCGTCGCCAGCTTGTTGATCATCCAGTTCGGCGACAGCCGCGCCACGCCGATGACGAAGCCCAGCAAGGTAGCCAGGATGATGCCGATGAAGGTCACCAGCAGGGTGTTGAGCAGGCCGATGACGAACACCCGGGCGTAGCTGTCCGATTCCACGTAGGGAATCAGGTGCTGGGCAATGCCGAAGCCGGCACTGCGCTCGAGGAAATCGAAACCGGAGGTGATGCCCCGGTGCTGCAGGTTGGTCTGGGTGTTATGGAACAGGTACCAGCCCAGGCCCACCACGAAGACTACGGTGAGGATCTGGAACAGCCACGCGCGCACACGTGGATCACTAAGGGAAAACCCTTTCCGTGCGCCGATTTGATTTTGCATGAAGTGCCCCGAAAAGAAGGGATTCGAACGACCCGCGGCGGCAGGATGCCGCCGCGGGGTGCAGCCATCAGCGCACAGGTGGCGCGTACTGGATGCCGCCGTTGTTCCACAGGGCATTCATGCCACGGTCGATCTTCAGGTCGGTGCTCTGGCCCAGGTTCTTCTCGAACACTTCGCCATAGTTGCCGACTTGCTTGACGATCTGCACTACCCAGTCCTTGGGCAGCTTGAGGTCCTTGCCGTACTCGCCATCGGCGCCCAGCAGACGGGCGACGTCAGGGTTCTTGGTGGACTTGGCCTCGGCCTCGACGTTCTTCGAAGTGACCCCTGCTTCTTCCGCGTTGAGCATGGCGAACAGGGTCCACTTGACGATGCTGAACCATTCCTCGTCGCCCTTGCGCACCACAGGGCCCAGGGGCTCCTTGGAGATGGTTTCCGGCAGCACCACGTACTCGGTCGGCGCGGCCAGCTTGGAGCGCTGGGCGAACAGCTGCGACTTGTCCGAGGTCAGCACGTCGCAACGGCCGGACTCCAGCGACTTGGCGCTCTCGTCGGAGGTGTCGAAGGTGATCGGGGTATATTTCAAGCCATTGGCACGGAAGTAGTCGGAGACGTTCAGTTCAGTGGTGGTACCGGCCTGGATGCAGATGGTGGCGCCATCGAGCTCCTTGGCGCTGGAGACACCGAGCTTCTTGTTGGCGAGGAAACCGACGCCGTCATAATAGGTGACGCCGGCGAACACCAGGCCCATGCCGGCATCGCGAGAGCTGGTCCAGGTGGTGTTGCGCGACAGCACGTCGACTTCGCCGGACTGCAGCGCGGTGAAGCGCTCCTTGGCGTTGAGCTGGCTGAACTTGACCTTGGTCGCATCGCCGAACACGGCGGCGGCCACGGCGCGGCACACATCGGCGTCGATGCCGACGATCTTGCCCTGTGCGTCAGGCACGGAGAAGCCGGGAAGACCATCGCTCACGCCACACTGGACGAAGCCCTTCTTCTTCACCGCGTCGAGGGTGGCGCCGGCCTGGGCGAAACTGGTGGCGCCTAGCGCGGCGGCGGCGGTCAGGACTGCCAGGGTGGTTTTCAACATCTTCATCAACAACCTCCAAATCGCTCTTGTTGTATGAGCCGGAATTGCACCGCACCCTTATGAGGCGCATCCGACCCCTTGTTGGCTTGTTTTTGGGTCAATTGGCGCAATGGGCTGTTCTATGACAGCCTTCGATCCACACGAGGGGTGTTACCGGGACCGGTCCACCTCTTCGCATGACAAGGACATAGCAAAGGGCGTACCACAGTCGAAGGCTTAAGCGATTAAGCGGTAGTCAAGTGGGAAAAGTTGTAGAGTTGCGACATCTTTTTCTGGCATTAGCCTGCAATGCCTTCTTTTTAAGCACTACATCAGTACGCCAGCACTCTTTCGGAGCAGTCATGACCCAACCGCTGATTCTCGAACCGCAGAAAACCGCCGACGCCTGTGTGATCTGGTTGCACGGCCTGGGGGCCGACCGTTACGACTTCCTACCGGTAGCGGAATTCATGCAGGAACGCCTGCTGAGCACCCGCTTCATCATGCCCCAGGCACCGACGCGTCCGGTGACCATCAACGGCGGCTACCAGATGCCCAGCTGGTACGACATCAAGGCCATGACCCCGGCGCGGGCCATCGACGAGGCGCAACTGGAAGAGTCGGCCGACCAGGTGATCGCCCTGATCAAGGCCGAACAGGCCAAGGGCATCAACCTGTCGCGCATCTTCCTCGCCGGGTTTTCCCAGGGCGGTGCGGTGGTGCTGCACACTGCCTATATAAAGTGGCAGGAAGCGCTGGGCGGGGTGATCGCCCTCTCCACCTACGCGCCGACTTTCAGCGACGCGCAGCAACTGAGTGCCTGCCAGCAACGCACGCCGGCGCTGTGCCTGCATGGTGTGCACGACCCGGTGGTGATCCCCTCGATGGGCCGCACGGCGTTCGAGTACCTCAATACCTGGGGCGTGGCCGCCCAGTGGCATGAGTACCCGATGGAGCACGAAGTGGTGGTCGAGGAGCTGAAGGACATCCACGACTGGCTGAGCCGCCAGTTGCAGTGATTCTGTAGCCCAGCCCGCATTGCACTACGCCGCGCCCGATTCTTGCATTACACTGCCCGGCGTACATTCCTTAACCAGTTGACGAGACGACCGTGCTCAAGGCACTCAAGAAAATATTCGCCAAAGGTGACGCCGCACCGCCCATCGCCGCGTCCCAACCCGAGCCGGCTCCTCAGCCGGCCGCCGCCCAGGCGCCAGAGCGCCAGGCGGGCAAACCCAGGCCAAAGCCTGCGCCCAAGGCCAAGGCCGAGCCACAAGCCGCCGTCCAGGTCGCCCAACCGCCGCGCGCCGAGTCGCCCGCCAAGGACAAACCACGCCGCGAACGCAAGCCCAAGCCGCAGGCGAGCCTGTGGAAGCCGGAGGATTTCGTCGTCGAGCCGCAGGAAGGCAAGACGCGTTTCCACGACTTCAAGCTCTCCAATGAGCTGATGCATGCCATCCACGACCTCGGCTTCCCCTATTGCACGCCGATCCAGGCGCAGGTCCTGGGTTACACCCTGCGCGGCCAGGACGCCATCGGCCGGGCCCAGACCGGCACCGGCAAGACCGCCGCGTTCCTGATCTCGATCATCTCGCAACTGCAGCAGACCCCACCGCCCAAGGAACGCTACATGGGCGAGCCGCGGGCGCTGATCATCGCCCCGACTCGCGAGCTGGTGGTGCAGATCGCCAAGGATGCCCAGGCACTGACCAAGTACACCGGCCTGAACGTGATGAGCTTTGTCGGCGGCATGGACTTCGACAAGCAGCTCAAGTCGCTGGAAGCACGCCATTGCGACATCCTGGTGGCCACCCCGGGCCGCCTGCTGGACTTCAACCAGCGCGGCGAGGTGCACCTGGACATGGTCGAGGTGATGGTGCTGGACGAGGCCGACCGCATGCTCGACATGGGCTTCATCCCCCAGGTCCGCCAGATCATCCGCCAGACTCCGCCCAAGAGCGAGCGCCAGACCCTGCTGTTCTCCGCCACCTTCACCGACGATGTGATGAACCTGGCCAAGCAGTGGACCACCAACCCGGCCATTGTCGAGATCGAGCCGGAGAACGTCGCCAGCGAAACCGTCGAACAGCACGTCTACGCCGTGGCCGGCAGCGACAAGTACAAGCTGCTGTACAACCTGGTCACGCAGAACAAGTGGGAACGGGTGATGGTGTTCGCCAACCGCAAGGACGAGGTGCGGCGCATCGAGGAAAAACTGGTGCGTGACGGCATCAACGCCGCCCAGCTCTCGGGCGACGTGCCGCAGCACAAGCGTATCCGCACCCTGGAGAGCTTCCGTGAAGGGCGCATCACCGTGCTGGTGGCCACCGACGTGGCCGGCCGTGGCATCCACATCGACGGCATCAGCCATGTGATCAACTTCACCCTGCCGGAAGACCCGGACGACTACGTGCACCGCATCGGCCGCACCGGTCGCGCTGGCACCAGCGGCGTGTCGATCAGCTTTGCCGGCGAGGACGATTCGTACCAGTTGCCGGCGATCGAAGAGTTGCTGGGGCGCAAGATCAAGTGCGAGATGCCGCCGGACGAGCTGTTGAAGCCCGTGCCGCGCAAGCATCACTGACAGGCCTCTGTAGGAGCGGGCTTGCCCGCTCCCACGATCACCCTCTCATTCAGTCCCAGCGCCCTGCCGCATCCTGGTCGCTCTGCTTGCCTTCCACCCAGCGCGGCCCTTGCTGGGTATTCTCCTTCTTCCAGAACGGCGCCCGGGTCTTCAGGTAGTCCATGATGAAGTTGCAGGCATCGAACGCCGCCTGCCGATGCGCGCTGGCCACGCCGACAAAGACAATCGGCTCGCCCGGTTCCAGGGCGCCGATACGGTGCAGCACCTCGACCTTGAGCAGCGGCCAGCGCCCCTCGGCCTCGACCACGATCTTGGCCAGGGCCTTCTCGGTCATGCCTGGGTAGTGCTCGAGGAACATCCCCGCCACCTCCCGGCCATCGTTGAAGTCACGCACATAGCCGACAAACCCGACCACCGCGCCCACGCCGACATTGGCGGCGTGCATGGCGTTGACTTCGGCGCCCGGGTCGAAGGCCGCCTCCTGAACGCGCACGGCCATGGTCAACCTCCGGTGACGGGTGGGAAGAACGCGATCTCGTCACCCTCTTCCAATGGTTCATCGAGCCGGCACAGCTCTTCGTTGCGGGCACACATCAGGTTCTGCTCGGCCAGCACCGCGTAGTGCCCACCCTTGCCCGCCAAAGCCTGGCGCACATCGTCCAGCACCTTGAAGTCGCCTTCCAGGCGCTCGGCGTCGATGCCCAGCAACTCACGGTAGCGGGCGAAATACATGACCTTGACCTTCATCACCCCTCCACCTTGTAGTGCCCGCTCTTGCCACCGGTCTTCTCCAGCAGGCGCACGTGCTCGATGACCATGCCTTTGTCCACTGCCTTGCACATGTCGTAGATCGTCAGCGCGGCAACGCTGGCGGCGGTGAGCGCCTCCATTTCAACGCCGGTCTGTCCGGCCAACTTGCAGCGGGCGACGATATGCACCACGTTCTCGCCCTCGGAGGCCAGCTCGACCTTGACGCCGGTGAGCATCAGCGGATGGCACAGCGGGATCAGGTCGCTGGTCTTCTTCGCCGCCTGGATGCCGGCGATGCGCGCCACCGCGAACACGTCGCCCTTGGGGTGTTGGCCATCGACGATCATGCGCAAGGTGTCCGGCAACATGCGCACACGTGCCTCGGCAATCGCCTCGCGGGCGGTCACGGCCTTTTCAGTGACGTCGACCATGTTGGCGCGCCCCTGGGAATCAAGATGAGTCAGCACTGCTCTGCTCCTGGGAAGGGATAACAGAGTGTAAACCTGCCGGTCAGCTTTGAGCAGAGGGCAGAACAGCGCATCGCGGGGCCATCCCGCTCCCACGGTGGGAACGGGATGGCCGGCGACAGGTTACAGGTGCGACTCGGCGTACTCGGCCAGTACCGAGCGTGGCACGCCCTGCAGGGTGATATGAACGCCGTGGGGGAAGTCCTTGAAGCGCTCGGTGAGGTAGGTCAGGCCGGAACTGGTGGCCGACAGGTAGGGGGTGTCGATCTGCGCCAGGTTGCCCAGGCAGACCACCTTCGAGCCGGTCCCGGCACGGGTGATGATGGTCTTGATCTGGTGCGGCGTGAGGTTCTGGCACTCGTCGATGAGGATCAGGCTCTGCTGGAAGCTGCGCCCACGGATGTAGTTCAGCGATTTGAACTGCAGCGGCACCCGCTCGAGGATGTACTCGACACTGCCGTGGGTGCTCTCGTCATCCATGTGCAAGGCTTCGAGGTTGTCGGTGATGGCACCCAGCCAAGGCTCCATCTTCTCCGCCTCGGTGCCCGGCAGGAAGCCGATCTCCTGGTCCAGCCCCTGCACGCTGCGGGTGGCGATGATGCGCCGGTAGCGCTTGCTGACCATGGTCTGTTCGATGGCCGCGGCCAGCGCCAGGATGGTCTTGCCCGAGCCCGCCGCGCCGGTCAGGTTGACCAGGTGGATATCCGGGTCGAGCAAGGCGAACAGCGCCAGGCTCTGGTGGATGTCCCGTGGCTTGAGGCCCCAGGCTTCCTGGTGCAGCAGCGGTTCCTGGTGCAGGTCGAGCAGCAGCAGCTCGTCGTTGCGGATGCCCTTGATCCAGCCGACGAAGCCCTGTTCGTCAATGATGAACTCGTTGACGTGCACGGCGGGCAAGTTGTCCGTCAATTGCACCCGATGCCAGGTACGGCCACGCTCCTGACGCGTGTCGACCTTGCTCACGCGGTCCCAGAACGACCCTGTGACCGAGTGGTAGCCCTTGGACAGCAAGGACACATCGTCGACCAACTGGTCGGTGCTGTAGTCCTCGGCGGCGATCCCGCACGCACGCGCCTTCAGGCGCATGTTGATGTCCTTGGTCACCAGCACCACGTCGAGGTCCTTGCGCTTGGCGCGCAGGTCCAGCAACTGGTTGATGATGATGTTGTCGGCGAGGTTCTCGGGGAGCAGACGGTTGGGCTCGTTGCGCGTGCTCATGAGGATGGACAGGAAGCCCTTGGGCCCGCTCTTGCCGCGCTGGATCGGCACGCCCTGCTCGACATCGCTGGGCGAGGCGTCGCCGAGGGTCTGGTCGATCAGGCGGATGGCCTGGCGGCATTCTGCGGCGATGGTCTGTTTACCGGTCTTGAGCTTGTCGAGTTCCTCCAGCACCGTCATCGGTATGGCGACGTGGTGCTCCTCGAAGTTGAGCAGGGCGTTGGGGTCGTGAATCAGGACGTTGGTATCGAGCACATACAGGATTGGCTGGTTGGAGGAAGGGTTGCGTCCTTGGTCATCCATACTCGTTCACCTTATGTGAAAGCCACACGGCGCGAACGGCTGCGCCGCAAAGTGACTGCCGTTCTCCCCGTATCCGCGTCGTTACGGGCGGGAAGCTCACCTGGCAAGGAGGGCGTGGATGACGCCACCTGTGCTGCAGGGTTCGGCTGTCTGGTTCCTTGATACCGCAAAAACCATGACCGAAAAAAGTCTTTTTACGCTCTGGTGAAGTTTATTTTTCGGATTGACGAACAGGGCTTGGCGCGGGCCCGGAGCAGGACTACAGTCAAGGATCAGGTGCCGCGAAATGCCCTCAGGCGCGTACGAAACGCTGGCGCAACACATCGCTCAGGGCATCCACCAGCAACACCAGCACCAGCATGGCGATGATCACCGTGCTGGCCTGGGCCTCCTGGAACAGGCTCAGGGTCGCGTAGAGCATCTGCCCCAGCCCACCCGCCCCCACGAAGCCCAGCACGCTGGCCATGCGGATGTTGTTCTCCCAGCGATACAGGCTGTACGCCAGCAGTTGTGGCCACAGGTTGGGCAAGGTGCCGAAGCAGAAGGCCGCCACCTGGCTGCCGCCCTGCAGGCGGATCGCCGCCGCAGGCTCGGGCGGTGCATTCTCCAGTGCCTCTGCAAACAACCGTCCCAACACCCCGGCGGTATGCAGCGCCAACGCCAGGGTGCCGGCATTCGGTCCCAGGCCCGCAGCCAACACGGTCAGCGCCGCCCAGACCAGCTCCGGAATCGCCCGCAGCGCATTGAGCAGCAGGCGCGCCGCGCCCTGCAACGGCAAGCCGAAACGCCCGGCGGCCGGCAGCGCCAGCAACAGGCCGAGCAGCATCGCCAGGATTGTCCCTATTCCTGACATCGCCAGCGTTTCCAAGGCCCCCTGCCCCACCGCTCGCAGGTGCGCCACAGACAGGTCCGGGTGCAGGAAACGCGCCGCGTATTCGCCCATCTGCGCCGGCCCGCCACTGCCGACGACCGCTGCCAGGTCCAGCTCCAGATAAGCGAACGATGCCAGCACCGCCGCCAGGATCGCGGCGATCACCAGCCCATTGATCACCCGGTTCATGCCAGCCTCCCGCGCAGGAAACGGCTGAGCAAGTCGGCCAGCACGACCAGCAGCAGGAAAGTCAGCAGCATGCTCGCCACCTCGGCACCGGCGAACATGCGCATCGACAGATCGATCTGCTGGCCCAGCCCACCGGCACCGACGAAGCCCATCACCACCGAAGCGCGCACCGCGCACTCCCAGCGGTACACGGTGTAGGACACCACTTCGCTCGCGGCCTCGGGCAGAGTGCCGTAGAGAAACGCCGACAGGCGGCTACTGCCGGCCTGCAGCAAGGCATGGGCCGGGCGCTGGTCCACCGACTCGAAGATCTCCGCGTAGACCTTGCCGAGCATGCCGCTGTAGGTGATGGCGATGGCCAGCACGCCGGCAGTCGGGCCCAGGCCCACGGCGCGGACGAACAGCAGCGCCCAGACGATCTCGGGCACGCTGCGCAGGAAAATCAGCAGGCCGCGCACCGGCAGGCGCGAAGCCCGGGACCATGGCCCCAGGCGCCCGGCGCTGGAGGCTGCCCGCAACGACAACGCCCGGCTGGCCAACAGGCTGGCCGGTACCGCCAGCAGCAGTGCCAGGCTCATGCCCGCGGTGGCCACGGCCAGGGTCTGCACCGTGGCGGTGAGCAGCAAATCGAGAAACCCGGCGTCGTAGGCCGGGGGCCAGAACGCGCTGACGAAGCCGGCCATCTGTTGGCGGTTCTCGGCCTGTAACAGCACGCCGGGGTCCAGCTCGCTCAGGCGCAGGCCCGGCCACAGCAACGCCAGGCACAACAGGGTCAACAGCACACGTGGGATGGCAGCAGGATCTCGCTGGTCAGTGCTCAGCATCGCGGGATCTGCACCTGCGGGCTGGCCGTCGAGGCAACAGGCGAGGCCAGTTGCTCGTTGGCGTACAAGGCATCGAGCATCGCTTCGCTGACCGCCGCTGCCGGGCAGTCGAACGCCACCTGCCCGGCGCGAATGCCGACGATGCGCGGAAAGTGCGCGAGGGCGAGCTCCACCGCGTGCAGGCTGGCGACCAGCGTCACGCCATGGGCCTGGGCATGACGATTGAGCAACGCCAGGCTGTGATCGGCGAGCACCGGGTCCATGGCCGAAACAGGCTCGTCGGTCAGCAGCACTTCAGGTCGCTGGTACAAGGCGCGGGCGATGCCGACCCGTTGCAATTGTCCCCCCGACAACTGCCCGCACTGGGCAAACAGCTTGTCAGCCATGCCCAGCTCGGCCAGTGCCGCGCGGGCACCGGGAATATCTCCGGGGTGAATCAGGTTGAGCAGCCCGCGCAAGGTGCCCCACTGTCCCAGGCGCCCCGCCAGCACGGCGGTTACCACCCGCTGGCGCGGCGGCAGGGGCGGTGCCTGGTGCACCAGGCCGACCCGTGCACGCAAGCGCTGGCGGGCGCGGGCAGACAGAACCCAGGGCTGCTCGCCCAACAACTCCAGGCGCCCGCCACTGGGCGGCACGGCAGTGGCCATCAGGTGCAGCAGGCTGGACTTGCCGGCTCCGGACGGACCGATGATCGCCACCCGCTCGCCCTGGCCGATCTGCAGGTCCAGCGCGCTCAAGGCCTGGACCTGGCCATGGCGCACGCTGGCGCCCTGAACACGGATACTCACTTGAGCAGGCCGGCCTCGCGCGCGGCTTGTTCGGTGCCCTGGTAATTCTCGGGCCTGGTTTCGATGAAGCGGCTGGCGGCCTGCAGGTCGAGGATCGCCTTGTCCGCAGGCTTGGCCGGATCCAGGGCGAGGAAGGCCTGCTTGATCTTCTCTTTCAGCGCCGGGTCCATGTTGCCGCGCACGGTCCAGTTGTAGTCGAAGTACTCCGGCGTGGTGTCGAACACCCGCACTTTGCTGGTGTCGACCTTGCCGGCGGCGACCAGCTTGTCCCAGACACTGGCGTTGAGCACGCCGGCATCGGCCTTGCCGGCCTGGACCCAGGCGGCGGTGGCATCGTGGGCGCCGGAATAGGCGACGCGGCTGAAGTATTCCTCAGGCTTGATGTTGTCGTTCTTGAGCATGAAGTAACGCGGCATCAGGCTGCCCGAGGTGGACGAAATCGAACCGAAGGCGAAGGTCTTGCCCTTGAGGTCCTTGAGACTCTTCACGTCCGGGTTGGCGGTGATGAACTTGCTGGTGAACTTGGCATCCTGCTCACGCTGCACCAGCGGCGTGGCCTTGGGGTCCTTCAGGTGCACCTGGACGAAGGTGAAGCCCCCCAGCCAGGCCAGGTCCAGGCGATCGCTGGCCAGCGACTCGACCACCGCCGGGTAGTCGGCCACCGGTACGAACTGCACCTTTATGCCCAGTTGCTGCTCGAGGTATTCGCCCAGTGGCTTGAACTTGCGCAGCAGTTCGGTCGGCGCCTCGTCGGGGATGGCGCTGACGCGCAGCACATCGGCGGCCTGGGCGACCACGGCGCAGCAGGACAGCGCGAGACCGGCAAACAGTGCCAGGGGGCGTTTGAGCATGGGGATTCTCCGGTTCGATAGCGGGACATGGTTCGATGTCGCATCGCGGGGTTTTCCCGGCGTGGGAGCGGGCTTGCCCCGCGATGCTGGCAAACGAGGGAAGTATAAGAGCCGCAGGCACAAAGGCCAGCTTTGCTACAATCGCGCATCACGAAAAGTCGAGGTGCACATGAGCGAGCCGATTCGTCTGACACAGTACAGCCACGGCGCTGGTTGTGGCTGCAAGATTTCTCCCAAGGTGCTGGATGTAATCCTCGCCGAGAGCGGCACCCAGGCGCTGGACCCGAACCTCTGGGTCGGCAACGCCTCGCGCGACGACGCTGCCGTCTACGCCCTGGACGACGAACGTGGCGTGGTCTCGACCACCGACTTCTTCATGCCCATCGTCGACGACCCGTACGACTTCGGCCGCATCGCCGCCACCAACGCCATCAGCGACATCTACGCCATGGGCGGCGACCCGCTGATGGCCATCGCCATCCTCGGCTGGCCGATCAACGTATTGCCGCCGGAGGTCGCCCGCGAAGTGATCCGCGGTGGCCGCGCGGTCTGCGCAGAGGCCGGCATCCCATTGGCCGGTGGCCACTCCATCGACGCCCCGGAACCGATCTTCGGCCTGGCCGTCACCGGCGTGGTAAGCAAGCGCCACCTCAAGCGCAACGATACCGCCAGCGTCGGCTGCCGCCTGTACCTGACCAAGCCGCTGGGCATCGGCATCCTCACCACCGCCGAGAAGAAGGCCAAGCTGCGCGAACAGGACCAGGGTCTGGCCCGCGACTGGATGTGCACCCTCAACACCCCCGGCAGCCGCTTCGGCAAGCTCGACGGCGTGCAGGCGATGACCGACGTCACCGGCTTCGGCCTGCTCGGCCACCTGGTCGAAGTCGCCGAGGGCAGCGGCCTTACCGCCCGCCTGCAGTTCGCTGCCGTACCGCGCCTGCCCAGCGTCGAGCATTACCTGGCCGAGGGCTGCATCCCCGGCGGCACCTTGCGCAACTTCGACAGCTACGGCCACAAGATCGGCGCACTGAGCGACGAGCAGAAGCACCTGCTGTGCGACCCGCAGACCAGCGGTGGCCTGCTGGTGGCGGTCAGCCCGCAGGGCGAGGCCGAATTCCTTGCCGTGGCCCGGGAACTCGGGCTCGAACTGGCGCCGATCGGCGAGTTGGTCGAACGACAGAGCCACGCAGTCGAGGTGATCTGATGCGCCCCGACTGCACCGAGCTAAAACAGCTGTTCCTCAACAACGTGCCGCTGATGGACATGCGCGCGCCGATCGAATTCACCAAGGGCGCCTTCCCCGGTGCGGTCAACCTCCCCCTGATGACCGACCAGGAGCGGCAGAAAGTCGGCACCTGCTACAAGCAGCAGGGCCAGGCCGCCGCCATCGCCCTGGGCCACCAGCTGGTCAACGGTGCGGTGAAGCAGCAACGCCTCGACGCCTGGACGGCCTTCACCCAGGCTCATCCCGACGGCTACCTGTACTGCTTCCGCGGCGGGTTGCGCTCACAGATCGTCCAAGGCTGGCTCAAAGAAGCCGGCATCCAGTACCCCAAGGTGGTGGGAGGCTACAAGGCCATGCGCACCCTGCTGCTGGAGACTACCCAACAAGCGGTGCAGCACTGCGACTTCGTGCTGGTGGGCGGCCTGACCGGCACCGGCAAGACCGACGTGCTGCTCCAGCTGGACAACGTGCTGGACCTGGAAGGCCATGCCAACCACCGCGGCTCCAGCTTCGGCAAGCGCGCCACCGCACAGCCGGCGCAGATCGATTTCGAGAATGCGCTGGCCATCGACATTCTGAAAAAACGTGACCAGGGCATCGGCCAGTTCGTGCTCGAGGACGAAGGTCGCGTGGTCGGCAGCTGCGCGGTGCCGCTGGAGTTGTACCAGGGCATGCAGCGCTATCCGCTGGTGTGGCTTGAAGACAGCTTCGAGCATCGCGTGGAACGCATCCTGCGCGACTACGTAATCAACCTGTGCGCCGAGTTCATCGCCGTGCACGGTGCAGAGGCCGGCGGCCCGCTGTTCGCCGAACGCATGCGCCAGAGCCTGATCAACATCCACAAACGCCTGGGCGGCGAGCGCTTCCAGCGGCTGTCGACGTTGCTCGACCAGGCGCTGGAGGAGCAGTTGCGCAGCGGCGACGTGAGCCTGCACCGAGGGTGGATAGAAGGGCTGCTCAAGGAATACTACGACCCGATGTACGCCTACCAGCGTGCGGCCAAGGCGCAACGGATCGAGTTCGCCGGAGACGGGGTGGAAGTGCGTGAGTACCTGAAGGCCCGGGCACTGCGTGAACAACGCGGCGCCTGATTCGCGGATGCCGTATCACTGCCCCGGGCTGAGCACCCGCTCCAGCTCCGCCGCCCGATCCTTGCTCATGTCCATCTCGCACATCGCGCCTTCGATGCGGTAGATGCTGCCGTTGCTCAACTTGCCGTGGAACGCGCAGTTGCCGTCGCGGTACTTCATCCAGGTGCGCTGGACTTCGCGCAGGTCCTTCTGCTGCTGGCTGTCGAGCTTGGCCATGAGCTGCTTGTAGACCCGGTTCAGCCGGTCATCCTGCAACTGGGTTTCGGCCTGGATGCAGGCGCCCATGGCCAGGGTGCTGGAGGCTTTGTCCATGCACTGGGTATAGGTGGGCGAATAGTCCTCGGCCTGGGCGCCGGCAACGATCAGCAGGGCGGCGGCGCTGACCAGGCAATGCTTGAACATGGGCTTTCCTTTTCGCAGATGAATGCGGCACAGCCTAGCATCCTGCTCCGCCTTCGTTCACGCACAACGCCTGGATTTGCGCCCGCAGCCAGCGGTGCCCGGCATCGCCGTCGCGCCGCGAGTGCCAGGCCTGGGCGAAGGCGAACGGCGAGATCGCCAGGGGCGGCGCGAACTGGCGCAGGGCCGGATCCAGGCGAGCACCAACGAGGCTGCGCCGGGCCACGGTGAGCACCAGGTCGGTTCCGGCAATGACACTTTGGGCCACGCCCCAATGCGGCAGGGTCAAGGCGATGCGCCGACGTGCGCCCAAGGTGGCCAGGGCCTGGTCGATTTCGTTGTCGATGCCGGGGCGCACCGCCACCAGCACATGGGGCCGCGCCAGCCACGGGTCCAGCGCCAGGCCACCGCGAGGCGGCAGGCTGGCGCGATCGGCCAGGCAGACGAAGGACTCCTCGAACAGCACCTGCTGAGCCATTTCCGTCGGCAGCTCCGGAAACACTCCCAGCGCCAGGTCCGCCTCGCCGTCGATCAACTGGCCGAGCATCGCCTCGCGGCTACCCTGGGACACCACCAGGTCGATGCCCGGTGCTTCGCGCCGCAACAGGCGCATCAGCGAAGGCAACACCACGCGGGCGCCGTAGTCGGACATGGCCAGGCGAAAAGTACGCCGAGCCCGCGCCGGCTCGAAGCCCGGCGTGCCGAGCAATCCGTCGAGTTGCTGCAAAGCCTCCTGCAGCGGCGCGTGCAGGGCTTCGGCGCGGGCCGTGAGTTGCAGGCGGCCACCGCGTCGTACCAGCAGCGGATCGGCGAAGATCTCGCGCAACTGCGCCAACGCATGGCTGACCGCCGGCTGGCTGCGGTGCAGGCGCAATGCCGCACGCGAGACATGCTGCTCGCTGAGCAGGGCGTGCAGAGTCAGCAATAGATTGAGGTCGATACGGCGCAAATCATCCATGGTACGAATACAGCCTGTGCGAAGTTCGAATTTCCATCATTGAAGTGCATAGCGAAGACTGAGGCCAGTGTTTTGACCAGGAGTAGACACCATGCCCGCCAGCCTCTTCGCCGCCCTTCCCTTGCTCATCGCCCTGCTCGCCGGGGCTGCCGTGCCGTTTCAGGCGGGCAGCAACGCCGCGCTCGGGCGCCTGCTCGGTCATCCGCTGTGGGCGGCCGGGGTGTCGTTGCTGGTCAGCCTGCTGATGCTGGTGCCGGCCCTGCTGCTGATGCGCGCGCCGCTGCCACAGGTGCAGCAACTGGCCCATGCGCCCTGGTGGGCTTGGTTCGGTGGGATTGCCGGGGTGCTCTACATCACCGCCGCGCTGGTGCTGACGCCACGGCTAGGCGCGGCGGGGTTCATCGTCTGCGTGGTGGCCGGGCAGGTGCTGTCGTCGCTGCTGATCGACCAGTTCGGCCTCATGGGCCTGCCGGAGCGACCGGTGAACCTGCTGCGGCTGGCGGGAGTGGGAATGATCGTGCTCGGGATGATCGCGGTGCAGTGGGGCACGGCGCGTTAAGGCCATCACAAGGTGCGCGGCTGCTCCGGCGGCACGATCACCTTGTGCGGCTCGAAGCGCAGCGATGGCATTTGCGTACCGGCATACAGCGCCACGCTCAGGGCCGCGATCAGCGCCACATCGAGCCAGCCCCAACCCGGTACATCCGCTGCTGAACGCGCCTTCCAGCACCACCATAGCTGTCCCATGCAAAACACCAGGATCGCCAGCAACCACAGGTAGAAGCCCGCGCCAAAGCCGGTCACATCCTGGAAGGCGTAGCTCTGGTTGTCCGGCAATCGGGTGATCGCGAAGCTGCTGGCCGCCAGATACAGCGCCAGCAGGCCGCACCCCAGCGCCAGGCGGCGGAACCGGCGGTGGGCTAGGACCGCCAGCGCCAATAGTGGGTTGGCGAACCACTGGTACAGGCCGAAGGCGATACCCCATGGGCCGTAGAGCAGCATCTGCAATGCCGGTACATGTCGCCCTGCGCCTGTCAGGGCACCATCGAAGGCCAGGCTCAGCAGGTACAGGGCGAGGCTTGTGGTCAGGTAGAAAGCGGGCAAGTCAGGCACCTGGTAAAAGCGAACGAGCTGCGACCTTAACCCAGCCCCTGCCGTCTTTCCAAACCCAAGGCGCGTCTGGAGAGTTCAGCCTGCCTGTACCTGCTCCATTGGCTCGTCGGAACTGCGAATCTGCACGCCCAGGCTGGGCCTCTGAGTCGCCAGGTAGATCGTGCTCGTCAGCACCGCGATCAGCAGCACATCGAACCAGCGCCAGCGCGGCATATCCTGCGCCGTCTGCGCCTTGCGGCACCACCACCCCTGCCCCAGGCAGAACAGCAGGATTGCCAGTGTCCACAGGTAGTAGCCGGGTCCGAAACCGGTAAGCGGCAGGAATTCATAGCTGCGGTTGTCCGGCAGCCGCTCGATGCCCAGGCAACTGAGCGCCAGGCCCAGGGCGATCAGGCCAGCGCCAAGCGCCACCCGGCGAAAACGCCGGCGGGCGAGGATCGCCAGCCCCAGCAATGGATTGGCAAACCACTGGTACAACCCGAAGGCAATGCCCCATGGGCCCATGAGCAGTATCTGCAGCGCCGGCATATGCCCGTCGACGCCCATCAGCAGGCCATCGAAACACAGGCAAAGAAGGAACAGCACAAGGGTGAACATCACATAAAAAGCAGGCACGCGCAGGCTCCATCCAGCAGCGAAAGGCGCGACCATAGCTCAAGCGGGCGTCAGGCGACAGGCGGTTCTAGCAGCAGACCGTAAAGCCCCGAGTCAGACAACTCGCCGGCCACGCACCAGCGGGCGCGCAGGGTGCCCTCCAGGACGAAGCCCTGGCGCTCAAGGGTACGTGCCGAGCCCTGGTTGCGCGGGTCGATTTCCGCCTCCAGGCGGCGCAGGTGCAGGGTGTGGGCCAGGTAGTCGATGAAGCAGGTCAGCGCTTCGTCCATGTAGCCCCGGCCCTGGGCGGACTTGGCCAGGCAGTAGCCGATTTCGCCCCGGCGCGAGACCTCTTCGAGGTTGAACAGCTGGACCATGCCGATCAGCTCGCCGTTGTCACGACGGTACATGCCCAGCTTGAGCAACTGGCCGGCGGCATAAGCCTCGCGGTCGGCGGCCAGGGCGCTCTCGGCCTCGGCCAGGGTCTGCCAGGGGGCGTGGTACCAGTAACGCATGACCTCGGGGTCGGCCATGATGGTCAGCCACTGCTGCGCGTCGCCATGACGCATGGGACGCAACTGCAGGCGTGGGCTGTCGAGGCACAGGTCGCTGGGGAAACTGCGGGGGTCGGGCACGCCGGGACTCCTGTCCGGTGGTGAGGAGATGACAGTCTAACGACAGTGGCTCGGTCTGGCATCCCTGGGGCCGCTTTGCGGCCCCCTTTCACCACTACCGGTTCAGCCCCAGTTCCATGTCATCGATCAGCCCCTTGGCCAGCCCGCTGAGAATCCGCGCCGCACTGGCTGCCATGAGGTCACCCTCCATCTCGGCCTCGGTGGTGAAATGCGCCACGCAGCCGAGCAGCACCGACAGGTCGCTGAAAGCGTGGTCGAACGGGATGCCGGGCTGGATACAGAAGATCTCGAGGCAGGTGGTCTTGCTCTGGGTCGGGCCGGGCTTGAAGTCGTCGCTCATACCGGCGCCCCCTTGGCCCGGGCGTGGCGGACCAGCGAGATGACCAGTTGGCCGAGGATCTCGACGCTGTCCATCATCACGTCGAGGCGCGCATCGCGCTGGCAGACGGTGTAGGCGTGGACGGTGTCGCTGAGGATGTGCATCAGCTTGTTGGCATGGGCCATGGCTTCCTCGGGGTCGAGGTCGCTGATGATGGTGACGAAGGGGATTGGATAGGGTGGGTCGGGTACAAGTTTTTTCATGGTTACTCCTCGAAATTGAACTTCAGGAACAACCACCTCGATCCTTCTCACAGATTAGGGTGGCAGTCGTACGCATGGTGAGAAGCCCGTGTGTAACCATGAATCCACGGTCAGGCCAAAGCCTGCACGCGCACGACCGCCATTGACGAAATCGACATGGTTCACACAACGGGCTTCTCACACCCGGTCGCCAAATGTGACGACCCAGAGACGGTACCCCTGATGTATTTCCCGGCCAATTCAGAGCCTTCCGGCAGGCGGGTAGGATAGGTCCGAAGCGCTGGCTGGCTGAAGGATTTGGTTTCAATTTCGGAAAAATCTTACGCATGCAGAAACGTATCGCGGGGCAAGCCCGCTGCCACGAGAGACACGCCAAATCTCGTGACAGCGGGCTTGCCCCGCGATGGGCCACACGACGGCCCCTGGAAGCTACCTCAGAACCCCATGCTGAAGCTCACCACCACGCCATGGTCGCGGTTCTCGCTGGACAGCTGCCCGGAGTACCCGACCCCGAGCTTGCCGCTCGCGCCCACCGACAGGTCCACCCCGGCCTCGACCACCGCCGCATCCTTGGCAATCGGCACACCCTCGGTGCTGAAACCGTCGCCACCACCGATGAAGCGCAGATCGGCATCGGGCTTGTCGTCGCCGAAGGCATGGCGCCAGCCTACCGACAACCGCGGCGTGATGGTGCTGCCGCTGTCGAGCAGGATGCGCTTGCCAGCCCGCACGCCCAGGGTGGAGAAGGTCACATCCTGGTCGACCTTGCCCTCCAGCCGCCCTGCCCCGCCCTTCTCATGGGCGGTATCGCTGTCGTAGTTGACATACGCCAGCCCGGCGAACGGCTCCAGGGCAATGCCGCCGGCATCGATGGCGTAACCCACCTCACCGAACACCTGGGCGCTGCGCGCCTTGTACTTGGCCTTGAGACGGTCGTCATAGCTGCCCACGGTGACATCGCGCTTGGTGTCGATGTCGTGCCAGCTGTAGGCCACACCCAGGCGAGCGGCGAAGGCATCAAGCTGGTAGCCGAGGTAGGTGGTCAGGTGGTAGCTGTCCACCGTGGCGTCCGAGCGGCGACGGTGCGCGTCGATGCTCGAGCGGGTGTAGCCGGCGGCGGCGCCCACTTTCCACTCATCGTCCAGCGCACGGTCGACACCGAGCATGAAGCCCGACAGGTCGCGGTCGACGCTGGCATGGCTGCTGCTGCCGTCGTAGGTGCCCCAGCCGCCGATGGCGCGGATCCAGCCCACGGCCTGGCCCTGGCAGCCTTCGCTGGTCAGTTGCTGGTTGGCGGTCGGCGCCAGGGTGCGACGCGGGTCGTCCTGGTTGGCGCAGTCGGCCTGGCGCAGGCGGTCATTGACCGCGTCGCGGACGTAGCGCGAGTCCTCGATCAGCACGGTCGCGGTGCTGGCGTGGATCTCGCCGGACAAGCTGTCGGACGCGGCCTGGGCGCCCTGGCGGTCCAGCGGCAGGAGATTGTTGACCAGTTCGGCCGGCGCCCCGGCACTGGCCAGCGCGGTGGCCACGCCACGCTGGTTGCCGGTGGCGGCGACATCGGCGAAGGAGTTGCCGTTGCGGCTGACCGACAGGGTCACCTGGTTGGCGCCGTAGTTCAGCGAGCTGTTGAGGAACGCCGAGTTGGCCAGGTTGGTGGTGGCGAAGGTGCCGTTCACCCCGCCCGCGGCGCTGACCACGGTGTACTGGCCGTTGCCGCTGGCCAGGTTGGCGACCATCAGGCTGCCGCCGAGGTTGGCGGTGCCGCCCACATTCAGGTAGTTCACCGGCGAGGTGCCGAGGTCGATCACCAGGGTGCCCGTGGCGCCGTTGGTGAAGTTGCCCGACACGTTCAGGTTACCGGCAGGCCCCGGCAGCACGGTGCCGTTGTTGGTCAGCCCGGCGACGGTGCCGTTGCCGGTCAGCGCGGCGCCGTTGGCCACGGTGACCTGGGCTGCGAGGTTGCTGCCCGGATTGGCCGCATCGCCCACCTGCAACACGCCCTGGTTGACGTTGAAGGCGCCACTGAACGGCTGGTTGCCGGTCAGCAGCAAGGTACCGCCGCCCTGCTTGGTGGTGGTGCCGGTGCCGCTGAGGGTGCCGTTGAAGGTGCCATTGCTGCCTTGGGCGAAGACCAGGTTGGCATTGTTGAGGATACTGCCCTGCAGGCTGGTGGTGTTGCCGACCAGGGTACCGCCGCTGACAGTGGTGCCACCGCTGTAGGTGTTGGCACCCGAGAGGATCAGAGTGCCGGCGTCGAGTTTCTCGATGCCGCCGCTACCGACCAGCGGCACGCTGACGGTGGCGGTGGCACCTGCGTTGACACGCACCGGCGCCAAGCTGCCATCGGCACCATTGACCGGCGTCAGGCTACCCCCAGCGCCCGGAACGACCTGGTAGCCGTTGCTGAGGAACTGCAAGCCCTCGAACGACTGGTTGCCCACCACGGTGACGGTGCCCGGGGTACCGCCGAAGACCGCGTAGCCACCACTCCAACCTTCGTTGCTGGTGCCGCTGGCGTTGGTCCAACCGGTGTTCGGCCCCCAGGTACCACTGCCGCCGCCGATGCTGCCATCGGGGTTGGTCTTGCCGCCATTCCAGAACTGCAGCTCTTCGCCGTAGTTCTGCACCACCAGGTTGATCTGGTTGGCGATGGCGGTCTGCAGGGTCAGGTCACCCAGCACCACGCTGCCCGGAATCGCACCGAACACCAGGCCGTTGTCGGTGAGCGTGCCGCCGTAGCTGAACAGTTGGTAGACACCGGTGCCAAAGCCACCGGCATTGGTGATGTTCAGCGTGCCGTCCAGCACCAGGTTGCCGTTGACCTTGACCACGGTGGTGGAGGCCGCCGGGGCGCCGAGGCTGAAGTCCAGGGCGCTGCCCGACGCCAGGTCGAGGCTGCCGACAGTGAGCGGCGTTGCGCTCTGGCCGGCGGCAAGGGTGGCGCCATTGGCGATCTGCACCGCGCCGCCGTAGGTACCGCTGCCGCCCAGGCGGGCGCCGGTGGCGACCTGCACGCTGGCACTGTCGAGGCGGCCATTGACCAGCAGGCTGCCGGCGTTGACCTGGGTCGCGCCGGTCAGGCCATTTATGCCGGTCAGCAGCAGTTCGCCGGTGCCGTTCTTGGTCAGCGTGCCAGTACCGGTGAGGTTGCCGGTGTAGCTGCCATTGGCGTTCTGCTCGAAGGTCAGGGCCGCGTTGTTGAGGATCGTGCCTTGCAGGCTGGTGGTATTGCCCACCACGCCGCCTGCGTTGATCTGGGTGCCGCCGCTGTAGGTGTTGGCACCGTTCAGGGTCAGCAGGCCAGCGCCATTCTTGATCAGCCCACCGGTGCCGCTGACCACCCCGTTGAGGGTCAGGGCGTTGCTGCCGGCGATGGCCAGGGCGCCGTTGAGCACGGCATTGTTGGCCAGGGTCACGGCGGTGTTGCTGTCCAGCGTGGTGCCGCCCGCGGCCGTCAGGGCGCCACTGCCCAGCGCGCTATTGTTGCCTAGCACCAGGGTGCCGCCGTTGAGGGCGGTACCGCCGCTGTAGCCATTGGCAGCGTTGAGCACCAGGGTGCCGCCGTCTTGCTTGGCGACGCTGCCGGTACCGTTGAGGGCGACGTTGAGGGTGGCTGTGACGCCGCTGTCGACCCGCAGGTTGGTGGTGCCGTTGCCCAGCAGTTCACCGGCCGTCCCCGCATTGAGCACATAGCCGTCGGTGACGAACTGCAGGCCGGTGATGCTGTGGCTGCCGTTCACGGTGACGGTGCCGGGGGCGCCCTGGAACACGGCGAAGGTATCGTTCCAGGTGCCGTTGAGCACGCCGTTGGCGTCGGTCCAGTTGGTGTTGGTGGCATCCCAGACGCCGCTGCCGCCCTCGATCACACCGTTGGCCACGGTCTGGCTGCCGTCCCAGAACAACACGTTGCTGGCGCCACCGACCACCAGGTTGACCTGGTTGGCCACGGCGGTCTGCACCGTCAGGTCGGTGACCGGCACCGGCGTGGTGCCGAAGCTCATGCCGTTGTTGGTGAGGCTGCCACCGTAGGCGAACAGGCGGTACACGCCGGCGCCGAAGCCACCGATGTCGGTGACATTGAGGGTACCGCCCAGGGTCAGGTCGTTGGCCACGTTGACCAGCGGTGTGCCGCCAGCCGACGGCGCGCCCAGCAAAGCGTTGAAGTTGGCGCCGCTGTCGAGCACCAGATTGCCGGCATTCAGGGTGCTGCCGCCGATGGCCGCCAGGTTGCCGCCATTGGCCACGGTCACCGAACCACCGAGGCTGCCGGCGCCGCTGAGGGTGGCGCCACTGGCGACGTTGACCGTGCCGCTGGCCAGGGAGCCATCCACCTTCAGCCCGCCGCCTTGCACATTGGTATTGCCGGTGTGGCTGTTGGCGCTGCGCAGCGCCAGGGTGCCGGCGCCGAGTTTGTTCAGGGTGCCGGTCCCACCGATATTGCCATCGAAGGTGCCGCCCTCGACGCTCAGGCTGTTGCCGGCGGCGATGGCGATCGCACCGGTGCCTCCGATATCACCCAATGTGGTGTTGCCGTCGAGGTTGAGGCTGGCGCCACTGCTGACATTCAGCTCGCTCTGGGTGCCCAGGGCGGTGGTGCCGATGGTACTCAGGCTGCCGGACAGGATATTGAGGATGCCGCTGAAGGTGTTGTTGCCCGACAGCGTCAGGTCAGCCACGCCGCTCTTGTTCAAGGTACCGGCACCGCTGAGCACGCCGGCCAGGTGCAGATCGTTGCTGCCCAACACGTTGAGCACGCCCCCCACGTTGACCGGATTGGCCAGGGTTACGGCACTGGCGCTGTCGAGACTGGCATTACCGGTGACATCCAGCCCGCCGCTGCCAAGGGCCGCATCGTTGCCCACCACCAAGGTGCCGGCCTGCAGCTCGGTACCACCGCTGTAGGTGTTGGCGCCCATCAGCGCGAAGCGGGCGAGGCCGGCCTTGAGCAGGCGGCCGCTGCCGCCGACGGTGCCGCCGAGGGTCAGGTCGTTGCTGCCCAGGATCGTCAGGTCGCCGGTGGCGTTGACGTTGTTGGCCAAGGTCACGGCCTGGCTGCTGTCCAGGCTGGTGCCGGCCACGGTGTTCAGGCTGCCGCTGCCCAGCGCGGTATTGGAGCCCAGCACCAGGGTGCCGCCGTTGAGCGCGATGTTGCCGGCATAGGTGTTGTTGCCAGCCAGCGCCAGCCGGGCGCTGCCAGCCTTGACCAGGCCACCGGCGCCGCCGATGTTGCCGCCCAGCGCCAGGTCGTTGCTGCCTGCGATGTTCAGCGGCCCCGCCAGGGTGATGGCATTGGCCAGCGTGACCGAGGCATTGCTGTCGAGGGTGGTACCCGCAGCGGTTTCAAACGCACCGCTGCCCAGGGCCGTGTTGCTGCCGACAATCAAAGTGCCGCCACTGAGCACGGTACCGCCGCTGTAGCTGTTGCTGCCGTTGAGCACCAGGGTACCGCTGTCGAGCTTGTTGAGCTTGCCGACGCCGGTCAGGCCGACATCGAGGGTCGCCGTGGCGCCCGGATCGACCCGCACGCTGGTGTCGCCACTCGCGCCGTTGATCAGGTCGAGCGCACCGGCGGTGCCGGCCAGCAGGCGGTAGCCATCGCTGACGAACTGCAGGCCATTGACCGTCTGGCTGCCGTCGACGGTGACATCGCCGGCGGTGCCCTGGAACACCGCGAAGGTGCTGCCCCAGGTGGTGTTGGTCAGGCCGTTGAGGTCGGTCCAGTTGGTATTGCCGGCGTTCCACACGCCGGCACCGCCGTCGACCTGACCGTTGGCCACGTTCTGGCTGCCATCCCAGAACTGGATATTGAGCCCCGCGGCGCTGACCAGCAGGTTGACCTGGTTGGCCAGGGCGGTCTGCAAGGTCACGTCACCCAGGCCCACCCCCAGCGGCAGGCTGCCGAAGTCCAGACCGTTGTCGGTGAGGGCGCCGGCGTAGTCGAAGACGCGGTACACACCGTTGCCGAAGCCGCCGATGCTGCTCACGTTGAGCGTGCCGTCGAGGGTCAGGTTGCCACCGACGTTGAACAGCGCGGTGCCGCCAGTGGACGGCGAGCCGAGGCCGATATCGACGATCGAACCGCTGTTGAGCACCAGGCTGCCGAGGCCCAGGGTCGCGCCGCTCTGCCCGGCCAGGTGGCCACCGTTGTCGATCACCACCGAGGCATTGGCGGTGCCGCTGCCGGTGAGGGTCGCACCGCTGGCCACGGTCAGCAGGTTGCTGCCCAAGGTGCCGTCGACTTTCAAGGTACCGGCGTTGACCTGCGTGTTGTCGGCCAGGTTGCTGGTGCCGGTCAGGGTCAGGGTGCCGCTGCCGACCTTGGTCAGGCCGCCCAGGCCGTTGAGACCACCGGCGAAGGTGCTGCTGAGGTTGTTGCCGCCCAGGCTCAGCACGCTGCCGACGCCGACATCGACCAGGCCGCTACCGGTCAGGCTGCCGAGGCTGGCGTTGCCGTTGAGGTTGAGCTGGCCGCTGGCGCCGACGTCGAGGGTGTCGACGTTGGCCAGCACACCGCTGCCGAGGGTGGTAAGGGAGCCCGCCTGGATATCGACGTTGCCGGTGAAGGTCTTGACGCCGACCAGGGTGAGGTCGTCGACGCCGGTCTTGACCAGGTTGCCACTGCCGCCAAGGTCGCCGCTGAGGATCAGCGCATTGGCGGTTTCGACAGTCAGGTTGGCGCCGTTGCTCAGGGCGATGGTGTTGCCCAGGGCCATGGGTGAGCTGTTGGCCAGGGTGGCATCGGCGGTGACCGCCAGGGTGCCGGTACCCAGTGCGCCGCTGCTGCCCAGGGTCAGGCGTCCGGCGTTGAGCTGGGTGCCGCCCTGGTAGCCGTTGTTGCCATTGAGGGTCAGGTTGCCGCTGCCGTTCTTGGTCAGGCCTGCCGTGCCGTTGATCACGCCGTTTAGGGTCAGGTCGTTGCTGCCATCGACTGTCAGGCCAGCGTTGAGGGTGACGTTGTTGGCCAGCGTGGTGCTGGCGCCGCTGCTGAGGGACGAGGCCCCGACGACGGTCAGGGCGCCCTGCCCCAGCGCGTTGTCGTTGCCGACCACCAGCCGGCCGGCACCGAGGGTGGTGCCGCCCAGGTAGCTGTTGGCACCATTGAGGGTCAGGGTGCTGGCACCGGCCTTGCTCAGGCCGCCGACGCCATCCACCACGCCGGTGAGGGTCAGGTCGGCGCTGCCGGGCAGGTTGAGGGTGCCGCCCAGGTGCACGTTGTTGGCCAGGGTAGCGCCCGCACTGCCGGCATCGAGGCTGGTGTTGGCGCCGGTGCTGAGATCGCCGCTACCCAGCGCGGTGTTGCTGCCGACCACCAAGGTGCCGGCGTTGAGGGTGGTGCCGCCGCTGTAGGTGTTGTTGCCGTTGAGGGTCAGGCTGGCGGCGCCGTTCTTGACCAGGCCATTGTTGCCGGAGACCACACCGCCGAGGGTCAGCGCCTGGCTGCCGCCGAGGGTCAGGTTGCCACCGGCGAGGTTGACGGCATTGGCCAGTACCAGCGCCTGGCTGGCGTCGAGGCCAGCCGCGCCGTTGACGGTCAGGGCGCCGCTGCCCAAGGCGCCAGCATTGCCCAGCAGCAGGCTGCCGGCCTGCAGCGAGGTGCCGCCGGCGTAGGTGTTGCTGCCATTGAGTACCAGTTGCCCGGCGCCCAGCTTGTTCAGCGTCCCGGCACCGCTGATCACACCATCTAGGGTCAGGGCCTGGGCATTGTTGATACTCAGGGTAGTGGTAGCGCCGATGCCGATGGCATTGGCCAGTTGCAGCGCCCCGGTGGTGGCCAGGGTGCTGTTGCCGGTCACCGACAGGTTGCCCGTGCCCAGCGCGCTGTTGTTGCCCAGGGTCAGGGTGCCAGCGCCAAGCGTGGTACTGCCTTGATAGGTGTTGGCGGCGCCGAGGGTCAGGTTGCCGGTACCGGTCTTGGTCAGGCCGCCGGTACCGCTGATCACGCCGTTCAATGTCAGGTCGTTGGTGCCGGTCAGGCTCAGGGTGTCGTTCAGCGCCACCTGGTTGGCCAGGGTCAAGGCACCCGTGGTGGCCAGGTTGCTGGCGCCGCCGACGACAAGGTTGCCGGTACCCAGGGCCTGGTTGTTGCCCAGGGTGAGCGTGCCGGCATTGAGGGTCACGCCGCCAATCAAGGTGTTGGCGCCACTGAGTGTGAGGTTGCCGGCACCGTTCTTGGTCAGGCTGCCGGCCCCCGTGACCAGCCCGCCCAGGCCCAGGTCGTTGCTGCCGGCGATGGTGAGGTTGCCCGCCAGGTTGACGGTGTTGCCGATAGTGATCACCGAGGCGCTGTCCAGCGTGGTCCCGGCAGCCGCGTTGAGCTGGCCGAGGCCGAGGGCGCTGGCGCTGCCGAGCACCAGGGTGCCGGCATTGAGATTGGTGTTGCCCAGATTGCCATTGGTGCCGTTCAGGGTCAGGGTGCCGCTGCCGGTCTTGGTCAAACCGCCGACGCCGGTGACGTTGCCGCCCAAGGTCAGGTTCTGCGCCCCGGCGATGGTCAGGTTACCGGCCAGGTTGATCAGGTTGGCCAAGGTCACGCTGGCATTGCTGCTCAGGGTGGTGCCACCGGCTGCGTTCAGGGCACCCGTGCCCAGCGCCGTGTTGCTGCCGACCACAAGGGTGCCGCCGTTCAGGCTGGTAATGCCCTGCTGGCTGTTGCTGCCGTTGAGGGTGAGCGTGCCGGCACCGCCCTTGATCAGGCCACCGGTGCCGCTGAGCGCACCGTTGAGGGTAAGGTCGTTGCTCCCCGGCAGGGTGAGGTTGGCGTTCAGGGCGATGGTATTGCCCAGCGCCAGGTTGCCGGTGGTGGCCAGGCTGGCGGCGCCGGTCACGGTGAGGCCGCCAGTGCCCAGGGCCTGGGCGTTGCCCAGGGTCAGGGTACCGGCACCCAGGCTGGTGCCGCCGCTGTAGGTGTTGGCATTGCCCAGGGTCAGGTTGGCGCCGCCGTTCTTGATCAGGCTGCCAACCCCCGAGACCACACCGGACAGGCCCAGATCGGCGGAACCGGCGACGGTCAGGGCACCGCTGAGGCTGAAGGCGTTGCCGAGGGTGACGGCCGTGTTGCTGTCCAGGGTAGTGCCGTTGGCGGTGCTGACCGTGCCGGTACCGAAGGCAGTGTTGTTGCCGACCACCACTGTGCCGCCATTGAACAGGGTGCCACCGGTATAGCTGTTGGCGCCATTGAGCACCAGCGTGCCGCTGTCGAGCTTGGCCAGTTGACCGCTGCCAGAGAGGCCGACGTTGAGGGTCGCGGTGACGCCTGGGTCGACGCGCAAGGCGAAGGCGCCGTTGCTGCCGTTGACCAGGTCCAGGCCACCAGTGCCGATCAGGCGATAGCCGTTGGTGACGAACTGCAGGCCGGTGGCGGCCTGGGTGCCGACCACGGTGACATCGCCTGCGGTGCCCTGGAATACCGCGAAGTCGCTGGCCCAGCTGCCATTGAGCACGCCGTTGACATCGGTCCAGTTGGTGTTGCCACCGTTCCAGGTACCGGTACCGCCGTCGATCACGCCATTGGGCACGCTTTGCGCGCCATCCCAGAACTGCACGGTGCCGCTGGCGCCGCCGACCAGCAGGTTGATCTGACTGCCAATGGACGTCTGCACCTGAAGGTCGCCGGGCAACATGACGCCCGGCACGTTGCCGATCAGCAGGCCGTTGTCGACCAGCGCGCCGGTATAGTCGAACAGCCGATAGATACCGGTACCGAAGCCGCCGAGGTCGGTGACGTTGAGGGTACCGTCCAGGGTCAGGTTGCCATTGACGCTGACCACTGCGGTGCCGCCGGTGGCCGGCGATGCCAGGCCGAAATCGAGGATCGAGCCGCTGTGCAGGGTCAGCGCACCGGTGCTGAGGGTCGCGCCGCTGTTGGCCAGCAGGTGCGCACCATTGGCAATGTCGACTGCGCCGAGCAGGCTGCCGGTGCCCCCGAGGCTGGCGCCGCTGTTGACCTGGACGCTGGGGCTGGCCAGCGAGCCGGTGACGTTGAGCAGGCCGGCATTGACCGTGGTATTGCCGCCGAGCACGTTGACGCCGGACAGCTCGAAGCTGCCGGTACCGGTCTTGATCAGCCCGCCACTGCCGGCCAGGGCACCGCTGAACACGCTGTTGAGGTTGTTGCCGCCCAGGGTCAGGTCGCCGCCGCCGGCGATGTTCACCGTGCCGGCCCCGCTCAGGCCACCGATGGTGGCGCTGGCGCCGAGATTGAGGCTGGTGCCGGCGCCGACGCTGACCGCCGAGGTATTGCCCAGGGCCGTGTTGCCGACCGTGGTGATGCTGCCGCCAAGCAGGTCGATGGCGCCGCTGAAGGTGTTGTTGCCGGTAAGCGTCAGGTCGGACACACCATTCTTGATCAACCCGCCGGTACCGCCGAGCACGCCGCCAAGGGTCAGGTTGTTGCTGCCGCCGAGGGTCAGGTTGGCACCGAGGTTGACGTCGTTGCCCAGGGTCATCGCCACGCTGTTGGCCAGCGTCGAGGCACCGCCGACGTTCAATGCCCCGGTGCCCAGCGCCGCGGCGTTGGCCAAGGTCAGGGTGCCGGCATTGAGGTTCAGGCCACCGCTGAAGGTGTTGGCGCCGCTCAGGGTCAGATTGCTGCTGCCGTTCTTGGTCAAGGCCCCGGCACCGCTGATCACGCCGCCCAAGGTCGTGGTGTTGTTGCCTGGCAGGCTCAGGGTAGCGCCGTTGCCAAGGGCGATGGCGTTGCCGAGGTTGAGGGTGGCGCTGGAGTCGAGGCTGGCATTGCCGCCCACGCTCAGGGCGCCGACGCCGATGGCGTTGTTGTTGCCCAGGACCAGGGTGCCGGCATTGAGGGTGGTGCCGCCGCTGTAGGTGTTGTTGCCGTTGAGGGTCAGCACGGCGCTGCCGTTCTTGACCAGCGCACCGCTGCCGCTGATGAGACCGCCGAGGGTGGTGGCGTTGCTGCCCAGCACGGTCAGAGTATTGGCGCCGAGGTTGATGCCGTTGGTCACGGCAACGGCGGTGCTGGCGTCGAGATTGGCGTTGCCGCCCACGGTCAGGGCGCCGATACCCAGCGCGGTGTTGCTGCCCAGGGTCAGGGTGCCGGCATTGAGCTGGGTGCCGTTGGTGTAGAGGTTGTTGCCGCTCAGGGTCAGGTTGGCGTTGCCATTCTTGACCAGCGAACCGATGCCGCTGACCACGCCGCTCAGGCCCAGGTCGGCGCTGCCATCGATGGTCAACGGGCCGGCGATGTTCACATCGTTGGCCAGGCTCACCGCCGTATTGGCATCCAGGTGGGTACCGGCCAGGGTATTGAGGGTACCGGTACCCAGCGCGGTGTTGCTGCCGACCACCAGGGTACCGGCGTTCAGGCGGGTGATGCCGCTGTTGCTGTTGTTGCCGGTCAGGGTCAGGGTGGTGCCGCCATTCTTGGTGATGCCGCCGGCACCAGCGATGACGCCGCTCAGGGTCAAATCGTTGCTGCCGGGCAGGATGAAGTTGCCCGCCAGGTTGAGTGCGTTGCCAAGGTTCAGCCCGGCCGCACTGGTGTCCAGCGTGGTGTTGTTGGCGGCGTTGAGCGCGCCGGTGCCCAGCGCCGTGTTGCTGCCGACCACCAGTGTGCCGGCGTTGAAGGTGGTGGCGCCGCTGTGAGTGTTGTTGCCGCTCAGGGTCAAGGTGGCGCTGCCGTTCTTGACCAGGCCGCCAGCGCCGCTGAGCGTGCCGGCCAGGGTGAGGTTGCTGGTGGTCGGCAAGGTCAGGTTGGCGCCGAGGTTGACGGCGTTGTTCAGGGTCATCGCCGTCGAGTTGGCCAGGGTCGCCGCGCCACCGACCGTCAACGCGCCGGTTCCTAACGCGGCGGCGCTGGCCAGGGTCAAGGTACCGGCATTGAGCGTGAGGCCGCCGCTGAAGGTATTGGCACCGCTCAGGGTCAGGTTGGTGGCGCCGTTCTTGACCAATGCGCCGGTGCCGCTGATCACCCCGCCCAGGGTGGTGGTGTTGCTGCCTGGCAGGGTCAGGGTATTGCCGGCCAGGTTGATGGCGTTGCCCAGGTTCAGGGTGCCGCTGCCGTCGAGGCTGGCATTGCCGCCCAGGGTCAGGCCGCCAGTGCCGAGGGCATTGCTGTTGCCCAGGGTCAGCAGCCCCGCGTTCAGGGTGGTGCCGCCACTGAAGGTATTGTTGCCATTGAGCGTCAGGCCGGCACTGCCGCTCTTGACCAGGGCGCCGGTGCCGCTGATCTGCCCGGTCAGGGTGGTGGCGTTGCTGCCCAGCACGGTCAAGGTGTTGCCGCCCAGGCTGATGCTGTTGGTCGCCGAGACGGCGGTACTGGTGTCCAGGTTGGCGTTGCCGCCCAGGGTCAGTCCGCCGATGCCCAGTGCGGTGTTGCTGCCGAGAATCAAGGTACCGGCATTGAGCTGGGTGCCGTTGGTGAAGGTGTTGCTGCCACTCAGGGCCAGGCTGGCGTTGCCGTTCTTGACCAGCGAGCCGATGCCGCTGATCACCCCGCTCAGCCCGAGGTTGGCAGTGCCGTCGATGGTCAGGGGGCCGGCGGCAATGACGTCGTTGGCCAGGCTGACCGCGGTGCTGGCGTCCAGGTGCGTTCCCACGGCGGTGTTGAGGATGCCGGTACCGAGCGCCGTGTTGTTGCCGACCACCAGGGTGCCGCCGTTGAGGAAGGTGGAGCCGCTGTTGGTATTGGCGCCGCTCAGGGTCAGCGTGGTGTTGCCGGCCTTGGTCAGGCCGCCGCTGCCGGCGATGACGCCGCTCAGGGTCAGGTCGTTGCTGCCGGGCAGGTTGAGGTTACCGGCCAGGTTCAGGCCGTTGCCGATGTTCAGCCCGGCGACGCTGGTGTCCAGGCTGGTGTTGGCCGCGGCGTTGAGCACGCCGGTGCCCAGCGCGGTGTTGCTGCCCAGCACCAGGGTGCCGGCGTTGAGCGTGGTGGCGCCACTGTGGGTGTTGTTGCCACTGAGGGTCAGGCTGGCGCTACCGTTCTTGACCAGGCCGCCGGTGCCGCTGAGGGTCCCGGCCAGGTTGAGGTTGTTGGCGCCTGTCAGGGTCAGGTTGCCGCCCAGGTTGACCGCGTTGCCCAGGGTCAGCGCCGCCGTGTTGGCCAATGTCGATGCACCGCCCACGGTCAGGGCGCCGGTACCCAGCGCCGTGGCACTGGCCAGGGTCAGGGTGCCAGCGTTGAGGGTGAGGCCACCGCTGAAGGTGTTGGCGCCGCCCAGGGTCAGGTTGGTGCTGCCGTTCTTGACCAGCGCGCCGGTGCCGCTGATCACACCACCCAGGGTGGTTGCGCTGGTGCCAGGCAACGTCAGGGTGTTGCCGGCCAGGTCGATGGCGTTGCCCAGGTTCACCGCCACGCCCGCGTCGAGGCTGGCGTTGCCGCCCAAGGTGAGGCCGCCGGTGCCCAGGGCGTTGTTGTTGCCCACGGTGAGAACACCGCTGTTGAGGGTCGTGCCGCCGCTGAAGGTGTTGCTGCCGTTCAGGGTCAACCCGGCGCTGCCGTTCTTGACCAGCGCGCCGGTACCGCTGATCACGCCGCCCAGCGTGGTGCTGCTGGTGCCCAACAGGTTCAGGGTATTGGCGCCGAGGTTGACGGCGTTGCCCAGGCTCACCGCCGTGCTGGCGTCCAGGCTGGCGTTGCCGCCAAGGGTAAGGGCGCCGGTGCCCAGGGCGTTGCTGTTGCCGACGGTGAGCTTGCTGGCGTTGAGGGTGAGGCCGCCACTGAAGGTGTTGTTGCCGTTCAGCGCCAGGTCCCCTGCCCCGCTCTTGACCAGCGAACCGGTACCGCTGATCACGCCACCCAGGGTGGTGGCACTGGTGCCGAGCAGGTTCAGAGTGTTGGCGCCAAGGCTGATGGCGTTGCCCAGGCTTACCGCGCTGCTGGCATCAAGGCTGGCGTTACCCCCCAAGGTCAGCGCGCCAGTGCCCAGCGCACTGCCGTTGCCGACGGTAAGCTTGCCACCCGCCAGGCTGGTACCGCCGCTGTAGGTATTTATGCCGTTGAGGGTGAGGTCGGCTGCGCCCGCCTTAGCCAGCGCACCGGTACCGCTGATGATGCCACCCAAGGTGGTGGCATTGTTGCCAGCGAGGGTGAGCGTGCCTGCGCTCAGGGCGATTGCGTTGCCAAGGTTGAGCGCCGAGGCACTGTCCAGGGTGCTGCTGGCGGTCACCGTCAGGGCGCCGCTGCCCAACGCTGTGTCGCTACCCAAGGTAAGCGTTCCGCCGGCCAGGGAGGTGCCGCCACTGAAGGTATTGAGGCCATTGAGCGTCAGGCTGCCGGTGCCGCTCTTGACCAGTGAGCCGGTGCCGCTGAGTACGCCGCCAAGGGTCAGTGCGTTGCTGCCGGGCAGCGTCAAGGCTGCGTTCAGCGCCACCGCGTTGTTCAACACCAGCGGCACGCTGCCTTGCAGGCTGCCGGCGCCACTGACGGTCAGCCCGCCTGTGCCGAGCGCCGTGGCGCTGGTCAGGTTGAGGCCCCCGGCGGCCAGGGTGGTACCGCCACTGTAGGTGTTGCTGGCGCCAAGGGTGAGCAGCCCGGCACCGGTCTTGGTCAAGCCGCCAACACCCGAAACCACGCCATTGAGGGCCATGTCGGTGGCGCCACCCACGTTCAGGCCGGCATTCAAGGTCAGCGCGTTATTAAGGCCCAGGCCTGCCACCGTGCCCGCGAGACCACCGCCGTTCACCGTGATGCCACCGGTACCGAAGGCGCTGGCGTTGTCGAAGTTGAGCAAGCCACCGTTGAGGGTGGTCTGGGTGGTGCCGTTGAGCAATTGCCCGATCAGCGACCAGGTACCGCTGTCGACGATCAGGCGGTTGAAGTTGATGTAGTTCGAGGCGTTGATGGTGCCGCTGCCGCTGGTGCCGCTGCCGCCACCGATGGCGTTCTGCAGCGCCAGGGTATTGGTGCCGCCGGCACCGCCGTCGACCACCCCTGCAGGCGCGAAGGCCAGGTTGGGGTTACTGGTGACCAGCAGCGAAACACCGACACCGGCTCCCGCGCTGAGGCTGGAGCCGGTGATGGCGTTGAAGCGGTTGGTACTGCCCGCGCCCATGGACAGGCTGCCGGTCAGGCTCCCGGCGTTGGTGAAGGTGTTGCCGCCTGCCGACGCCTGAAATGCTGTACGACCCAGCACGGTGCCGGTGTTGGTGAAGTCCACCGACCCGCCACCGCTCACGGCGATGACCGGGGTGTCCTCGCTGATGATCGTCAGGCTGGCCAATGCCGTGGAGCCGATGCTGCCTGCGTTGTTGATGGTAGTGACACCTCCGGCAGCGTTACGCACGTCCATTGCCATGCCGGTAAGGTTCAACAGGCTCGCGCCCAGCACCGCCCCGGTTCCTCGAATCACACCCGTGGCATTGTTGGTGATGTTGATGGTACTGGCAGTGCTGGTGTTGCCGATCACGGCGCCAGTGGACTGGATGCTAAGGATCCCCAGCAACGACGGGTTGACGGTACCGGAGTTGTTCAACGTGATGTTGTTGCCGGTGAGCGACAGCGCGGTGCCGCCCACGCCCAGCAGCACGCCCAGCGAGGCACCGGTGTTGACATTGACGGTCAGGCCGTTGCCACTGTTGGAATAGCTCGGCGCGAGCGGGTTGGCCGCGCCGCTGCAGGTCACCGTGGAACCGGCCAGGCTGCAGGCGGCCAGCGCCTGTTCGCCGTGCAGACCAAAGGCCATGGCAGTCACGGCCAGGCTGACGGCCAGCGACAGTTGGGAGAAACGGGCGGGCGAACGGGGGGCGGCGCGACTGTCCACGGAAAGCTCCTTCGTGGATCAGGCGATTCAGTCCTTGAAAGCGTGTACAGCAGGGTGGGCAGGAGCAGTGACACACGCGACGGCCGAAATACCTGATCTATGGCTACGAACATCCTTTGAAGGAATGTGTAGCCGCTCAGGGGCGGGCGGCTTGCCGTCGATGCCGGTCAAATGGTGTTAATACTTTGTCGAGGCGGCACGTGTTTCGCGGGTTTCAGCGATGCGCTCATTGGATCCAACCGACGAACGGTAGTGCCTGCTCCGCGAGGAGCAGGCTTGACCCGAGCAGGTTCAGGCGACCTCCGCCCCGTCGTCCGGCCAATGCGGCTCGTTGGCGCCCGGCGGCGTCAGCGGTGGCAGGCCATAGGCTGCCCGAGCGTCGTCACAGCTCGGATTGTGCACGCCGTTTTCCCACGACGCTTCGAACTCGCGGCAGGGGCTGGAGCGGTTCTCGTAGATGGAGCACGCCACCTGCGTGCCGATCTCGCCGCCGAGGCTGACGCAACGGCAGGGCTTGGCGTCGGTGCCAATCATGGCGACGCGGGTCGGGTTGATCTGCACGACCAGGTCGTCGGGCACCAGGCCACCGGCGGACTGGCACTCACCCCAGAAGAAAGACACACGAAAGTAGCCGCAGCAGGCGCCGCAGGTCAGGCAAGGGTTCTGTTCGGACATGATGGCCAGGGAGGGAGGTTGTTGTTATCGGGGCGGGCGCCCGCGGCGCTATTTGTAATCCAGGCGCGGGCGGCTGAGAAGAGGGGGAATGCAAAAAAAGATCGCCGCTGATCGGCGATCTGAAAGTCGTGATCGATATCGCCTGTACCGGCCCATCGCCGGCTAGCCGGCTCCCACAAGGTCCAGTGCCATCCTGTGGGAGCCGGCTTGCCGGCGATGAGGTCGGACCTGTTTACTTGCTGGTCAAACCATCGGCGCGGAACATCTGGCGGATCCCGCGAATGGCCTGGCGGATACGGTCCTGGTTCTCGATCAGGGCAAAACGCACATGATCATCGCCGTAGTCGCCAAAGCCGATCCCCGGCGACACGCAAACCTTGGTCTCGGCCAGCAGCTTCTTGGAAAACTCCAGCGACCCCAGGTGAGCGTACTGCTCAGGGATCTTAGCCCACACGTACATCGAGGCCTTGGGGTTCTCGACCATCCAGCCTAACTCGTGCAGGCCCTTCACCAGCAGGTTGCGGCGCTGGCGGTACTGCTCGGCGATATCGCGCACGCACTGCTGGTCGCCTTCCAGGGCGGCGATGGCGGCCACCTGCAGCGGAGTGAAGGTGCCGTAGTCGTGGTAACTCTTGATCCGCGCCAGGGCACTGACCAGCTCAGGGTTGCCGACCATGAAGCCGATCCGCCAGCCAGCCATGTTGTAGCTCTTGGACAGGGTGAAAAACTCCACCGCAATGTCCTTGGCCCCCGGCACCTGCATGATCGACGGCGCTTTCCAGCCGTCGTAGACGATGTCGGCGTAGGCCAGGTCGTGCACCACCAGCACATCGTACTGCTTGGCCAGGGCCACCACACGCTCGAAGAAATCCAGCTCCACGCACTGCGCGGTGGGGTTGGACGGGAAGCCGAGGATCATCATCTTCGGCTTGGGGATCGATTCGCGGATCGCCCGTTCCAGCTCGTTGAAGAAGTCCACGCCCGGTACCAGCGGCACCGAACGTACCTGGGCGCCGGCGATCACCGCGCCGTAGATGTGGATAGGGTAGCTGGGGTTGGGCACCAGGACCGTGTCGCCGTGGTCGAGGGTGCCGAGCATCAGGTGCGCCAGGCCTTCCTTCGAGCCAATGGTGACAATGGCTTCGCTTTCCGGGTCGATGTCGACCTCGTAGCGTTCCTTGTACCAGTTGGAGATGGCGCGGCGCAGGCGCGGGATGCCACGGGAGGTGGAATAGCCATGGGTGTCTTCGCGCTGGGCAACCTGCACCAGTTTCTCGACGATGTGTGGCGGCGTGGCGCCATCAGGGTTGCCCATGCTCAGGTCAATGATGTCCTCGCCACGGCGGCGGGCGGCCATCTTGAGCTCGGCAGTAATGTTGAAGACGTAAGGGGGGAGACGATCGATGCGCGCAAAGCGGCGCGGCGAACCTGGGTTGGCCATGTGTTCCTCGAGAGACGTAAGCGCCCGGAACCGTCCGAGCGACGCTGGCCGCTGCGGCGGCCGACAAACAACATAATCCCGCCATGATCACTTAGTAAAGGATAATTTCCTGTTTTATTATATTTTTTCAGCCACTTCATTTGAAAAAAATCGTAATTACAGAACCCTCCTCAGCAGGCGGAGCTTGCCGAAACACCGGCAAGCACCGCCGTCAAAGGGCTCAGTAGACCTGCACCCGCCACAGTTCGCGCGCGGCCGAGGCCGCGCTCATCGGCAGGCGCCCGTGCAAGGTCTGGTAGTTGTCGATCAGCACCAGGTCACCCGCCTGCCACTCATGGGCAATCAGGCATTCGGGGTCATAGACCAGTTCATCGAGCTGGCTGATCAATGCCTGCTGGAAGGCTTCGTCATGCCCCTGCACCTTCTGTTCGAGGGTCTGCAACGACGACTGGCAGCCCTCCTGGTAGCGCAGTACCCGCTCGCCGCTGCGCGGATCGAGGTCGACCAGCGAGTAGCTGCGCGGCGAACCGCCGAAATAGGTCATGCGCGTGTAGTAGGTCAAATCGATGCCCTGCCACTGGCGGGCGGTGCGCAGGCCCACCTTGCGCAAGGCGTTGCGGCTGTCGACGACCGTGGTCTGCCCTTCCCCCGGCTGCGGCGGCGTCTTGCAATACAGCATGAAGGTGTGGGCGCAGAACTTGGCATCGCGCTGCACCAGCGGATCGCTGTCGGGCAGCATGTTGAGGTCCCAGTGCAAGGGGGTCTTCTCCAGCGAATGCACCACGCCTTGGGGCTGGTCGGCCGGCTTGACCACATGCACCTCGCCAAAGGACCAACGGTAGATGGTGCCGAAACGCTCACAGTCTGTGGCGAATGCCTGCTGGTCGGTGAATTCACAGCCTCTGAGGCAGACAAAACCGAAACTGCGCACCAGGGCTTGCAAGGTCTCGGTAGACAGTCGCTGGAAACCCAGCCCCAGTGGGTCGCTGACCAGCAACCCGAACAGGGGGAGCTTCTGCAATGTGAAGTTGAAGCCCTCGAGCGCCTCGCCCGCTGTTTCATGGAACAGCCATGGCTGCCCCCGCCAGGTCACCAGCACATGCCGCGCGGCGTCGATCTGCGCGCGGCCGCGCAGGGTCTGGTGACCGTCAAGCTGGCGCACCGGCACTGCATGCCAGGGGCTGACTACATGATCGAGCCCCTCGGCCAGGGCCACGGTGAACTTGGGGCCGGCGTTGTCGTACTGGTGCACCGACAGGCGCACGTGCCCGGGGAAAAACCGCTCGACCGCCGCATTCAAGGCCTGGCCGCGCAGCATCATCTGGTAGGCCTTGTAGCTGATCTGGCGCAGGTGCTCGTCTTCGTCCTGCCCGGCCTGGCGGCACAGGCGCAGGTCGTTGTAGAGGTGGCTGCACAACTTGTCGTGGGTCCGGCCCAGGGCCTCGTCGTGCTGGCACTGCTCGATCAGTGCCTCGACGTTCTTCCACGGCAGACGGGCCTGCTTGACCAGGGTGGCACGCAGGGCTTCGGCACTGCTGGCCTGGGGGAACAGGTCCTCCATGCTCACCCAGCGGATGCAATGGGTGGTGCACAGGGTGCGCAGCGCCTGGTTGTAGGCGCGGCGCACGTCGTCCGGCACGCCGACGATATCGTTGAAGGTGGTGCCGTCGCTGAGGATCGCGATCTCGCAGCCAGGGGCGTGGAGCTCGGCGAGCTCCTGGGCGAGGCGGTCGAGGCGCTCGATGGCGATCACCTCGCCATGGTCGGGCAGTACGCCGAAGGTCTTGTCGTGATCATTCGGCGACTTGCACGGGAAACCCGGCAGCACCATGCGCAGCGGCTCGCCACTGTCGAAGCAGCGCGCCAGGTCGTGGGCCAGGTGCGCCCTGCCCGCTTGGTCGAAGCGGTCGTCCTGGGCCTTGAGCAGGTAAGCGTCCAGCACCTGGCCGACGGCTTCCATCCAGCTGTCTTTGTCTTGCATGTCGTGTCTTCCTTGAGAACGGCTACAGCGAACCGATTGGCGTTGCGGATTGGCTTGCACAGTGGCGCACTTGCTCCGGGCGCAGGGCCCGGAGCAGCTGCAAGGGTTGCTGGCAATGGAACTGTGGCCGCTGCTCGAGCAACGCTTGCCACTCGCCGTAGCCCCAACCGACGGCGGCGGCGGGCATGCCCGCGGCCTTGGCGGTCAACAGGTCGACCGGGGTATCGCCGACAAACAGGCAGTGGCCTGGGTCGATGCCCAGCCGTTCGGCAGCCTGCAGCGCGATGTCCGGTGCCGGCTTGAGCCGCTCGCCGGGGCGATGACCGAGCACCGCGGCAAATCGCTGCGCGGGCAGCAGCCCTTGTACGACACGCTCGGCGAGGGTGTGGGCCTTGTTGGTGACGACAGCCATGGGCAGCCCTTTGTCGGCAATCCTCTCGATCAGGCCGATACAACCTGGGAAGACTCGGGAACGCCGGACCAGGTTGTCGTGATAGCAGCTGCTGTAGTCGTCATGCAGGCGTTGACGTTGCTCGGCGTCGAGGCCGACGGCGGCCCTTTCGAGCATCGCCGCCACACCGCCGCCGATCATCCCGCGCACCTCATCCGGCTGCAGCGTGCGCAGCCCGTGCAGGCTCAGCACATGATTCAGGCACCAGGCGATATCCGGCAGGGTATCGACCAGGGTGCCGTCCAGGTCGAACAGAACCGCGCGTATGTCCATTGGCGCCACCCTCACTGCGCGCTGGCGTAGTGGCAAGGCCGGCCACGGCGGAATACCAGCCGGCTGTAACGCTCATCGACATTGCTGCGCCGGTCGAGGGTCACCACGCCACGACGCTTGATCGCCACCGAATGCCAGGGGGTGCGCCACAGGTCGCTGGTCGGCACCAGGCGGATACCGATCTTGCTCGACACCGCCAACTGCGGGTGGATCGACAGGCGCAGGCAATGCGGATAGCGCGCTTGCAGCAACGCACTCCAGGCCTCGCTACGCTGGATCACCCGTTGGGATGCGGGCTTGGCGGCCTTCTTAACCGCGTTCATGCTCATGCCTTCGAACTCCACCAGTCCGGCGTAGTCCTCGGCGAGGAAACGATGGATGCCGCAGTACATCAACCGCATGTGCTCCTCGTCCTCGAAGCGCTGCTGCAGGACGCGCAGCGACTGGCCATGCTCGATCATCAGCTCTTCGCGCATGGAGTCCAGGCAGCCCAGTTGCGGATAGGCATCCTTGAGGTCGAACAAGGTGAAACGGCCGGGATAGTGCTGGCCGGCATAGCGCTGGATATCGTCGGTGTAGGCCTGGACATGGGCATCGGGCACCCGCACCAGGTCGGCGAAGACATAGCCGTCCGAGCAGATGTGAATGACCGCGCCGGGGGCATGCAATGCGCGGATTTCCTCAGCCAGGCGATGCAGCTCGTCGATGGCATGGTGCTCTGCCAGGTCCGGGAGCGGGCCGAGGGTCTTCTGGCGGTTGGGCGACTTGCCGGGGAAGGCCGGGAGTACCATCTCCACCGGCAGCCCGTGCTCGACGGCCTGCAGCACCTTGGGCAGGTGCGGGGCGAGCACGGCATCATCCAGCGCGTCATCCTGCCCGGGGGCCAGGCTGCGTCGACGGAACAGGCATTCGAGGATGGCCAGCGCGGTAGCGGTGCTGGCAGAGGCACGGCGTTGGCGCAGCGAAGCCGCGCACGCCGAAGGAGCGGAGCTCGATTCGGTCATGGAACAGTCCTTGTCATGTGGATCGATCCGAATGGATCGCGGCCTACCCTGGCCTGCAGGTCGTCCTGACCTGCGGCGCATAACATCCGGCAAAGGGCATGGCGCTGTCAACTGCCCTTCGAATGAATTTTCCGAGGCAAAAAAAACGCCCCGGCAAGCCGGGGCGTCTTGTGCAGCTGGGGTGTTTCAGCGTGCGTAGGTCATCAGCACGTCGGCCGCGGTCTGGCTGTCCACGCCCATCATCACGCTCAGGGCAGTGACGGTGAGGATGGAGAAGCCGAATACCTTGCGCGCCCACTTGCTGTCGTCCTCGGCCTTGTAGCCGCCCCAGGCCATGTACAGCCAGTACAGGCCCATGGCGGCCGCCACGGCGAGGTAACCCAGGCCGGCGTAGCCGCCGAGGGTCAGCATCAGGGTGGCGAGGACGAAGGCCAGCACGTACAGCACGATCTGCTTCTTCGCCGCGAGGATACCGCGCGCCACCGGCAGGACCGGGATGTTGGCGGCGCTGTAGTCCTTGAAGCGGAAGATGGCGATGGCGAAGCTGTGCGGCATCTGCCACAGGCTGAACATCACCAGCAGGGTGAACGCGGCCAGGTCGAAGCTGTTGCTCACCGCGCAGTAGCCGATCACCGGAGGCATGGCACCGGACAGGCTGCCGACCAGGGTGCCGTGCACCGATTTGCGCTTGAGCCACAGGCTGTAGAAGCCGACGTAGACCACGAAGCCAACCAGGGCGCAGAACGCCGACAGCGGGTTGGCCTGGACATACAGCAAGCTGAAACCCGCCACCCCGAGCAGGGTGGCGTAGATCAGCGCCAGGGGCAGCGACATGCCGCCCTGGACCATGACGCGGTTCTTGGTGCGCTCCATCTTGTGGTCGATGTCACGGTCGATGCAGTTGTTGAACACGCATCCGGACGCGACCACCAGGGACGTACCGATCACCACCGCCAGGAACAGGGCGAAATCCACATGCCCCTTGGCGGCAAGGAAGAAACCGCCTGCCACGGAAAGCACGTTACCGAAAATGATCCCCGGTTTGGTGATTTGGATAAAGTGCTTCACGGACATGCAGTCTTACCTCACTTGGCCAGCATTTCGAAGTGGATGCTGAACATGATCCACAGCGACAGGCCGACCAGCAGTGCAATTACCAGAACGGTGAACAGGAACGTCGACACGTTGGAGCGCTGCTCTTTCGAGCGGTCCATGTGCAGGAAGTACACGAGGTGCACCACCACCTGGATGACGGCCATGGCCACCACGATCAGGACGGTCAGGTTCTTCGGCAGGCTTGGGTACATCACCAGGCCGAACGGGATCGCGGTCAGGATGATCGACAGTACAAAGCCGATCATGTAGGACTTCACGCTACCGTGATTGCCTTCGTGATGAGTGTCGTGTGCGCTAGCCATTACAGAACCCCCAGCAGGTAGACGACGGTGAACACGCAGATCCAGACCACGTCGAGGAAGTGCCAGAACAGGCTCAGGCAGCTCATGCGGGTCTTGGCGGTCGGCGTGATGCCGTGCTTGTTGATCTGGTACATCATGATTGCCATCCAGATCAGACCGGCAGTCACGTGCAGGCCGTGGGTACCGACCAGCGCGAAGAACGCCGACAGGAAGCCACTGCGCTGCGGGCCGTAGCCTTCGGCGATCAGGTGATGGAACTCATAGATTTCCATCGCGATGAAGCCTGCACCGAACAGGAAGGTCACAGCCAACCAGCCCAGTACACCTGCCTTGTTGCCGGCGAACATCTTCAGCATGGCGAAGCCGAAGGTGATCGAGGACAGCAGCAGAAACGCGGTTTCGACCAGCACGAAGTCGAGCTGGAAGATGTCGTGACCCGACGGGCCGCCGGCGAAACCGCCGGACAGCACCGCGTAGGTGGCGAAGAGCGACGCAAACAGGATGCAGTCGGTCATCAGGTACAGCCAGAAACCGAGTACGGTCATCTGGCCCGAGTCGTGGTGGTGGTCATCGTGCGCATGGTCATGACCATGCGCGCCACCGTGGATTACTTGACTGGACATTGATTACACCCGTTCAAACGATTCGACACGTGCGCCGCCAGCAGGCAGTGCACCAGCGTTGGCCAGCGCTTTCATGCGCTCGCCTTCGATGCGCGCCACTTCTTCGGCCGGCACCATGTAGCCCTGGTCGTCACGCGCGGCGTGGCGAACAAAGACAGCGATGGTCGCAACCAGGCTCGCACCCACCAGCCACCAGATGTGCCAGATGAAGGCGAAGCCGAACACGGTCAGCAACAGACCCATGAACAGACCGGTGGAAGTGTTGCTCGGCATGTGGATCGCTTCGTACTTGGCCGGAGCCTTGTAGGCGGCGCCGGCTTGCTTGGCTTCGTGCCAGGCGTCCAGGCCAACGTGCTCAGGCATGTGGGCGAAGTTGTAGAACGGAGGTGGCGACGAAGTCGACCATTCCAGGGTACGGCCGCCCCATGGGTCGCCGGTGACGTCCATGTTGTCCTTGCGATCGCGAACCGAGACGTAGATCTGGATCAGCTGGCAGGCGATACCGAACAGGATCAGCACGGCGCCGACTACGGCTACGTACAGGTAGGGTTCCCACAGCGGGTTGTCGGAGTGGTTCAGACGACGGGTCATGCCCATGAAGCCCAGGGCGTACAGCGGCATGAACGCTACGTAGAAGCCGGAGATCCAGAACCAGAAGGCAGCCTTGCCCCACTTCTCGTTCAGGGTGAAACCGAAGGCTTTCGGGAACCAGAAGGCGAAGCCGGCGATGTAGCCGAATACCGCGCCACCGATGATCACGTTGTGGAAGTGGGCGATCACGAACAGGCTGTTGTGCAGAACGAAGTCGGCACCTGGAACAGCCAGCAGGACGCCGGTCATGCCACCGATGGAGAAGGTGACCATGAAGCCCAGGGTCCACATGATCGGCGCGGTGAAGCGCAGACGGCCCTGGTAGATGGTGAACAGCCAGTTGAACAGCTTCACACCGGTCGGAATGGAGATCAGCATCGTCGCCAGGCCGAAGAAGGTGTTGACGCTGGCGCCGGCACCCATGGTGAAGAAGTGGTGCAGCCAGACCGCAAAGCCGAGGATGGCGATTGCGCCCGATGCGTAGATCATCGAGTGGTGACCGAACAGGCGCTTGCCTGCGAAGGTCGAGGTGACTTCCGAGAACACGCCGAAGGCCGGCAGGATCAGGATGTAGACCTCAGGGTGACCCCACGCCCAGAACAGGTTGACGTACATCATCGGGTTCCCACCAAGCTCGTTGGTGAAGATGTGGAAGTCCAGATAACGGTCAACAGTCAGCAGCGCGAGTGCGGCGGTCAGGATCGGGAAGGAAGCGACGATCAGTACGTTGGCCCAGGTGCAGGTCCAGGTGAAGATCGGCATGTCCATCAGCTTCATGCCAGGGGCGCGCATCTTCATCACGGTGACGAGGAAGTTCACGCCGGTAAGCGTCGTACCCAGACCTGATAGCTGTAGTGCCCAGATGTAGTAGTCGACACCCACCCCAGGGCTGTACTGGATACCCGCGAGCGGCGGATAGGCAACCCAGCCGGTCTTGGCGAATTCACCAACGCCCAGCGAGATGTTGACCAGCAGCACGCCTGCCAGCAGCAGGTAGAAGCTCAGGGAGTTCAGGAACGGGAAGGCAACGTCACGTGCACCGATCTGCAGAGGAACCGCAAGGTTCATCAGGCCGGTGAAGAACGGCATCGCCATGAAGATGATCATGATCACACCGTGGGCGGTGAAGATCTGGTCATAGTGTTCAGGCGGCAGGTAGCCTTCGGAGCCACCGGTGGCGGCGGCCAGCTGGGTACGCATCATGATGGCGTCGGCGAAGCCGCGCAGCAGCATGACCATCGCGACGATGATGTACATCACGCCGATTTTCTTGTGGTCGACCGTGGTCAGCCACTCGGTCCACAAGTAGGTCCACTTGCGGAAATAGGTGATGGCACCAACGACAGCGATACCACCGAGCGCGATCATGGCAAGCGTCACCATGACTATCGGCTCGTGATACGGTATCGCCTCCAGAGTTAATTTACCGAACATCTCTTACTCCTCTGCACCGGCAGCTGGTTGCATACTCGATTCCACACCCTTGGTAGTGGCCAGGTCTTTGCTGCCTGCTTCTTCGTGGCTCGGACGACCGCGGTTCATGCCTTCGTACTTGTCGACGATGCGCTGGAACTGGTCAGCCGGGGCCTCGCTGTACAGCGCGACTGGGTTGTTTTCGCTAGCTTTGGCCAAGGCGTCATATTCTGCCTGGTCCAGTTTCTTCGGCGATGCCTTCACTTCAGCGACCCATGCATCGAAGTCAGCTTGCGAAGTGGCAACAGCCTTGAATTTCATACCGGTGAAGCCGGCGCCGCTGTAGTTGGCGGAGATACCGTCGAACTCACCGTTCTCGTTGGCGATCAGGTGCAGTTTGGTGGTCATGCCAGCCATGGCGTAGATCTGGCCACCCAGGCCCGGGATGAAGAAGGAGTTCATCACGGCGTCGGAGGTCACGCGGAAGTTGACCGGGGTGTTAGCCGGGAAGACGATCTTGTTGACCGTGGCAATGCCCTGTTCCGGGTAGATGAACAGCCATTTCCAGTCCAGCGCGACCACGTCGATCTGCACCGGCTTCACATCGGAATCCAGTGGACGGTACGGGTCCAGCTTGTGGGTGGAGTGGTAGGTGAAGTAACCCAGGGCGATGATGATCAGGATCGGGATGATCCACACCGCGGCCTCGATCTTGGTCGAGTGCGACCAGTCAGGGGTGTAGGTGGCGGCCTTGTTGGACGCACGATACTTCCAGGCGAACGCCAGGGTCATGATGATCACGGGCACGACCACCAGCAGCATCAAGCCGGTGGCGATCAGGATCAGGTTCTTCTGCTCAATGCCGACCTGGCCCTTCGGATCGAGCAGGGTCCAGTTGCACCCACTGAGTAAAAGCATGCCTAAAAAGGGCAATATGCCAAACAGTCTGGGGTAACGCTTTTTACTCATCTCACGACCTCTAGATCAGCTTGCTTCAATGCAATTTGTGTTTGGTAGCCAACACTTCGTCCTGCCAAGTGCGGCAATTGGCGCCCGTACCCGCCCCTGCCAGGGATCCGACTGCTGGATCTTGGCGTCAAGCGGGTTGGCGGTGCTTATGGTTTCGTAGGCAACAGGCCTGTACTTCAGACCAAGTCCATTTGGTGCGGGAAAACGCGGAGGGGTGTCCGCCCGGTATCGCCGTTGGGCGAAACTTGTCGAAGTCAGCAAATGGAAAGCGCTGCGGCTCCCATCAATCCTGCGACTCGCAAGCAGTGCCGAACGGAAATTGGGGGCGATTGTAGATAGGTCGCCCCACGATGACTATGACTTATTGAGCAACAGTCTTTTACAGAATACGCAACAATACTGGTCAAAAAATCAACTTCGCGACAGTTTGTCGCACCCCGCGCAGTAGCCCTGAAACCCTTGCCGCGCAAGGGCTGGTGGCTGACCTGGATCAATCATCGGGGGCCATTTGCAGCTTATCTCGCCGCGCAATAGACCCAGGTCAATTCGGGACTTTGGTCTAAGCGCGGCGACGGTTTCGGTAGATGCCCATGGGCACCAGGACCGCCGTCAGCACGAACGCCACCAACGCCCATTGCGCGAGGGACAGACCGAGGATCGGTGGGTAGGGCGTGGAGCAGAACCCATCGACCTGGAACGCCAGCGGCCAGAGCTTGGCCAGCGGCAGGTCGTCGACGATGGGCTGCAAGGTGTCGATTCCGCAGCTGACCATGGGGTTGGCGAGTATATACACATGGTTGCCGGCGGCAACGATGCCACCGATGGCGCTGAGCACCACCAGCGCCTCGAAGAAGGTCAGGCTGCGGCGCCCGGGCATGGCGGCGGCGATGAAGGCGAAGATCGCGATGAACAGCAGGGCATAGCGCTGCAGGATGCACAGCGGGCAAGGTGCCTCGCCCAGCACCACCTGCATGTACAGGGCGCCGCCGATCAGCGCCAGGCAGATCACGCCGAGGAGCACCAGAAAGCGCCGTTCCCGATTCAGGCGCGATGAGAGTTCGTTCATTGCCGATTCCTTCGATGGAGAGTGACAGCGCGGGCTGCCCGAGGGGCGCCCAGTCTACACGCTGGAGATGACCTTTGAATGCATCGAGCGGGGGCGTGCGCGGCTATCCACTGATGACCTAGGACCGAGCGGGTCGGTTTCGGTTCACTGACGCACGTGAAAAATGCGCCAGCCAGGTGCCGGGCAGGAGCAAGCCCCTCGACACCTGGGAGTGAAGGATACAGTGATTAAAGGAGGATTAAAGATGAAAGCGGGTGTAACCGCGTTCACCTCTTCCTTATATAGAAGACCGGTTAGGCCCAATCGCTGCGGTTCGGCGCTCGGCCAGGCCGACAGCGTCGAATGTCATCGTCCGCTTCGTTCTCGATTACCCACGGCCGGGAGCATCCGTGTGCTGGCGGCCCGACAGAACGCCGAACCGCAGCGATTGGGATGAATCACTCGTAGCCTGTCCCGGCCCCATCGCCGGCAAGCCGGCTTCCACAGGTATCGCTGAACCCTGTGGGAGCCGGCTTGCCGGCGATGGGGCCAGCCAGGCCTATCGCTTACTCCAGCGCCGCAGCCGGCCCGAAGAACTCATAGCGGCTCTGCCCTTCCGGCACACCCAGGCCCTTGAGCTGACGCTTGATCGCCGCCATGAAGCCCTTGGGCCCGAGGAAGTAGGCGTCGATATCACGCTCACGCGGCAGCCATTCGGCCAGCAGGTCCTGGTCCAGCAGGCCCACTGCGTCGGCAGCCTGGCTGCCATCTTCTTCTGCGTAGCAGTAGAAGCGCTTGAGTTGCGGATGGCGTGCCGCCAGGCCATCGATCCAGTCGCGGAAGGCATGCACCGCGCCGTTGCGCGCGCAATGGATGAAGTGCACCGGGCGTTCGGTCTCGAGGGCCGCCTCAAGCATGGCCAGGGTCGGGGTGATGCCCACGCCGCCGCTGATCAGCACCAGCGGCTTGGCGCTGGCGACCAGGGTGAAATCACCGGAAGGCGGGAACAGTTGCAGGGTATCGCCGACCATCAAGCCATCATGCAGGTAGTTGGAGACCTTGCCGCCCGCCTCGCGCTTGACGCTGATGCGGTACTGCTCACCGTCGCACAGGGCCGACAGCGAATAGTTGCGACGTTGCTCCTGACCATCGATTTCCAGCTTCAGGCCGATGTACTGGCCCGGCTCGGCCTTGAGCACCGGTTTGCCATCGACCGGAGCGAAGTAGAACGAGACGATCTCGCGGCTTTCCTGCTCGCGGCGCACCAGGCGGAATTCGCGGGTGCCGCGCCAGCCGCCGGCGGCCTCTTCCTTCTGTTTGTACAGGTTCTCCTCGGCGCCGATGAGGATGTCGGCAAGCTGGCCGTAGGCCGCCGCCCAGGCAGCGATCACCTCGGCGGTAGCGATCTCCTTGCCCAGCACTTCCTCGATGGCGCGCAGCAGGCAGCTGCCGACGATCGGGTAGTGTTCAGGGAGAATCTGCAAGGCGACGTGCTTGTTGATGATCTGGCCTACCAGACCGCCCAGCTGCTCGAGCTGGTCGATATGCCGGGCGTACATCAGCACGCCGTTGGCCAGGGCACGCGGCTGGTCGCCGCTGGCCTGGTGGGCCTGGTTGAACAGCGGGCGTACCTCGGGGTACTCGCTGAGCATCATCTTGTAGAAGTGGGTGGTCAGGGCCTCGCCACCGCTTTCCAGCAGGGGCACGGTGGCTTTGATGATTGCACGTTGTTCGGCATTGAGCATTACGACAACTCCTGAGCCTGTGGCTTCGAATGGTTGCGTAGACCATTTCAGCAATCGTGCCAACTTTGATCGTCAATAAAACCGGGGCTTTTCATTGATCAATGTCAAAAGGACACACTCAGGCGTATAGTCATTCCGACCAACAGGAGTCCATATGACTGCAAAGCCCCTGCTCACTGCCCTCCTCCCTCTGGTGAGCGACTTGTCCCGCGACCTCCCCGACCAGGAACGCTACCGCCGGCTGCTGCAGGCCATGCGCGGTCTGCTGCCGTGCGATGCCGCGGCGCTGCTGCGCCTGGATGGCGAGTGGCTGGTGCCGCTGGCGGTGGATGGCTTGTCAGCGGACACCCTGGGTCGACGCTTCCGGGTCAGCGAGCACCCGCGCTTCCAGGCCCTGCTCAGCCGCCCCGAGCCCACCCGCTTCCCTAGCGACAGCCCGCTGCCCGACCCTTACGACGGCCTGGTCGACGCCGCCCATGTGGATCTCGAGGTGCACGACTGCATGGGTTGCCCGCTGATGGTCGACGAACGCCCGTGGGGCCTGCTGACCCTCGACGCGCTCACCGCCGGCCAGTTCCAGAGCCTCGAGCTCGACGCCCTGCAGGCCTTCGCCAGCCTGGCCGCCGCCACGGTAACCGTGGCCGAGCGCATCGAGCACCTGGCCCTGCGCGCCGAGGATGAACACCAGCGCGCCGAGGTATATCGCCAGGCCAGCGGCCAGGACCGCGAACTGATCGGCCAGAGCAAGGCGCACAAGCGCCTGGTCGAGGAGATCCGCCTGGTCGGTGGCAGCGACCTGACCGTGCTTATCACTGGCGAGACCGGCGTCGGCAAGGAACTGGTGGCCCAGGCCCTGCACCATGCCAGCCAGCGTGCCGGCAAGCCGATGATCAGCCTCAACTGCGCCGCCCTGCCCGACACCTTGGTGGAGAGCGAACTGTTCGGCCATGTGCGCGGCGCCTTTACCGGCGCCCATGGTGAACGCCGCGGCAAGTTCGAGCTGGCCAACGGCGGCACATTGTTCCTCGACGAGGTCGGCGAGCTGCCGTTGGCAGTGCAGGCCAAGTTGCTGCGGGTGTTGCAGAGCGGGCAGTTGCAACGCCTGGGTTCGGACCGCGACCATCAGGTCGATGTACGCCTGATCGCCGCGACCAACCGCGACCTGGCCGAAGAGGTGCGCAATGGCAACTTCCGCGCCGACTTCTACCACCGGCTGAGCGTCTACCCGCTGCAAGTTCCGCCCCTGCGCGAGCGAGGCCGCGACGTGCTGTTGCTGGCTGGCTTTTTCCTCGAACAGAACCGCGCGCGCCTGGGGCTGGGGAGCCTGCGGCTGTCCACCGACGCCCAGGCCGCCCTGCTGGCGTACGGCTGGCCGGGCAACGTCCGCGAACTGGAACACCTGATCGGTCGCTCGGCGCTCAAGGCATTGGGGCAGCAAGGACGGCGGCCGAAGATCCTCACCCTGGAAGCGGCTGACCTCGATCTGCGCAACGTGGCGCCGAGCATACTGGCAGAAACCGAGGCACCGTCGGCTGACGCGCCGCTGCCCGAGGGGGGGCTGCGCGAGGCGGTGGATGATTATCAACGGCAGATCGTCGAAGCGTGCCTGGATCGTCACCAGGACAACTGGGCAGCCGCAGCCCGGGAGCTGGGGCTGGATCGGGCCAACCTGAGCCGGTTGGCCAAACGCTTGGGGCTGCGCTGATGGGGCTGCGAAGCAGCCTCATACAGAGCGAATAGCAAACTAAGCTAAAGCCTGGCGCCAGAAAGCCGATAACCCGGCATCCTCCCCCTCATTCATAGCGAAGGTTGTCCATGGCCACGCAAAAAGCCCGCGCGGACTCGCTGTCCCTGCTGCTGTTCACCCTGCGCAGCGGCAAGCTGATGGCTATCAACCTGCTCAAGGTCAGCGAGATCATCCCCTGCCCGCCGTTGACCAAGCTGCCCGAGTCCCACCCGCACGTCAAAGGCGTCGCCACCCTGCGCGGCAACTCGTTGTCGGTGATCGACCTGTCACGCGCCATCGGCGAAATGCCCCTGGCCGACCCCGACGGCGGCTGCCTGATCGTCACCGAGATCAGCCGCTCGCGCCAGGGCCTGCACGTGCAAGCGGTGAGTCGTATCGTCCATTGCCTGAGCACCGACATCAAACCGCCGCCCTACGGCTCGGGCAACCGCTCGTTCATTACCGGCGTCACCCGGGTCGACAATACCCTGGTGCAGGTGCTGGATATCGAGAAGGTCATCCACGGCATCGCCCCGCCGCCCCACGAACCGCACCCGGGGGAAGTCAGCGAAGAAGATGCAAGCCTGCTGGCCGCCGCCAACATCCTGGTGGTAGACGACAGCCAGGTTGCGTTGCAGCAGTCGGTGCACACCCTGCGCAACCTTGGCATCGAGTGCCATACCGCGCGCAGCGCCAAGGATGCGATCAATGTGCTGCTGGAGCTGCAAGGCACCGAAAGGGAGATCAACATCATCGTCTCGGACATCGAGATGTCCGAGATGGATGGTTTCGCCTTCACCCGCACCCTGCGCGAAACCCCGGACTTCCAGCACTTGTACATCCTGCTGCACACCTCGCTGGACAGCGCGATGAGCGGTGACAAGGCCAAGCTGGCCGGGGCCAATGCCATTCTCACCAAGTTCTCCTCGCCGGAGCTGACCAACTGCCTGGTGACGGCGGCGCGCGCGGTGGTGTTCGAGGAGCACTGAAACATCAAGTCAGGACTTTCCTGACTTGATGAAGGAAAACGTTCGGGCATAATTCGCGCCCTTCGCAGGTTCATTGCCGGTGTCGCGTATGAAATTACTCAATTCGTTCCTGATTCTCTGCGCCTTCGCCAGCGGCGCAGTACACGCTTCGAGCAACCAAGCCTGGAGCGACCAACGCCAGCACATGCTCAAAGCCTGTCTGGCCGCCAGCCAGTTCAAGGACGCCCACGCCCTGGGCAAACCCGCCGAGTTCGACGACCAGATCGGTTACAGCGCGCTGCTGATCGAGGGCATCTACCCCCAGAAGCACATGCAGAACCGCACCGGTACCGAGCTGTGCCTCTACGACCGCCAACGCCAGCAAGCCTTTACCACGGAATGGGAAGCCGGCAAACGATGAGCGACAGTATTCGCTTCGCCTGCACCGGCTGCGGCAAATGCTGCACGGGCCATCATGTGCCGCTGACGCTTGCCGAGGCCCACCAGTGGGCGATCTCTGGTGGTCAGGTGGTGGTGCTGATCGAAGGTTTTCTCGCCGATGGCCCCGGCATGCCGGCAGACCAGCGCGAGCATGTGCTGCGCCGTTCGCACCCGGTGCCATGCGGTGACGCGCAGTTGCAGGTATCGGTGACCTTCGCCGCGTTCAATCCAGGGCGCTGCCGCAACCTCGATGACAACGACCTGTGCGGTATCTATGAAAGCCGCCCGCTGGTCTGTCGCATCTACCCGGCGGAGATCAACCCGCACCTGCCGCTGCGCCCGGAAAACAAGGACTGCCCGCCCGAGGCCTGGACGCAAGGGCCGGAACTGATTCACGGCAACCTGCCGGTGGATGAGGCGCTGCGTGCCCTGATCGAAGCCTCACGCCAGGCCGACCGCGATGATATCGCGGCCAAGGTGGCGATCTGTCAGGCGCTGGGGATGACCACCAGTGCGCTGAAGGGCAATGGGTTTACCGCGTGGCTGCCGGACATGGCGGCGTTTGCCTCGGTGCTGGAGCAGGCGCCACAGGCGGTCGATGGACCGTGGGTGGTGCATGTGCAGGACGAGACACTTGCGGCCGATCTGCAGGGTCATCGCCTACAGGTGACGGGCGTAGCGCCGGTCTACTATGCGTTCATCGGTTTCTAGATAGATCCGGCATAGACAACTCAGTCAATCACTGACAGCGCCGCCAGAACTCATCCGCCAGCCGCCGCAGGTCCTTGGCCAGGTCCGCCACGTCACTGGCGCTGCTGTGGCTGCGCTGCCCGACGCTGACCGTCGCCTCGCTGGCCTGGCGGATGCTGGTGATGTTGCGGTTGATGTTCTCGCTGACCTGGCTCTGCTGCTCCACCGCCGCGGCGATCTGCAGGCTCATCTCGTTGATCTGGTTGACCCGCACGCTGATGCTGTCCAGCGCGTCGCTGGCCAGTTGCGCCTGCTCGACGCTGTGCCCGGCATGGGCACTGCTCTGCTGCATCACCTGCACCGCCGCGCGGGCACCGTCCTGCAGGGCACCGATCATGCGCTGGATATCGTGGGTCGACTGCGCGGTGCGCTGGGCCAGGCCACGCACCTCGTCGGCGACCACCGCGAACCCCCGCCCCTGGTCGCCTGCGCGCGCCGCCTCGATGGCGGCGTTGAGCGCCAGCAGGTTGGTCTGCTCGGCGATGCCACGGATCACGTCGAGCACCCCGGAAATCTCGCTGCTGTGGTTCTCCAGTTGCTGGATCACCTCGCTGGCTTCCACCAGCGAGCCGGCCAGGTCCTGGATCGCGCAGCGGTTGCGATCGACCAGCTGGTGGCCTGACTGGGTCTCGTCCTCGGCCTGGTCGGCCGCCATCGCCGCCATCTGCGCGCTGCTGGCGACCTGGGCGACACTGGCGCTCATCTGGTGGATCGCCGTGGCCACCTGGTCGGCTTCGCTCTGCTGCTCGAGGCTGTTGGCGTGACTGCTGTGCAAGGCCTCGACCAGCGAGCCCGAGTGCCCGGCCAGGCGCGAGGAGGTGTCGCCGATACGCCCGACCACCGCCCCCAGCTGCGCCTTGAGCATGCGCATGGCGAACTCGATCTGCCCCAGGCCGTCACGCCGGCCGGTGTACAGGTGCTGGCTGAGCGGATTGTCGGCGATCGTCTGGGCCTGCCGACGTAGCCGCTCGTATGGGCGCAGCAGCACCAGGATCGCCAAGCTGCTCAAGCCCCCAGCCGCCACCATCTCCACCAGCGATTCCAGCAGCGGTGCCCCCAGCCACCATTGACCCGCGCCTATCACCAGCGCCAGTACCACACCGACCGCCAGCGACAAGCGTGTGCCCAACTGCAGTACCGGTAAGCGCTCGCGCCAGTCACGCCGGCCTTCGCGCAACCTTGCATAGCACCGCTCGGCCGCCGCGACCTGCTCGACCCCAGGCTTGGTCCTCACCGACTGGTACTCCAGCACCTGCCCGCCACTGCTGATCGGCGAGACGAAAGCGCTCACCCAGTAGTGGTCACCGTTCTTGCAACGGTTCTTCACCAGTCCCATCCACGAGCGTCCGGCCTTGAGCGCCTGCCACATCTGGGCGAAGGCCTGGGGCGGCATGTCGGGGTGGCGGACGATGTGGTGGGGATTGCCCAGCAGCTCCTCGCGCGCGAACCCGCTGACTCGCAGGAAATCGTCGTTGGCATAGGTGATGCGGCTGTCCAGATCGGTGGTGGACAGGATATTGGCGTCGCCGGGGTAATCCACTTCGCGACCGGTAACAGGCATATTGCACTTCATCGGAGGCTCTCGTTGTTGTACGTGAAATCGGCAGGGCGTACGACTCTAGGGGCAAACGCCAACGTAACATTGATCCATGGCAGGGTATTGGCACTTGGCCATCAACCCACCGAAACTGACAGCCATGACAGCCAGGCGTCACGCTGCCGACCCGGACGGCGCGCTATAACCCTGCAATAGTCCAATCCATTTCCCAGCCCCTTGGCCAAGGTGCCTGCCCCGATGCGACGTCCGTCCCGCTACCTCGTACTCGCCGCCATGGCCCTTGTCCTGCTGATCGCCATCAGTGCCTGGCAGGGATTGCGCCGCGAAGCCCCGGCCAACCGCGCCGCCAGCGCGATACCGGTGCGCGTGGTCGCCGTGGCCCAGCAGGACGTGCCGCGCTACCTGAGCGCCATCGGTTCGGTGCTGTCGCTGCACAGCGTCGAGGTGCGCCCGCAGGTGGAGGGCGTGCTGACCCAGGTGCTGGTCAAGGAAGGCCAGTGGGTCAAACAGGGCGACCTGCTGGCCACCCTCGATGACCGGGCGATCCGCGCCAACCTCGACCAGGCCCGCGCCCAGCTCGGCCAGACCCAGGCGCAGTTGCAAGTGGGCAACGTCAACCTCAAGCGCTACCAGTTGCTCAGCAGCGACGACGGCGTGTCCAAACAGACCCTCGACCAGCAGCAGGCGCTGGTGAACCAGTTGCAGGCAACGATCAAGGGCAACCAGGCGGCCATCGACAATGCCGCGGTGCAGCTCAGCTACACGCAGATCCGCTCGCCGGTGAGCGGTCGCGTCGGCATTCGCAATGTCGACCCTGGCAACCTGGTACGCACCAGCGACACTCAGAGCCTGTTCAGCGTCACCCAGATCGACCCGATCGCCGTGGAGTTCGCCCTGCCCCAACAGCAGCTGCCAGTCCTGCAGGGCCTGCTCAACTCGGCCACACCCGCCGAAGTGGAGACCTACCTGGACGCCGACGGCGAACGCAGCCTGCTCGCCAAGGGGCACTTGATGCTGATCGACAACCAGGTCTCGGCCACCACCGGCACGGTGCGGGTCAAGGCCGAGTTCGACAACCGGGACGCACGCCTGTGGCCGGGCCAGCTGGTTACCGTGCGCCTGCGCACGGCGGTGGACGAGGACGCCCTGGTGGTGCCGCCGCCGGTGGTGCAGCGCAGCATCGACGGCCACTTCGTCTACCGCCTGGACGGCGACAAGGTCAGCGCCGTACCGGTCAAGGTGGTGTACCAGGACAGCACGCTGAACGTCATTGCCGGGGTCAAGGCCGGCGATCGCCTGGTGCTGGACGGTCAGTCGCGGCTCAAGCCCGGCAGCACCGTGGAAGTCACCCCCGACACCCCTGCCCCGGCGCAAATGGCCGAAAGCAGGAGCCAGCCATGAACACCCGCAACGGCGTCTCGGCCTGGTGCATCGACCACCCCATCGCCACCCTGCTGCTGACCTTCGCCCTGGTGCTGCTCGGTGCCATCGCCTTCCCGCGCCTGCCGGTGGCGCCGCTGCCCGAGGCCGACTTCCCGACCATCCAGGTTACCGCCCAGTTGCCCGGTGCCAGCCCGGAAACCATGGCCTCGTCGGTCGCCACGCCCCTGGAGGTGCAGTTCAGCGCCATCCCCGGCATGACCCAGATGACCAGCAGCAGCGCGCTGGGCTCGACCAACCTGATCCTGCAGTTCACCCTCGACAAGAACATCGACACCGCCGCCCAGGAGGTCCAGGCGGCGATCAACACCGCCACCGCGCGCCTGCCCCAGGACCTGCCCAGCCCGCCCACCTGGCGCAAGGTCAACCCGGCCGACAGCCCGGTGCTGATCCTCACCGTCAGCTCGGCGCAGATGCCTGGCAACCAACTGAGCGACTATGCCGAGACCCTGCTGGCCCGCCAGCTCAGCCAGATCGACGGGGTCGGCCTGATCAACATCACCGGGCAACTACGCCCGGCCATCCGCGTGCAGGCCCAGCCCGAAAAGCTCGCCGCCATCGGCCTGACCCTGGCCGATATCCGCCAGGCCATCCAGCAGACCAGTCTCAACCTGGCCAAGGGCGCGCTGTACGGCGAGCACAGCGTGTCGACCCTCGCCGCCAACGACCAGCTGTTCCACCCCGACGACTACGCGAAGCTGATCGTCAGCTACCGCAACGGCGCCCCGGTGCACCTGGCCGACGTCGCCAAGGTGATCGACGGCGCCGAGAACGCCTACGTCAGGGCCTGGTCCGGCGAACAGCCGGGGTTGAACCTGGTTATCTTCCGCCAACCCGGGGCAAACATCGTCGACACCGTGGACCGGGTGATGGCTGCCCTGCCCCGCCTGCAGGAAATGCTGCCGGCAGCGGTCGAGGTGTCGGTGCTGCAGGACCGCACGCAGACCATCCGCGCCTCGCTGCACGAGGTCGAGCTGACCCTGCTGATCGCCGTGGCCCTGGTGATCGGGGTGATGGCGCTGTTCCTGCGCCAGTGGTCGGCGACCTTCATCGTTTCCAGCGTGCTCGGCGTGTCGCTGATCGCCAGTTGCGCATTGATGTACGTGTTCGGCTTCAGCCTCAACAACCTCACCCTGGTGGCCATCGTCATCGCCGTGGGCTTCGTGGTCGACGATGCCATCGTCGTGGTGGAGAACATCCACCGCCACCTGGAGGCCGGCGACGACAGCCGCACGGCCGCGCTCAAGGGCGCCGGCGAGATCGGCTTCACCGTGGTGTCGATCAGCTTCTCGCTGATCGCCGCGTTCATTCCGCTGCTGTTCATGGGCGGCGTGGTCGGCCGGCTGTTCAAGGAATTCGCCCTGACCGCCACCGCGACCATCCTGATTTCGGTGGTGGTCTCGCTGACCCTGGCACCGACCCTCGCCGCGCTGTGCATGCGCCGCCCGCCCGAGACGCAGCATGGCGGCTTCGGCCAGCGCCTGGTGCGCTGGTACGAGAAGGGCCTGGACCGGGCCCTGGCGCACCAGCGTGTCACCCTCGGCGTGTTCGGCCTGACCCTGGCATTGGCGGTGGTCGGCTACGTGGCCATCCCCAAGGGCTTCTTCCCGCTGCAGGACACCGGGTTCATCCTCGGCACCAGCGAGGCGGCGGCCGATGTGTCCTACCCCGCGATGATCGAGAAGCACAAGGCCCTGGCGAAGATCATCGAAGCCGACCCGGCGGTGCGCGCCTTCTCCCATTCGGTAGGTGTCACCGGCAGCAACCAGACCATCGCCAACGGGCGCTTCTGGATCTCCCTCAAGCCCCGTGGCGAGCGCGACGTGTCGGCCAGCGAATGGATCGACCGCATGCGCGCAAAACTGGCGCAGGTTCCCGGCATCGTCCTGTACCTGCGCGCAGGGCAAGACATCAACCTCAGTTCCGGGCCGTCGCGCACCCAGTACCAGTACGTGCTCAAGAGCAACGACGGCGTTGCGCTGAACCTGTGGACCCAGCGCCTGACCGAACGCCTGCGCGAGAATCCGGCGTTCCGCGACCTGTCCAACGACCTGCAACTGGGCGCCAGCGTCACCCGCATCGACATCGACCGCCAGGCCGCCGCGCGCTTCGGCCTGACCACCACCGACGTCGACCAGGCGCTGTACGATGCCTTCGGCCAGCGGCAGATCAGCGAGTTCCAGACCGAGACCAACCAGTACAAGGTGATCCTCGAACTGGACGCCCGCCAGCGCGGCAAGGCCGAGAGCCTCAACTATTTCTACCTGCGCTCGCCGCTGTCGGGCGAGATGGTGCCGCTGTCGGCCCTGGCCCATGTCGCACCGCCCAGCACCGGGCCGCTGTCGATCAGCCACGACGGCCTGTTCCCGGCGGCCAACCTGTCGTTCAACCTGGCCCCCGGCGTGGCCCTGGGCGATGCGGTGCAGATCCTCGAACGCACCCAGCGCGAACTGGGCATGCCCGACTCCATCGCCGGCAACTTCCAGGGGGCCGCCCAGGCCTTCCAGAGTTCACTGTCGAGCCAGCCCTACCTGATCCTCGCCGCGCTGGTGGCGGTGTACATCATCCTCGGCGTGCTCTACGAGAGCTTCGTGCACCCGCTGACCATCATCTCCACCCTGCCCTCGGCGGGCCTGGGTGCGCTGATCCTGCTCTGGGCCATGGGCCAGGACTTCACCATCATGGGCCTGATCGGCGTGGTGCTGCTGATCGGCATCGTCAAGAAGAACGGCATCCTGCTCATCGACTTCGCCCTCGAAGCCCAGCGCAACCACGGCATGACGCCCGAGCAGGCGATCCACCAGGCGTGCCTGGTGCGCTTTCGCCCGATCATCATGACCACCCTGGCCGCATTGCTCGGCGCGCTGCCACTGATGTTCGGCTTCGGCGCCGGCGCCGAACTGCGTCAGCCACTGGGCATCGCCGTGGTCGGCGGCCTGCTGGTGAGCCAGGCCCTGACGCTGTTCACCACCCCGGTCATATACTTGGCCCTGGAGCGTCTGTTCCACCGCCGCCAGGCCACCGTCGCCCCCGCGCCGACCGCCAGTTGAGACAAGACCATGCGTGTGCTGATCATCGAAGACGAAGAAAAAACCGCCGACTACCTGCATCGTGGCCTCACCGAGCAGGGCTTCACCGTCGACCTGGCCCGCGACGGCATCGACGGCCTGCACCTGGCCCTCGAAGGCGACTACGCGGTGATCGTGCTCGACGTGATGCTGCCTGGCCTGGATGGCTACGGCGTGCTGCGCGCACTGCGGGCGCGCAAGCAGACGCCGGTGATCATGCTCACCGCCCGCGAGCGGGTCGAGGACCGCATCCACGGCCTGCGCGAAGGCGCCGACGACTACCTGGGCAAACCGTTCTCGTTCCTCGAACTGGTGGCCAGGCTGCAGGCCCTGACCCGACGCAGCGCCATTCATGAGCCGCTGCAGATCCAGGTGGCGGACCTGTGGATCGACCTGATGGCGCGCAAGGCCAGCCGGGCCGGCCAGCGCCTGGACCTGACCGCCAAGGAGTTCTCGCTGCTCAGCGTGCTGGCCCGGCGCCAGGGCGAGATCCTGTCCAAGACCGCCATCGCCGAGCTGGTCTGGGACATCAATTTCGACAGTGACGCCAATGTCGTCGAGGTGGCGATCAAGCGCCTGCGCGCCAAGCTCGACGGGCCGTTCGACAACAAGCTGCTGCATACCATTCGAGGCATGGGCTATGTCCTGGAACATCGTGGCTGATACCTGCACTACCCGCCCCCATGAATCGGCCGCAGGTAGCGCCCCATGAATCCTTGGCGCAACTCCATCGCCCTGCGCCTGGCGGCGCTGTTCGCCATGGTCGCCCTGGCGGTGTTCGTACTGATCGGCAGCGCGCTGTACCGCCAGGTCGACCACAGCCTCGACCTGCTGCCGGCGGCCGAACTGGACGCACGCTTCAGCGTGCTCGAATCCACCCTCAACCGCTTCGGCACCTCCGAGCACTGGGCCAAGATCAACAACAAACTCAACCTGCTGAGCGAAGAAGACCGACGCATCCGCTTCTGGGTGGTGAGCAGCGACCCGGCCTTCGAGTACGGCCAGCCCAGCGAACAGGTGCGCGGCTTCGCCAAGGGCCCTGTGGGCATGCGCGAGCTGCGCCTGTCCGACAGCCCCTATCCCTACAAGGTGCTGGTCAGCGAGCTGCCCGCGCAGGGTGAGCGCCCGCCCCTGCGTTTTCTGATCGGCATCGACACTGAAACCTTCTGGCAGGCCCAGCACAGCCTGCTGGTGGCCATCGTTGGCCTGGCGGCTTTCGGCGTGCTGCTGGCTTCGCTGCTTGGTTACTGGGTCGCCCGTATTGGTCTGCGACCCCTGCTCGCCCTCTCCGAAGAAGCCCAGGCCCTGGCGCCGCCACGCCTGGACGGTCGCCTGCAGACCCGCGACCTGCCGCCGGAACTGGCGCGCTTCGCCGGCACCTTCAATGCCGCCCTCGACCGAGTCAGCCAGGCCTATTCGCAACTGGAAGCCTTCAACGCCGACGTCGCCCACGAACTGCGCTCGCCGCTGACCAACCTGATCGGCCAGACCCAGGTCGCCCTCACCCGCGGGCGCAGCGCCGAGCACTACTTCGAGGTGCTGCAATCGAACCTCGAAGAACTCGAGCGCCTGCGCAGCATCATCAACGACATGCTGTTCCTGGCCAGCGCCGACCAGGGCAGCAAGGCCACCGCCCTTACCCAGGCCTCGCTGGCCGAGGAAGTGGCCACCACCCTCGACTACCTCGACTACATCCTCGAAGACGCCCACGTCAGCGTCACCGTCAGCGGCGATGCCCAGGCCTGCATCGAAAAGGCCCAGTTGCGCCGGGCGCTGATCAACCTGCTGAACAACGCCGTGCAGCACACCGCACCGCACCAGGCGATCCAGGTGCGCATCGAGGCTACTGAGGAGCAAGTCAGCATCGCGGTGAGCAACCCGGGGCCGGCGATCGACGACGAACACCTGCCGATGCTGTTCGAGCGCTTCTATCGGGTGGATGCGGCCCGCGCCAACAGCGGCGGCGGCAACCACGGACTGGGCCTGGCCATCGTCAAGGCAATCGCCCTGATGCACGGCGGCAGTGTTTTCGTGCACAGCGAGGCCGGGGCCAATACCTTCGGTATCAACTTGCCGAGCGCTCAACTACGCGGGTTTGCGGTAAAAGTCTGAGTATTTTTGCCGCGATCATTACTTTTTGCGCAACAGTGCTTATCTGAACAGCCTCTGTTTCCCCGCTGTTTACAGGACTAACTTTAGCCCTGTCTCCATTAGCACTTGCCCCGCAAGAAGGTTGTTCCAAATGTCCAACAGTATGGGTATTGCCAGCGTTTTCGTCCTGTCTTCCCTGTTGTTGTCGCCCCTGGCCATGGCGGAAGAATCCCCGGCCTTCGTCGCCCGCAACGCCGAACTCGCCGCGGTTCACCAGGAGGCGCGTGACGCCTACGCCGCGCAGCAGTCCGCTGCGGCTAAAGACGCACAGCAGACAGCTTCCAAGGTATCTGTCGATACCAATGCCGATAGCTGACCGGCCACGCCAGCTGTTTCCAGTTTTCCCTGGGCTACACCATGGGCACTGCCTGTGACGATATGTTAGCCTTTCAAAGCCGCTGCCTTTCAGCGGCTTTTTTTATGCGTCGAAAATCTCAGCCTGGCTGTTACGTCTCTAATAAGAACTTGCAGACACGACAATAAAAAACTGCCCCATCGCTTGACCAAAGGAGTTTGTACCGGTGTCTTTCGCGTTTCGTTTCACCCCGTTGTTCGTTGCATTGGCCGCAACGATGCCCGTGGCCGCACAGGCCGATGAAGCCAAGGCTGATGGCTTCATCGAGGGCTCCACGCTGAACCTGCATTTGCGTAATGCCTACTTCAACCGCAACGAAAAGAATGCCTCGATCAAGGACAAACGCGAGTGGGGCCAGGGCGCCGTCGCACGCTTCGAGTCCGGCTACACGCCTGGCGTAATCGGCTTCGGCCTCGACGCCCACGCCATGGTCGGCCTGAAGCTCGACGGCGGTGATGGCCGTGCCGGCACCTCGATCCTGCCGAGCGCACCGGAAGACAAGGCGCGCCACGCCTTCTCCACTGCCGGCGGCGCGATCAAGCTCAAGGGCTTCGACACCGAGTTCAAGGCCGGTGACCTGTTCCTCACCAACCCGGTGATCGCCGGTGGCGAAAGCCGCATGCTGCCGCAGACCTTCCGCGGCGTCGCGCTGACCAACAACAGCATCGACGGGCTGATGCTCGAAGGCGGCAAGGTCAGCTTCACCAAGCCGTACAACCAGAGCGGCCACCGCCGCATCAACACCTACTACAGCAACCAGACACGCGAGCAGGACAGCCAGAACCTGAGCTGGGCCGGCGCGTCGTGGAGCGGCACCGAGGGCGTCACCGCCAACCTCTACGCCGCCGAGCTGAAGGACATCTGGAACCAGTACTACGCCGACTTCGACTACACCTACGCGGTCAACGACCTGGTCAGCCTGAACCCAGGCGTGCACTTCTATCACACCCAGGACACCGGCCAGTCGAAGCTGGGCAGCATCGACAACAACACCTGGAGCGTGCACTTCACCGTCGCCGCCGGGTACCACAGCGTCACCGCCGCCTACCAGCGGGTCAATGGCGACACGCCGTTCGACTACATCAACCTGGGCGACAGCATCTTCCTCGACAACTCGCGCATGTACTCGGACTTCAACGCGCCGAACGAGCGCTCATGGAAGCTGCAGTACGACTACGACTTCGCCGGCCTCGGCATCCCAGGCCTGAGCACCTCGCTGTCGTACTCGCGCGGCAAGGCCGACCTGACCAAGGCCAGCCAAGACACCCAGTACTACGATTTCTACAACGCCGAAGGCGAAAATGCCCGGCACTGGGAGCGCGACTTCGACGTGAAGTATGTGTTCCAGGAAGGTCAGATGAAGGACCTGTCGGTGCTGCTGCGCTATGCCACGCACCGGGCCAACGCGGCCTACTCGACGATTCAGGACAACAACGAATTCCGCATGATCGTGGATTATCCGTTGAACGTGTTCTGATCTGAAACCGATCGCAGGGCAAGCCCGCTCCCACGCCAGGCGGATTATCAGGCGTGGGAGCGGGCTTGCCCTGCGATGGACTTCAACGGGTACGGTTCAACCCAATCTCCAGGTCATTGATCAGCGCCTTGGCCATGGCACTGAGGATCCGCGCTGCACTCCCTGCTTTCAAATCCCCTTCCATTTCCGCCTCCGTGGTCAGGTGCAGGATGCAACCCTGCAGCACCGACAGCTCGTTGAACGCCAGGCTGAAAGGCACATCGGGCTCAACACGAAAACACTCCAGGAATGTCGAAACGCCGGCAGTGGCAAAACGTTCGGGCTGCTCGCTCATGGCTGCACCTCCAGCGACCTGGCGTGGGCCATCAGGCAGCTCAGCAGCCGGCTGAGGATGGAAATGTTCTCCACCAGGATCTCGGGACGCTCATCCACGGGAAAGGCCATGTAGACGTCGCAGGTGCGGGTCATCATGGTCATCAGGACAGCGGCATGCTCCCAGACTTCGGCGAGGGGCAGATGGTCGATGATGGAGATGTAGGGGATGGGTGGGTCAGGTACTAGCTTTTTCATTTCAAATCGCTCATGTCGATTGAAGAAAATCGCCACTTGAACCTTTCTCACAGGATTAGGTGGCAACCGTGTACGGGGTGAGAAACCGAGGACATGAAACCCGGCCAGACCAGAGGTCTGCCCGAACACGGCTGCCATTGAAGTGGCCGAAAGACATATCATCAGGTTCTCACGCCCGGTCACCAAATTTGGCGACCCGACGACGTTAGCCCTGATGCATTTCCCGGCCTATCCAGACCCTTCCGGCAAGCGCGTAGGATAGGTCCCAAGCACAGCCCAACTGAAGCATTTGGTTTCAGATTCGGAAATGTCGTACATCCCATCGCAGGCCTACTGAATCAATTCCGTCGGGCAAAACACCTTTGATCTTGTCCGACAATCGCGCCTTGCCTAAAATACCGCCGCCGCTTTCCGGCCCACTCCCCATGGATCCCGGGGCTTATGCAGTTGCGAGCATGACGTTGCCCACCCGATCACCACGATCCGCCCTGTACAAGTCACACCCCGAGCTGGTCCTCAACCTGGGCAGCTGCCTTGCCGTGCTCGCCATAGTGGCTATCGTCGGCTACCTGCTGGCACGCGAGCGCGACAGCGTCGAGCAATCGGAAATGCGCTCGTCGAGCAACATCGTGCAGTTGATCGAAAGCGACATCCTGCGCAACGTCGAACTCTACGACCAGTCGCTCAAGGGCCTGATCTGGGCCGTGCAGCACCCCGAGCTGCTCAACGTACCGACCAAGCTGCGCCAGCAGATCCTGTTCAACCAGGCCTTCTCCGCGCCGGTGCGCGGCGACATTCTCTGGCTCGACGCCAAGGGCGACGTGCTCGGCGACTCCACCAGCGCGGTGCCGCGCCAGGCCAACTTCGCCGACACCGTGGCCTTCCAGGCGCACCGAGACCGCCCGGGCCTGGGCCTGCTGATCAGTCCGCCGTTCAAGGCGCGGCTGGGCAACCTGGACTGGTGCATCAGCTTCAGCCGGCGCATCTCCGGCGCCAACGGCGAGTTCCAGGGCCTGGCCGCCGGGGCCTTGCGCCTGTCCTATTTCAACGAACTGTTCCAGCGCCTGGACATCGGCGTGGACAGCAGCATCAACCTGCTCAACACCGACGGCCAGCTACTGGCGCGCCAGCCGACCCGGCCGCAGGATCCACTGATCGGCACCAGCTTCAGCGAGCGCCCCAACTTCAAGCGCATCCTCAGCGAGCGCAGTGGCAGCTTCACCGCCCGCTCGACGGCCTATGAGGGCCAGCGCCTCTACACCTTCGCCCGGGTCGCCGACCTGCCGTTGATCGTGCTGGTGGCCCACTCGGCCGATGAAGTGTTCCAGTCGTGGCGGCGTACCGCGATCGTGGTCAGCGTGGCCACCGGCGTGTTGTGCATTGGCATCCTCTGGCTGACCTTGCTGCTGGGCCGCGAGCTACGTCGGCGCCACGATGCCGAACTGGGCCTGGCCACCCTCGCCGCCACCGACAGCCTCACCGGCCTTGCCAACCGTCGCCGCCTCGACCAGGTGCTGCGCCAGGAATGGGCGCGTGCCCAGCGCAACCGCAAGCCGCTGGCGGTGTTGATGGTGGATGTGGACCACTTCAAGGCCTTCAACCAGCGCCATGGCCATGCCGGTGGCGACCATGTACTGCGCGAGGTGGCCACCACCATCGAGCTGTGCATCCGCCGCCCTGCGGACCTGGCGGCGCGTTACGGCGGGGAGGAGTTCCAGGTGGTGCTGCCGGAAACCGAGCTGGCCGGTGCGCGGTTGCTGGCCGAGCGGATTCGCGCCAGTGTCGAAGCGATGCCGCCGTTCGGCGATGACGAGCGGTCGGTGACAGTCAGTGTGGGGATTGGCCTGCATATCCCCGGCACCCATCAGGACCTGGCGGCGCTGCTGGGTGATGCTGACGAGGCGTTGTATCGGGCCAAGGCCAATGGGCGGAATCGGGTGGAAGGACCCGAGGAGTGAGTCATGGGGCCGTTAAACGGCCCCATGCTGATCAGGACCGAGCGCGGGCTGCGTTACGCAGAGCCTTCACCTGATCATGATTGCGCTGCACGCCCTGCAGCTGTTTCTCTACCAAGGCATACGAAGTGTCATTGGCCGAACGCCCCAGTTTGACCAGCTTCTCGCGGGCTTCCTTGTAGGCCTTCAGCGCATGGTCTTCCCCACGCTCCACTTCATTGAGCACCGCTTCTTCATCCTTGCCGGTGACCATCGACTTGAGGTTGACCCAGCCACGGTGCAGGTCACCGCTGATGCTGGTGCTGGTTTCCGGGTCGCCGCCCAGGCGCCGCACTTCGCCCTGCAACTCTGCGGCGGCACTGGCGCACTCGCTGGCACGCTGCACGAAGAATGCTTTCAGTTCAGGGTTCTTCACATCCTCGGCAGAAGTCTTGAAGCCTTTCTCACCATCCTTGCTGTACTCGATCAGGTCGTTGAGTACGTCGATCGTGTCTTTGTTGGGATTACTCATGGCAACAACTCCTTGGCAGGTCATAGTCACCTTGATCGGAGCAGGCTTCGTGCCAAACCCAGGAAATAAAAATAATTCATTAAAATCAGTAACTTGAAGATTTCACAAACATGCCGCTCAAGGGCGTTCTGCATGATCGCCGCTTGGGTCGTCGTGCAGTTTGCAGTAAGGTCGCGCTTCAACCGCCACTGGCCACCGCCCGATGAAACCCGAAACCCTGCAACTGCTGGTCACCCGCACCATGCCTTTTGGCAAGTACCAGGGGCGGATCATCGCCGACCTGCCCGGGGACTACCTGGCATGGTTTGCCCGTAAAGGCTTCCCGCCCGGGGAGCTTGGCGGGTTGCTGGCGCTGATGCACGAGATCGACCACAACGGGTTGGGCGATCTGCTGAAACCGTTGCGGGGCAAGACCAGGGGTTGAAGCATTTGATGGAGCAATCGCGGGCCTAGCCCTTGGCTGGCGCCACGACCATCTCCACCTGCTCGCTCTTCTTGATCAGCGCGTACACCACCGCCGTCAGCAGGCTGCCGGCGACGATGGCCAGCAGGTACAACAGCGCATGGTTGATCGCGTTGGGGATCAGCAGCACGAACAACCCGCCATGGGGCGCCATCAGCTTGCAGCCAAAATACATCGACAAGGCCCCGGTCAGCGCGCCCCCGGCGATGCTCGCCGGAATCACCCGCAGCGGGTCCTTGGCGGCGAACGGGATCGCGCCCTCGGAGATGAAGCACAGGCCCAGCGCCAGCGCCGCCTTGCCGGCCTCGCGCTCACTCTGGGCGAACTTGCGCCGGGCCAGGAGGGTGGCGATGCCCAGGCCGATCGGCGGCACCATGCCGGCGGCCATGGTCGCGGCCATCGGCGCGTAGCTCGACGAGGCCAGCAGCCCCACCGAGAAGGCATAGGCGGCCTTGTTGATCGGCCCGCCAAGGTCGACGCACATCATGCCGCCGAGCAGCAGCCCGAGCAGGATGGCGTTGGTGGTGCCCATGCTGTCGAGGAAATGGGTCAGTCCCTCGAGCATGGCCGCCACGGGCTGGCCGACCACGTAGATCATCACCAGGCCAGTGAACAGGCTGGCCAGCAGCGGGATGATGAGGATCGGCTTGAGCGCGTCGAGGCTGCTGGGCAGGCGCACCCAGCGGGCAATGGCCTTGGCGCTGTAGCCGGCCAGGAAGCCGGCGACGATGCCGCCGATGAACCCCGCCCCCAGCGTGCTCGCCAACAGGCCGCCGATCATCCCGGGCGCCAGGCCCGGGCGGTCGGCAATGGACCAGGCGATATAGCCGGCAAGCAGCGGCACCATCAGCTTGAACGCCGCTTCGCCGCCGATCTGCATCAAGGCGGCGGGCAGCGTGCCGGGCTCCTTGTAGGCCTCGATGCCGAACATGAACGACAAGGCGATCAGCAAACCGCCGGCCACCACCATCGGCAGCATGAACGACACCCCGGTCAGCAGGTGCTTGTAGACGCCGGTCTTCTCGGCCGGCGGCACTGCGCCGGTCGTTCCCGCCGCCTCCACCTTGCCCTCGGCCAGGGCCTTGTCCAGCGTGGCGCGGGCCTGCTTGAGGGCGATGCCGGTGCCGCAGCGGTAGATGCGCTTGCCGGCGAAGCGCGCAGCCGGTACTTCGATATCGGCGGCCAGCAACACCACATCGGCTGCGGCAATGGCCTCGGCCGGCAGCGGATTGCGCGCGCCGACCGAACCCTGGGTTTCCACGGTGAGCTGGTAGCCCATGGCCTGCGCCGCTTGTTGCAGGGCTTCGGCGGCCATGAAGGTGTGGGCCACGCCGGTCGGGCAGGCAGTCACAGCGACAATCTTCGGCGCACCATGCACCGGGGTTTGCGCTACCTGCACCTGGGCGCCCGCAGCGGCCTCGTCGAGGAAGCCTTCACGGTCGGCCAGGGCCTGGGCCGGCGTGCTCTGGTACAGGCGCTTGCCCGCAAAGCGCGCCAGGTCCAGCGGCCCGGTGCTGACCACCAGCACCCAGTCGGCCTCGGCGATCTGCGTTGGCGTCAGGCGCAGCTCCGGATGTTCGGCGTCGTGCACCTCGACGCAGGTTTTCCAGCCCCGACGCTGGGCCGCGGCGGCCAACAGGCGGGCGCTGAGCACGCTGGACACCTGACCGTTGGGGCAGGCGGTGACAATGGCAATGTTCATCAGCAGCCCTCTTCTTGTTGTTCTGTAAGGCGCACGGCGGCTTCCAGACGCTCCAGTTGCTCACGGTCGTGAATGCCGAAGCCGACCTGGGTGACTGCCTGGGCGGCGATGGCGGTGGCGCGGCGCAAGGTAGCGGCGGGCGCTTCGGCCTGGAGCAGGCCATGGACCATGCCGGCAACCAGCGAATCACCGGCGCCGACGGTACTGGCGATGCGCACTTTCGACGGTTGCGCATGCAGCGCCAGGCCAGCGGCGAACCAGTTCACGCCCTGCTCGCCCTGGGACACCACCACATGCTCGACGCCAGTGGCGAGCAGCCGCCGTGCGGCCGCGCGTTGCTCGTCCGCAGCCTGCACCGGCAGCCCGAGGACTTCACCCAGCTCCTCGGTGTTGGGCTTGACCAGCCAGGGCGCGGCCTGCAGGCCTGCGCGCAAGGCTTCGCCGCTGCTGTCCAGGGCCACCTTCAGGCCCTGGGACTTGAGCATCAGCAGCAGCTCGCGCAACCACTCGGGGCTGATCCCCCGTGGCAGGCTCCCGGCCACCACCACGGCGTCATGCCCCGGGGCCACGAGTGCCAGACGTTGCAGCAAGGCGTCGCGGGCGGCCTCGTCGACCTGCGGCCCTGGCCCGTTGATATCGGTGACCTGGCCATCGGCCTCGACCAGCTTGATGTTGCTGCGGGTCTCGCCCGGGACGCGCACGAAGCAATCGGCGAACCCGCGCCAGGCAATCAGCGCCTCGAACGGCGCCAGGTTATCCTGCCCCAGGAAACCGCCGACAGTGACGCTGTGACCCAGGTCGGCCAGCACCTGGGCGACGTTCAGCCCCTTGCCGGCGGCATGGCTGTGCTGGGCCTGGCTGCGGTTGACCGCGCCGGGTCGCAGGCGGTCGAGGCTGATGGTGATATCCAGTGCCGGGTTGAGGGTGAGGGTGAGGATCTTGGCCATCAAAAACGCTCCACCAGCGCCCGAACTGCCTCGGCGCTGTCTTGTTGCAGGGCCTCGCGCGCCAGGGCGCGGGCCGTCGAAAGGTCGGTCTGGCGCACCAGTGCCTTGACTTCAGGGATGCTGCGGGCGGCGACGCTCAGCTCGTCCACCTCCAGGCCCAGCAGCACCGCGACCGCCTGCGGGTCGGCCGCCAGTTCGCCGCACACGCCCACCCACTTGCCCTGGGCATGGGCGGCGCGCACGGTCATGTCGATCAGGTTGAGCACTGCAGGGTGCAGGCCGTCGGCCTGGGCCGACAGGCTCGGGTGACCGCGGTCGATGGCCAGGGTGTACTGGGTGAGGTCGTTGGTACCGATACTGAAAAAGTCCACTTCACGGGCCAGCTGCGGTGCCAGCAAGGCGGCCGACGGTACCTCGACCATGATGCCTACCTGCAAGTCGGCCACCGGGATCTCCTGGCGCAGGCGCTCGACCATGGCCTTGGCGGCGCGCCATTCATGGAGCTGGCCGACCATGGGGAACATGATGCGCAGCGGGCGGTTGTCCGCGGCACGCAGCAATGCGCGCAGCTGGTCCTCCATCACCTGCGGGCGTTGCAGGGTCAGGCGCACGCCGCGCACGCCGAGGAAGGGGTTTTCCTCAGCCGCGATCGGCCAGTACGGCAAGGGCTTGTCGCCCCCGACGTCGAGCGTGCGCACCACCAGTGGCCGTCCGTCCAGGCCATCGAGCACCCGACGGTACTCGGCTTCCTGGGTCGCCACATCGGGCAACTGCGGATGGGCCATGAAGATCAGTTCGGTGCGCAACAGGCCGATGCCTTCGGCACCTTGCTCCACCACCTTGTCGATGCCGTTGCTCTGGCCGATGTTGGCGAACACTTCGACGGCATGGCCGTCGCGCGTCCGCGCGGGCTCATGGCGGTTGGCCCAGGCGATCTGCAGCCGACGCTCGCGGGCATCACGCTCTGCCAGGGCTCGTTGCAACTCGGCCTCGGCTGGCGCAACCACGACCCGCCCGCGCTGACCATCGAGCAGCAGCGGCGTGCCGCTATCCAGCAACAACACGGCCGCCCCGGCCCCGACCACCGCCGGGATGCCCAGGGCGCGAGCGACGATGGCGCTGTGTGCGGTGGCGCCGCCCTGGGCGGTGACGATACCGGCGACCCGTGCCGGGTCCAGGCGCGCCACGTCCGAAGGGCCGACCTCGGCCATCACCAGCACATAGGGCTGCTCTGGCTCGGCGCTGTCCTTGACGCCGCACAGTTGCGCCAGCACCCGACGACCGATATCGCGCAGATCGGCGGCCCGCTCGGCCAGCAGCGCATCGTGCAGGGCCTCCTGCTGACGGGCAGCGGCTTCGATCACCGCCATCCATGCAGCTGCGGCGCTTTCGCCCTGGGCCAGGCGCAGCTCGACGTCGTCGGTCAGGGCCGGGTCGGCAAGCATTTCCTGATGGGTGACGAAAATTTCGCCGATGGCCTTGTCGCTGCGTTGCACCAGGGCCTGAAGATCGGCGTGCACTGTGTCGATGGCCTGGCGCAGCCTGGCCCGCTCCTGGGCGGGCGACTCGCCGCGCAGCGGGTAGTCGATATCGCGCTCGACGCAGACATGGGCCGGGCCACTGGCGATACCCGGCGCGGCCGCGACACCCTGCAGGGTGCTGCCGGGCGGCGGCGCCTGGAGGGTTTCGACCTGCGGCTGCTCCACTGCTGCCGCTTGCGGCAAGGGCTCGACCTCCTCGCCGAGGCCCTGCTCGATAGCCGCCAGCAACGCCGGCAAGGCATCGGCGGCAATACCGGGCTCGGCGATCAGCTCCAGGACCTGGCCACGGCGGGCGCCCAGACTGAGCAGCTTGCTCAGGCTCTTCACCGAAACGGCCGGCTGGGCGCTGTCGTGCAGCCGTATGCGGATCTCGCCCTCGAAACCCTTGGCCAGCTGCGCCAGTACCTTTGCAGGGCGAGCATGCAGGCCATGGGCGTTGGCCAATACTATCCGGGCGCTGGGCCAGTCGGCGGGCGCCTCGCCGCCGAGCACTTCGAGCACGGCGCGGCTGCTGGTGGCCTGGTAGAGCATCTGCCCACGGCCCTCGATCAATACCTCGCACAGGCGCTCGAGCAGGGCTTGATGCGCCGCTCCGAGGCTGGCCAGGCAGAACAGGCCATTGAGCGGTTGATCGCGGTAGCGCAACGGTTGCTGCGGGGTGACGAAGGCCAGCCCCGGTTGGCGCACCTCACGTTCGCTGTGCAGCCACCACAGGCCCTCGCCCAGCGGCAGCGGCTCGGTCTGCTGCAGCACGGCGGCAAAGCCGCTGTCGGCACAACCGGCGCGTTGCAACAGACGAGCGCCGCGCCAGGCCAGTTCGTCGAAGTCTTCCGCCGCCAGGTTGAGGCCGACCAGCTGGGCATCCAGCGCCAGCTCGCGTGGCGCCCCTTGCAGTAACTTGAGCAGTGCCTCGGCGCTGCCGGAGCGACGCAGCGCCTCGGCCAGGTCGGTTTCACCGAGGGCGCGGGTCAGCAGTTGCAGCAGGCGCAAATGTTCATCGGAGCGGGCGGCGATGCCGATGGCCAGGTAGACGATCTGGCCGTCGCCCCAGTCCACGCCGTCGGGAAACTGCAGCAGGCGTACGCCCGTGGCGAACACCAGCTCGCGGGTCTGCGGCGTGCCGTGGGGGATGGCGATGCCCTGGCCGAGGAAGGTCGAGCCTTGCGTCTCCCGGGCCTGCAGCCCCGCCAGGTAACCCTCGGCGACCAGACCATCGGCAACCAGTCGATCGGCCAGCAGCGCCAGTGCCTCGCCCTTGTCGGCGGCACGCTGGCCCATGGCAATCTGCTCAACGGCAAGCTCGAGCATGACCCTCTCCTTTTGCGGCAGCCCCGTCGGCTACCGAGGTATTGTTGTGGAATTCGACGGCAAAAGCCGCCGAAACGATCAGCACAACCGGCGAAGACTGATTTTCAGGCAGGAAAATTCGCCTTGCTGAAACGTTTAATCTGACCAAGCGGCCACGTTACTCGATAATCTGCCAACGAAAAAGCCCCATCCTGTCGGACAATTGCGACAATGGTCGTCTGCGCGCGGGCCCGTCGATGGGTGAAACTAGCCGGTCAAGCCCCGCAGGCAGTCCCGGAAACAACAAGGAAAATTCGGTGAAACTCAGCGATATCGCCCGTCTGGCCGGTGTGTCCGTGACCACCGCCAGCTACGTCATCAATGGCAAGGCCGAACAGCAGCGCATCAGCAGCAGCACCGTCGAGCGCGTGCGTGCGGTGGTCGAGGCCCACGGCTTCACCCCGAACCCCCAGGCCGCCGGCCTGCGCAGCCGCCACACCCGCACCCTGGGCTTCATTCTCCCGGATCTGGAGAACCCCAGCTACGCCCGCATTGCCAAGCAACTGGAGCAAGGCGCCCGTGCCCGTGGCTACCAGCTGCTGATCGCCAGCAGTGACGACCAGCCCGACAGCGAACGCCAGTTGCAGCAGCTGTTCCGTGCCCGGCGCTGCGACGCGCTGTTCGTCGCCAGTTGCCTGCCGCCGGAAGACGAGAGCTACCGCGAACTGCAGGCCAAGGGCCTGCCGGTGATCGCCATCGACCGGCGCCTGGACCCGGCGCACTTCTGCTCGGTGATCAGCGATGACCGCGACGCCAGCCGCCAGCTGGCCCAGAGCCTGTTGAAAACCCGCCCGCGCAGCATCGCCCTGATCGGCGCCCGCCCCGAGCTGTCGGTGAGCCAGGCCCGTGCCGGTGGTTTCGACGAAGCCCTGCAAGGTTTCGCCGGCCAAGTGCGCCGCTGCCAGGGCGAAGCCTTCAGCCGCGAGTGCGGCCAACGCCTGATGCAACAGCTGATCGATGAACTGGGTGGCCTGCCGGATGCATTGGTGACCACGTCCTACGTGCTGCTGCAAGGCGTGTTCGACACGCTTCAGGCGCGCCCCGAGGACTCACGCCAGCTGCAGTTGGGCACCTTCGGCGACAACCAGTTGCTCGACTTCCTGCCGCTGCCGGTAAACGCCATGGCCCAGCAGCACGGCCTGATTGCCGCCACCGCGCTGGAGCTGGCCCTGGCCGCCATCGAGGACAAGCGCTACGAGCCCGGCGTGCACGCCATCGGCCGCACCTTCAAGCAGCGGATCGCCAAGGCCTGAGCATGCGCCTGATCGACACCCACACCCACCTCGACTTCGCCGATTTCGACGCCGACCGCCCGCGCCTTCTGGCCAACGCGGCGGCGCGCGGGGTGGAGCGCATGGTGGTGCTGGGGGTGTACCAGGACAACTTCCAGCGAGTCTGGGACCTGGCCTGCGCCAACGAAGGCGTGTACGCGGCGCTGGGGCTGCACCCGATCTACCTCGAGCAGCACCTTCCTGAGCACCTGGCGCAGTTGCGCGACTGGCTCGAACGCCTGCGCGGCAACCCGCGGCTGTGCGCGGTGGGTGAGTTCGGCCTGGACTTCTACCTGCCCGAACTGGACCCGACGCGCCAGCAGGCGTTGTTCGAGGCCCAACTGCAACTGGCCTGCGACTTCGAGCTGCCGTCACTGCTGCATGTGCGCCGCAGCCACGCCCAGGTGATCGCCACGCTCAAGCGCTACAAGCCGGTGCGGGCGGGGATCATCCATGCCTTTGCCGGCAGCTACGAAGAGGCGCGGGAGTACATCAAACTCGGCTTCAAGCTGGGATTGGGCGGCGCCGGCACCTGGCCCCAGGCATTGCGCCTGCGCAAGACCCTGCCGCGGTTGCCCCTGGACAGCGTGGTGCTGGAGACCGACGCGCCGGACATGGCGCCGGCGATGTTCCCGGGGCAGCGCAACAGCCCGGAATATTTACCAGAGATTGCACAGGCACTGGCTGAAGTAATAGGTGTCGATGTCGAGCAACTGGCGAAGACCAGCACCCACAATGCCTGCGCACTGTTCGGCTGGTAAATCACCGCTGTTCCAGCCTGCACTTTGGCAACACCCAGAAGCTACTTTTCTGTTTCCGACACCTCGACCGTCCAACTAGATTGATGCCCCGAACGCGCTTGGGTGAATCTTGCTCAAGTACGCCTACGAGCTGGTCACAAGGATATCGAGGTTGGCAATGGACCGTCTGAATGCAACTCCTCCACACCTGAACACCCAGAGCGATCTGGGACAAGCCCTGATTTCCATGTTCAAGTCAGTGGAAGCGGAAATGGTGCAAGAGCAAGCAGGGCCAGGCGCATTGAAAATCATCATATTCGGAGGGTGTGCTGTCCACCTCTATACTCATCATCGCGTTTCCGTGGATGTCGATGCCGAATGTTACGAGAACAGCCTCGCCGAGCCGTTCGACTTGCAAGCTCTACTCGCCGAAGTCCCTCAAGCCTTCTTCGATGCCCAATCCGGACGCATGCTGGAGTTGCACTACGACCTGCATTACACCACAACTTTCGGGCCGATCCACGAAGACTATCTGGAGCGCAGCCTGCCATTGGCAGAGTTCCCGGAAACCTCCCCCTTGCATATTCGTATCGCAGCGCCTGTCGACATCGCCATATCGAAGCTGGCCAGGGCAAGCGAACAAGACTTGAGTGACATTCACGCATTGCTCCGTTCGGGTCTCATCCTGACCACTGACTTACGGAGGCTGGCACTGGAGGCAATCGATGTGTATGTTGGGTCCAAGGAACCACCGACCACCGTACTGACCAATCTCTTGCAAGACTTCCTGGAGCCCGAAGATGGCGAAGCGTCTTGACGGCAACCTCTTCACATCCGCGCTGGACAAGCTGGCCAGATCTCCCTTGAATGAAGCGGATGACTCAACCCTTGTCCACGTAGCGCAGGCTGTCTGGTATTCGGATGTCGACCTGGTCAGCGCTGCGCGAGCGTTTCTGAGGTGTCATCCCGATGAACTTCAGGTCCGTCGAGTGGGTTACTTGTTGGAGAAATTGACGCGCTTCTCCTGTGCTTCGGTCCACCGTGTCATGGATACCCGCCACGCACTTGAGCTGTTTCCCCACGCCATGCCAATTGCCCAGTCACCGACCGCTGTACGCAAGCGCCGTGATGAACTGGCAGCATCCTGGGGGCTTGATGAAGGGCTCGGTTTGAAAGCGCAAGCCCTGCTGCCTTACCAGACCCGCCATTACGAAGCCAGGCAAACCAACTCCTGAAACCGCTGCTCCAACCATTCGAATCGCCTCGTCCATTCAGCCCCGCAACACTAGGGTCTGTACGAAATGTGTCTACGCGAAGGCCAGACAAGGCGAAACGGGGGGAGGAACGGCCGGGGTCGCGCCCGACTGTACTGGAGTACATGAGCATTCCGAGCCCCGTTTCAACGCAGTATGGGCGAGTGCAGATACATTCCGTACAGAGCCTAGTCACTAGACCCGAAACGCCCCGATCAGCCGCTTGAGCTCCACCACCTGCGCCGACAATGCGCGGCTAGCATCTTCGGTCTGACAAGCGCCTTCGGTAGTGTCCTGCGCCGCACGGTTGATCGCCACGATGTTCTGGTCGATGTCGTGGGCCACGGCGGTCTGCTGTTCGACGGCGGCGGCGATCTGCTGGTTCTGCTCGACGATCCCACCGACCGCGCCAAGGATATTGCCCAGCGCCTGCTGCACCTGGCGCGCTTCGTCCACGGTGCCGGCGGCCATCTGGTGGCTGCTGCCCATCACCCGCACCGCCGCGCCCACGCCTTCGCGCAGGCGCTGGATCATCTGCGCAATCTCTTCGGTGGAGTCCTGGGTGCGCCTGGCCAGGGTGCGTACCTCATCGGCAACCACGGCAAACCCCCTGCCCTGCTCGCCGGCTCGGGCCGCTTCGATGGCGGCGTTGAGGGCCAGCAGGTTGGTCTGCTCGGCGATGCTACGGATCACTTCCAGCACTCGGCCGATGGCCTGGCTGTCCCCCGCCAGCTGGTTCACCGCCGCCACGCTCTGGTCAATCTCGCCAGCCAGGCGGGCGATGCTGCCCTGCTGGCTCGCCACCAGGTCGCGGCCCGAGGCACTCTCATGGTTGACCCGCTGCGCGCCTTCGGCGGCCAGGGCCGCGCTGCGGGCGACCTCCAGCGCGGTGGCGCTCATCTGGTTCATGGCCGTGGCCACCTGCTCGATCTGCTCGCGCTGGCCACTGACCGCCTGGTTGCTGCGGCTCGACACCGACAGCACCTGGCCGGCCTGTTCCTCGACCGTGGTCACGGTCTTGCCGACCTGCTCGATCAGCCCGCGAATGCGCCGCACGGTCTCGTTGAAACCACGCCCCAACTCGCCCAGCTCGTCTCGGCTGCTGGCCTGGAAGCTGATAGTCATGTCGCCTGCGGCCACCTTGTCCATGGCGGTGCCCAGGTTGCCGAGGGTTTCCCGGGTGGATACGTAGAAGCCGCTGTAGAGGTAGATGATCAATGCGAAGACGCTGGCCAAGGCCGCCACCAGCGCGACCGTGCGCAGGCGGTGCTGGCCGAGGCGCTCTTCCAGTTGCCCGTGCAGATGGGCCAGCACGGCATCGTTCAAGCGGTAGGTTTGCGCCATCAGGTCGCTGGTCTGCTGGTAGAAACCGGCCCACGGCGCGTCCAGGCTCTCGGCCACTACCACCTGGTCCTCGAACAGGGTCGCCGCCTGCTTGACGGTGGCCTGGCTGGCCTGGGCGCTGCTGGCGAGCGCAAGCTTGAGCCCGGCATCGGTTGCCAGGGCGTCATCCAGGCGAATGGCGTAATCGGCGGACAAGCGCTCCAGGCGCTGCAGCAGGTCTTCGAAACGCGCGCTGCCCGAGGAGTCCATGAAGCCGCGGCCCAGGGCCACCGCGCCCATTGCCCGCCCCTCACCGATGGCCTGGGTCACCTGGGCCGTGGCATTGCCGAGCAACTCGCTCAACTGACGCACCGAGGCCTGGCTGTCCTGGCTGAGGCCCGACTGGCTGGCCACCAGCTTGCCCAGCACCTGGGCCTGGGCCAGCAACTTGTCGAACAGCGCCGCCTTGTTCTGCAGCGAACTTTCGTCACGGGCACTGGCGAAGGCCTCGGCCAGCTCTGCACGCTTGGCCTCGAACGCAGGGTCGCTACCCTTGAGGCCATCGAGCCGGGCCTGAACCTTGTCCTGCAGCGCCGCGATACGGCTTTCCACATCGCCGGCCTGGCCCGACTGGCCCAGCACGGCGTTGATCTGCAGCAGGTTGCCGAGGGTCTCCAGGTCGCCGCGCAACGTCAGGCTCTCGGACAACGGCGCCAGCCCCTGCAATTCACCACGGGTGGCCTGGAGCTGGTTGTAGGCGTCGCGTACCAGATAAAAACTGGTGACCAGCATGGGCAGGAAGAACAGGACGCTGATCAGGCTGAACTTCATGCCGAAGCTCAGCCGGTTCATCAGTGCGATGGCCGGATAGAGCAGACGCTTCACAGGTCACCTCCTTGAATTCTTGTTGTTCTGCGGGGTAGCACTAGGCCATCTAGGGCCAGTGGCTTTGTATAGCGCAGATTGGAATCAAGGTTTGTAACTTATGGTTAAGCGCGATTCGGTAGGAGCGGCTTTAACCGCGATGCAGACACCGCGGAGCCTGGCACCCGCTTCGCGGGTGATCGCGGCTGAAGCCGCTCCTACAGGGAGGTGCTAGAAGTCTTTCAGACCAGCACGGTCCACAGGGCAAAGCAGGCATACCACAGCACCGCGCAGCGCAGCAGCAGATCCCACAGGCTGTCCAGCCGCTCCAGGCCGCGCTGGCGGTCCTCCTCCTCAGGGATGTCGTCGGCCACCCGACCAACCTTGGCCACCAGGTGTCCGGCGCTGATGTGCCAGTCGAGCAGTTCGTGCAGCATCACGCGGGTCACCGCGACGAAGTTGCCGACCAGGGCGAAACTCACCGTCATCACTCGTACCGGCAGCCAGTCCATGGCGTGGCGCAGTTGCCCGGCCAGGCTCTGCAAGGCCGGCTGGCGGCTGTTGTCCATGGTCAGCGCCAGCAGGCGGTAGGCCAGCGCCGCCGCCGGGCCGAGCAGGAAGTACCAGAAGATCACCGCGAAGAAGCTCTGGTAGGCCTGCCACAGCAGGTGGCCCTGAACCCGCTTGATCAAGCTCTGGGCGTCGTCGGCGGCCAGCCCCAGGTCGCGCTCGGCCACATGCAGCGCCGCCTGTTCGTCACCCCGGCGCCAGGCGTCGCGAAACGGCCCCAGCGCCGCCTTCACATCGCCGCGCCCCAGGCTGTAGACCAACACCAGCAAATGCACCGGCAGCGCCAGCAAGCCGTAGGCCACCGGCTCCAGCACATGCAAAAGCAGCACGAGCAGCGCCACCGGCGCCAGGATCAGGATGCTCAGCGTCCACCACGGGTGGACCTTGCCGCTGCGCTCCAGGCGCACCAGCTCGCCGAGGTAGAAACCGTCGCGCTGCAACCGCTGGCGCAGGGCCGAGAACTTCTCGACCCACAGCGCCAGCACCAACACCAGAAAACTCATGCCTTGTCCTCGTTGCGTTGCAGCGCGGCGCGGTAGCGCGGCCAGTCGAAGGCCGGGCCCGGGTCGGTCTTGCGCTGCGGAGCGATATCGTTGTGGCCACAGATGCGCTGGGCGTCGATCACCGGCCAAGCCGCGCGGATCTCGCGGGTCAGCCGCTCCAGGGTGGCATACTGGGCATCGGTGTAGGGCAGCTCGTCGGTGCCTTCCAGCTCGATGCCGATGGAAAAATCGTTGCAGCCCTCGCGCTCGCCGAAGCGCGACACGCCGGCATGCCAGGCACGGTCGAGCAACGAGACGAACTGGGTCACCGCGCCATCGCGCTCGACGAACAGGTGCGCCGAGACGGTCAGGTGGTTGATGGTCGCGAAATACGGGTGCTCGTCCGGGTCCAGGCGGTTCTGGAAGAACTGTTGCACCTTGCCGGTGCCGAAGCAGGCCGGAGGCAGGCTGATGTTGTGGATGACCAGCAGCGCAATGGCCTCACCTTCGGGGCGGGCGTTGAAGTTCGGCGAGGGGCAGTGGCTGACGCCGGTGAACCAGCCGGTCGCGCGGTCCAATTGCATGGTGCAGATCCTGAAATGACGCCCGAGACAGATGGTCAGTATGCCGTGGGCGGCCAGTGCTTGCATGTAAATGATTGTGTAGGAAGCTTCAGCTTTGCTGCGCCTGCAGCCCACCCAACTGCTCCAGCACCGCCTCCAGTGCCCGCTCGAACAGCAGGCCATTGTCCAACAGGCGTACCTCGCCACGACGCAGGGCCATGGCCAGGCCCATGCGGTTCCATTCGCGCACCTTCATGCCGGTGCGGTTGCTGAAGACCAGCCGGTCGTTGCTGTCGACACGCGCCACCAGCTTGCAGCGCAGCGCCTCGTCGTCGTCCATCACCTCGACCCAGGTGCCGACCTGCAACCGCTGTACCTGATGAACGGCAGGGTCATGCTCGTCGAGCGGCAGGCCAGCGTCCAACTCGGACTCATCACTGACGACCAGCACGATATCGTCCTCCACCCACACTTCGTCCAGCGCGGCATCCGCCTCCGGCGTGCCGCCACAGGCACGCTGATGCAGCTTCTCTAGTTGCAGGAAGAAATCACGGGTGGCGGCGGAGTCCAGCGCCACCCCCGCCAGACCATCGCGCAGCGCCTTGAGCAGGCCCGGCACCTGCTCCAAGAGGCGTTGTGGCTCACGGTACGGGGCAATGCTGACCAGCAGGTCGTCCACTGTCGCCAGGGCCTCGGCCCAGGCTGGCGAAGCCTCACCCTGCTTCAGCCAGGCCAGCAGCAGCACCTGGCTCCAGGATTGCACCAGCATCTGCACCACCACCTGCGGCAGCACCCGGCCATGCAGGCGGTCGTTCAGCTCCTGCTGCACACGCTGGCGGGCCAGCAGCGTACGGGCGCGGCCCTCCTCGGCGTCACGGGTGCGCTGCTCGAGCAGTTCGTTGCGCCGACGTTCATCCTGGCTGAACGCGAGAAACTCATCGAGCAGCTCGTCGAACAGGGCGCAATCGTCGGAAAAGTCATTGAGCAGGCGCTGCACGATACGTTCGACGCGCAGGTGCAAGCTGTCGCGCAGCCCCTCGGCCTCGGTCTCCCAGCCAATGGCCGCGGCGGCGATTTCGTTGAGCAGGCGGCGCGCCGGGTGGCTGCCACGGCTGAACATGCCCTTGTCGATCAGCGCCACCTTGAGCACAGGGATATGCAGGCGCACGATCAACGCGCGCAGGCTGGCCGGCAGGTTGTGGTCACCCTGGATGAAGGCGAACAGCAGGTCGACCAGATTGATCGTGTCTTCGTCGTCGGTGGCAATGCGCCGCCGCGTGCCGCTGCGCACGCTGACCCGCAACAGCAGTTGCTCCAGCTGCTGGCCAAGGTTGAAGTCATCCGGCTCGCCAGGGGCCGGCACATAGTGCTGCAAGTGGGTGAGCAGGCGCAGCAGGTCGCCGGTACTGGTCGGCTGGGCCGCGCCGGCCGCCTGCAAACGCGGCGTGACCCGCCCGCGCACCGGTGCCAGCAGCGCCTGCACCGAGGCGAAGAACGCCTGGCCAGCGGAGTCGGGCAGGCCGCCCGGCATGGCGCTGGCCGGCACGCGCCTGGCAATGCCGCGCCGGTCCTCGGCACGACGCCGTGGCGCGGGCAGCAGGTCCGGCAGCACGCCGGCACTGGCGAGCAACTGGCTGGCCTCGCCGTAGAGCAGGTCGAGGTCGCGCAGCACGTAGCGCTCGAATAATTTGACCAGCACCATCTTGACGCTGGCGCCGACGCCCAGGTTGCGCCCGGCATCCAGGAAGTAACCGCAGAGGTTGCCTGGGCCGAGTGGGTTGTGCGCGGTTTCCAGCGGCACTTCCAGCAACGTGGTGAAGCGCAGGTTCAGTTGATCGAGCAGAAACCCGTCACGCGACAGCACCCGATCGACCATGGCCTGCACGGCCACGGTTCGCTTCAGCGCCGACCTGTCCTGGGTCTGTGACCTGACCAGGGCCTCGAGCCCACCGCCCTGGCCGATACGCGCGAAGGCGTCGTAGAAGGTGTCGAGGAACCCGCGCTCGATACTCTTGCGCTTGAGGCGCAGATCACGCATGGCCTCGAAGTAGAGGTTCTGGTCGAGGCGGCCACTGGCCTTATCGGCCATTTCGAAGAGGGTGTCGTCGGCATTGTCGAACAGCGCCTGCAAGCCTTGGCGCAATTGCAGCGCAGCCTTGTCGCGCACTTGCAGGAGCAAGACCGGAAGGCATGGCGAGGGCGCACGCGCGCCCCGGTCGATGGCAGCCGCCAAGGGCACCACCTTGCCTTCATCATGCATCCCGGACTCCTTGGTGGATGTTGCGTTGTTCGATTGGAAGGGTGGTCGTCAAAGCTATGACGCCAATTACAAGGCGCTATTATCGGTGAAAATTCTGACAGCTGCTAGCACGCCTTTCGCACGCCTCAACGGACAATGCATTTGCACAATTGCTCAAACCGCCTGACCAAAGGTCATCGGCACGGCAGCTGTACACGCCGCCCCCCTGCCCTATAATCGCCGGCACCTAGCTTGTGGAGCCGACCATGCCGAACCTACGCCTCGCCGACCTGACCGCCGAAATCGAAGCCAACGTGCGCCGCGCGCTGCTCGAGGACATCGGCAGCGGCGACATCACCGCCCAGCTGATCCCAGCCGAGCGCCTGGCCAAGGCGACCATCATTACCCGCGAGGACTGCGTGATCGCCGGCACCGCATGGGTCGATGCGGTTTTCCGCCAACTCGATCCGCGGGTAGCGGTGCACTGGCAGGTTGCCGATGGCGAGCGCGCCACCGCCAACCAGGCCCTGTTCCACCTCGAAGGCCCGGCGCGCTCGCTGCTCAGTGGTGAACGCTCGGCATTGAATTTCCTGCAACTGCTCTCGGGCGTGGCAACCCGCGCACGCTTCCTGGCCGACCTGGTCGAGGGCACCCAGGTGCGCCTGCTCGATACCCGAAAGACCCTGCCGGGCCTGCGCCTGGCGCAGAAGTACGCGGTTACCTGCGGCGGCTGCCACAACCACCGCATCGGCCTGTATGACGCCTTCCTGATCAAGGAAAACCACATCGCCGCCAGTGGCGGCGTGGCCGAGGCAGTGGCGGCGGCGCACCGCATCGCCCCGGGCAAGCCGGTGGAGATCGAGGTGGAAAGCCTGGACGAGCTGCGCCAGGCGCTGGTGGCGGGCGCCGATATCGTCATGCTTGACGAACTGAGCCTGGATGAAATGCGCGAAGCGGTACGCATCACCGCGGGCAAGGCCAAGCTTGAGGCCAGCGGCGGGGTCAACGAAACCACCCTGCGAGTGATCGCCGACACCGGTGTGGACTACATCTCGATCGGTGCGATGACCAAGGATGTGAAGGCGGTGGACCTGTCGATGCGGCTCAGTCTGTGAGCTGAATCGCAGGTACAAAAAAACCGGCCAGATGGCCGGTTTTTTTATCGCCGGGCCAGCCCGCTCCCACGTTGTGTGCAGGAGCGGGCTGGCCCGCAAAGGCTGGATCAGTGCGCGGCGTTGGCCAGGCCGTCCAGGTAACGCTCGACGTCCAGGGCCGCCATGCAGCCGGCACCGGCGGAAGTGATGGCCTGGCGGTAGACGTGGTCGGCCACGTCGCCGGCGGCGAACACGCCCTCGACGTTGGTGGCGGTGGCGTTGCCTTCACGGCCGCCGTGGACCACCAGATAGCCGTCCTTGAGGGTCAGCTGGCCTTCGAACAGCGAGGTGTTCGGGGTGTGGCCGATGGCGATGAACACACCGTCGACCTTGATTTCGTCGAAGCTGCCGTCGTTGTTCTTCAGGCGCGCACCGGTCACGCCCATGTTGTCACCCAGCACTTCGTCCAGGGTGGCGTCGAGCTTGAGTTCGATCTTGCCTTCGGCGACACGGGCGTGCAGCTTGTCGATCAGGATCTTCTCGGCGCGGAAGGTGTCGCGACGGTGTACCAGGGTCACCTTGCTGGCGATGTTGGCCAGGTACAGCGCCTCTTCCACGGCGGTGTTGCCGCCGCCGACGACCGCCACCGGCTTGTTGCGGTAGAAGAAACCGTCGCAGGTGGCGCAGGCCGACACGCCCTTGCCCATGAAGGTTTCTTCCGACGGCAGGCCCAGGTAGCGGGCGCTGGCGCCAGTGGCAATGATCAGCGCATCGCAGGTGTAGGTGCCGCTGTCACCGCGCAGGGTGAACGGCTTGTTGGCCAGGTCGACGGCGTTGATGTGGTCGAAGACGATCTCGGTCTCGAAGCGCTCGGCGTGTTCCTGCATGCGCTGCATCAGGGCCGGGCCGGTCAGGCCGTGGGGGTCGCCCGGCCAGTTGTCGACTTCGGTGGTGGTGGTCAGCTGGCCGCCCGCCTGCATGCCGGTGATCAGCAGCGGCTTGAGGTTGGCGCGGGCGGCATACACCGCGGCGCTGTAACCGGCAGGGCCGGAACCGAGAATGATGACGCGCGAATGACGTACTTCGGACATGTCGAACTCCTGTCGAGCGGGCCGCACGGGGCCGGCGTCGGTGCGCCGGTTGCGCCAGCTGGAATTAAAAGGGACCCACGCAGCACTTGGGGAAGGCTACAACGCGTTGGTCCAAAACCAAAAAAGTTGAGCGCACTGTAGCGAGGCCGCAGAGATTAAGGAAATATCCTTCGACAATCCACCTTATAGACAGTCTCTATCCGCCGAGGAAACCGACAGGCATTATGCCAGCGCTTTGTTACACGCCGTTTCCCGAAGGCGCGGTGCCTTTCGTCGGCGCGCCAAACTCGGTAAGGTCAGCGCGTTTTCCTCAAGCGGAGCATTCCGATGCAAGCCCCCGTCCTGTCCGGCCCGCAGTACCTGCGCGAAGGCCTGAAACTGGTCCTGAGCCCCAGCCTGCGCCTGTTCGTGCTGTTGCCCCTGGCGGTCAACCTGCTGCTGTTCGGCGGCCTGATCTACTTTGCCGGCCACCAGTTCAGCCTGTGGGTCGATGCGCTGATGCCCACCCTGCCCGACTGGCTGGGTTTTCTCACCTACATCCTGTGGCCGCTGTTCGTCGCCCTGGTGCTGTTGATGGTGTTCTTCACCTTCACCCTGCTGGCCAACATTATCGCCGCGCCGTTCAACGGCTTCCTGGCGGAAAAGGTCGAAGTGGTGGTGCGCGGCCAGGACAACTTCCCACCCTTTAGCTGGGGCGAGCTGGTGGCCATGGTGCCACGCACCCTCAGCCGCGAGATGCGCAAGCTTGGCTACTTCCTGCCACGGGCCATCGGCCTGTTCATCCTGTCGTTCATCCCGGTGGTGAACGTGATCGCCGCGCCGCTGTGGCTGGTGTTCGGTATCTGGATGATGGCCATCCAGTACATCGACTACCCGGCGGACAACAACAAGATGAGCTGGCAGGACATGCTCGCCTGGCTGCGCGCCAAGCGCTGGCAATCGATGGGCTTTGGCGGGATCACCTACCTGGCGCTGATGATTCCGGGGGTCAACGTGCTGATGATGCCGGCGGCGGTGGCCGGGGCAACGTTGTTCTGGGTGCGTGAACGCGGCTGAATGAACGCCATCGCGGGGCAAGCCCGCTCCCACTAGATCTGTAGGAGCGCGCTTGCCCCGCGATGGCTTGAGTTCGGTCAGTGGTTCAACTGGCTGGAAAACTGCCCCACCGCATCCACCACCTTCTTCGCTCCTTCCTGGATCTCGACGATCACCCCGCCGGTATCGGCGGCCAAGGCCAGGCCCTGCTCGGCCTGGCGCTTGCTGGTGTCGATGATGTCCACCGCGGCCTGGGCCAGCTGTTCGTTCTGCTGCACCACCTTGGCGATTTCCTCGGTGGCGCTGCTGGTGCGCGAGGCCAGTTGGCGCACTTCGTCGGCGACCACGGCGAAACCACGGCCCTGTTCGCCGGCGCGGGCGGCTTCGATGGCGGCGTTGAGCGCCAGCAGGTTGGTCTGCCCGGCGATGTCGCTGATGGTCTTGATGATCGCGCCGATCACCTTCGACTGCTTGTCCAGCGCCTGGATACCCTCGGCGGCGTCCTGCATCGAGCCTTCCAGCCCACGCATCACCTCGACGGTCTGGGTCACCACGTCGGTGGCCTTGCGCGCGCTGTCGTCGGTTTCCAGCGAGGTGGTGTAGGCGATGTCGGCGGCCTGGGCCACGGCCAGTTCCTGGTTGACCTGGTCGGTGATCACGGTGGCGAACTTGACCACTTTGTAGAGCACGTCGTGGGCGTCGATGATCGGGTTGTACGAGGCCTCCAGCCACACCACGCGGCCATGGGCATCGATGCGCTTGAAGCGCTCGGCAACGAATTCGCCGCGGCGCAGCCTGTTCCAGAACTCCTGGTAGCCCGCTGAATTGGCTTCTTCCGGCTCGCAGAACATGCGGTGCGACTTGCCGCGGATCTGTTCGAGGGTGTAGCCCATGGTCTGCAGGAAGCGGTCGTTGGCGGTCAGCACCTGGCCTTCGAGGTTGAACTCGATCACCGCGGTGGAGCGCATCAGGGCCTTGATCAGGCTCTCATGCTCGCGAGACGTCTCGATGGTGCGGGTCAGGTCGCTGGAATGCAGGGAGAAGTATTTGATGCGCCCGTCGCTGTCCTTGACCGGTTGCAGGATCGAGCGCAGCCAGGCCTCTTCGCCGTTGCCACGCAGCAGGCGGAAGGCGCCGTTGAGGTGCTCGCCCCGGGTGATGGCGTGCTTCATGCGCTGATAGAAATCGAGCTTCTTCACATGGGCCGGGACGATCTCCTCGATGTTGCGCCCGATGAGCTGCTCGGCGCGGTAGCCCATTTCGGCCTCGAAGTTGCCATTGACCGACTCGATGCGCCCCTGCGGGTCGAGCTGGAGCACCAGCATCTCGCTGTCGAGGCTGTTCTTGACCTGCTCGATGGACATCAGTTCTTCGCGCAGTTGCTGGATTTCTTTCTTCAGTTTGCTGTTGAACATGGCCGCTCTCCCGGAGCGTATTCCCGTAGTCGAATGCATCTGCATCGGCTGCGTCCCGAGAGTTCTTGAGTGCGTTGCAAGGAAATATTCAAACGGATGGAACTGCCGGAAATCAGGCGTCATCCGCACGTCACAAAGACGTCATATGACCGCAATGGGGGCGTCGGACACTTTTTGCCATGAACACACCGTCCTTGCGCATCACCCTGGTCAGCGAAACCTTCCCACCCGAGATCAATGGCGTGGCCAACACCCTCGGCCGCCTCAGCGAGGGGCTGCGCCAGCGCGGGCATCAGGTCGAACTGATCCGCCCGCGACAGGCTGCCGACAGCGCATCGGGCAACGACGACGAACTGCTGCTGTGCCGCGGCTGGCCATTGCCCGGCTACCCCGGCCTGCAGTGGGGCGAAGTGTCGATGCACAAGCTTTGGCGCCGCTGGCGTCGGCAGCGTCCGGACGTGCTGTACATCGCCACCGAAGGTCCCTTGGGCCTGAGCGCCCTGCGCGCCGCCCGGCGCCTGGGCGTGGCGGTGGTCAGTGGCTTTCATACCAACTTTGCGCAGTATTCTGGGCAGTATGGCCTGGGGCTGCTGTCGCGGCTGCTGACCCACTACCTGCGCTGGTTCCATCGGCGTACCGCCATCACCCTGGTGCCCAGCATCAGCCAGCGCCTGGAACTGCAACGCCGCGGCTTCGAACGCCTTGGCCTGATGGCCCGCGGGGTCGATGCCGGCCTGTTCAACCCGGCAAGGCGCAGCCAGGCCCTGCGCGAGCAGTGGGGGCTGGCCGTGGATGACCTGGCTGTGCTGCACGTCGGGCGCCTGGCCGCGGAGAAGAACCTGGCCTTGCTGCGCCCCTGCATGGAAGCCCTGCGCAGGGCCTACCCGCACCGGCGGCTGCGCCTGGTGATCGTCGGCGATGGCCCACTGCGCGGCCAGCTCGAACAACTGCTGCCCGACGCGGTGTTCTGCGGTGCGCAGCGCGGCGAGGTGCTGGCCGAGCACTATGCCAGCGGCGACCTGTTCCTGTTCCCGAGCCTGACCGAGACCTTTGGCAACGTGGTGCTCGAGGCGCTCGCCTCGGGTCTTGCCGTGGTCGCCTACGATGAAGCCGCGGCCGCCCAGCACATCCGTCACGGCCACAGCGGCGCACTGGCCATGCCGGGTGATCAGGCGGCGTTCATCGACGCCGCCTGCTGGTTGCTGGAGGAAAGCGAAACCCTGCGCCGGGTGCGCCTCAATGCTCGCCAGCATGCCAGCCGCCAGGGCTGGCCGGCGATCATCGAGCAGTTCGAGGGTTACCTGTACGATGCCTGCCGCGGGTTGCAGGCTACCCGCGAACAGTCGCCGCCCCTGGTGATCAAGCCAGGGTCGTCAGCGCCTCACGGCTGAACGGCAGCACATCAGCCTCACGTCCCTCGCGAACCTTGCGCGCCCATTCGGCATCCACCAGCAAGGCGCGTCCCACGGCCACCAGGTCGAACTCCTGGTCCTGCAAGCGTTGCAGCAAGCCTTCGAGGCTGGCCGGCTTGGCCACCTTGTCGGTTGCGACCATGAACTGCAGGAACTCGCCATCCAGGCCGACACTGCCCACGGTGATGGTCGGCTTGCCGGTGAGCTGGCGGGTCCAACCGGCCAGGTTCAGCTCGCTGCCCTCGAATTCCGGCTCCCAGAAGCGCCGGGTAGAGCAGTGGAAGATATCCACACCCGCTTCGCACAAGGGGCTGAGGAATGCCGCCAGTGCCTCCGGGGTCTGTACCAGGCGTGCGTTGTAGTCCTGCTGCTTCCACTGCGAAAAGCGCAGGATGATTGGGAAGTCCGGGCCGACGGCTGCGCGCACGGCCTGGATAAGCTCGATGGCGAAACGCGAGCGTCCGGCCAGGTCACCGCCGTATTCGTCGTCGCGACGGTTGCTGGCCTCCCAAAAGAACTGGTCGATCAGGTAACCGTGGGCGCCGTGGATTTCCACACCGTCCATGCCGATGGCCTGGGCATCTCGCGCGGCCTGGGCGAAGGCGGCGATCACCTCGCGAATGTCGTCGTGGCTCATCTCCTGGACCAGTACCTGGCCATCCTTCTCCTTGCCGCTCGGGCCATAACCCGGCACGTCGGCATCCGGCTCGGTGCCCAGTCGGCGCACACTGCCCACGTGCCACAATTGCGGCACGATGCGCCCGCCTTCGGCATGGACCGCGTCGACCACACGCTTCCAACCGGCCAGGGCATCTTCGCCATGGAAGCGCGGCACATTGGGGTAGCCATTGGCGGCCTTGTGCCCGACCGTGGTGCCCTCGGTGATGATCAACCCGACACCGGCGGCGGCGCGGCGACGGTAATAGTCGACCACTGCGTCATGGGGTACGCCACCGGGGCAGAAGGTACGGGTCATCGGTGCCATGACCACACGGGTCGGCAGATCGAGGGTGCCGAGGGTAAAGGGCTGGAACAGAGGGTTGCTGGACATGCGGCGCTCCCGACGGGTGAGGAAATGCGCCTGAGCTTAGGGGTCGCCTGGCGGATGGCCCAGCATTATTGATTGCAGTGATCGGCCGTCATCGTTGTGAGCGGAGCGAATTGCAACAGGAAATTTATTTTCAGAAAGGGCTTGAATTCGTCCGGCGCTTGCCTGACTTTAGAGTCAAGAGGCGCAGGAAAACCAACGCCCTCAGTGGCCTAGGCGCGCCTCTCGCGAGCAAGCTGAATAAGGATTGAATCATGCAAATCCAGGTCAACAGCAGCAACCATATCGAAGGCAACATCCGTCTCGACCAATGGGTCCGCAGTACCCTGCAAAGCAGCCTCGAACGTTACGAGGACGACCTCACCCGCATTGAAGTCCACCTGCGTGACGAAAACGGCGCCAAGCCCGGTCCCCACGACAAACGCTGCCAGATGGAGGCTCGCCCGAAGGGTCACCAGCCGATTTCCGTGACCCACACCGCCACTTCGCTGGAACATGCCGTCGATGGCGCCGCCAGCAAACTGAATCACGCCCTGGAACACTTCTACGGCAAGTTGCGCAGCAAGCGCGGCGCCCTGGAACTGAGTGACCCAGACGCCTGACCGGCAACGGGTCAGACAAGAACGCCCGGCCTTGCGCCGGGCGTTTTCGTTGTTCGCCGATCAGCGGGCCTGAACCAACCTTGGCCGAGCCCGGTCAACTTCTGCAATCATTCACTGCAGACCCCGACCATGAACAATCCCTTTGATCAGATCAGCGCCGCCTTCGCCCCGGAGTACCGGGTCAACCTGAGCATCGAGCGCCTGGACGGCAGCATCATGCTGACCCTCTCCGACGACAGTGGCGTGGTTGCCAAGCGCCTGATCAGCCAGGCCCAGCGCAACGACCCGGTACGCCTGCAGCGGGTCATCGACAGCATCCGCCTGGGCCTGGCCATCGAGCTGGGGCAGAACCCGCTGGAAGTGCTTGCCGCGCTGACCCGCCCCGCGCACGGCGAGCGCCGCTTCCCTGCCGCCGGCCTGGCCAACTGAGGGCTATTTGCCCTCGTCCACTTCCTTGCCACTGGCATCCAGCGCCTTGGTCGACGGGTAGCGGTACGAGGCGTAGCGCACCACCAGGATGGCGAAGGCCAGCAGCAGGATGCCACCGCACACGTACAGCAGCCCGACATCCGGCGCCTTGTGGTGCGAGACGTCGCCGATCAGCAGGCGCGTGAGCGCGGTGATCGCCACGTAGAGCAGGAAGCGGATCGGCATGTGGTTGGTCTTGAAGTAGATCCCCACCATCGCCCCCAGCTCCAGGTAGATGAACAGCAGCAGGATGTCATCGACGCTCACCCCGCCCTTGCCCAGCATGTCCAGGAAGGTCACCACCGCCGCATAGGCGGTGATCGCGCCTATACCGAACAGCGCCAGGTAGTGGAAGGCCTCCACACACAGGTTGCCCAGCGAGTCGGCGGAGCCGTGCAGGCCCTTGCGCAGCTTTTCTGCCCATTTGATGTTCACGATGTTCGATTCCTGATACTGAAGGTCTGGTGCCATGCAGTTAAAGGGCCATGGCTCCTGTCTTGGAAGGCGGTCGATTGCCGCAGGGCACCTGTGGGCTACGCTGATTTTCAGTTTGCCTGGCCATCATTGCAGTTGCAGGGTGATGGCCTGGCGATGTACTGTATAAAAATACAGTTGTCCGCAACCCAATCAGCAAAAAGGCACAGAGGTGATGAATGGCCGTCGAAGTGGTGTACCGCAGCAGCCGCGACCCGGAGCGCTTGTTCATGGATAAGGCCGAAGCAGACCGTCACGACAAGATGCTCGAGCTGGCCGAACGCCTGGCCGAGGTACTGCACAAGGCGGTGCCTTCGATGAGCGAGCAGCAGGTAGAGGAAGCCGGCATCTACATGGCCAAGAACCGCGATGTGTTCGCCCGGGCATTCAAGAGCCAGCCCGATGCGCTGGCGGAGCTGCTTGAAGGCGGCGCGGTAGAATGACGCCATCGCGGGGCAAGCCCGCAAGGCCCGCATCCATGGAAAATCTCGTGGGAGCGGGCTTGCCCCGCGAAATGTCTTTCAGCCGTACAGCAATCTTTCCGCCAGCATCTGCGCCACCCGTGCCGGAGAACGCTTCTCCGCCTGGGCATGGGCGAACACTTCGGTCAGCCGCGACGGTATCCGCGCCAGGTGTGCGGTAATGGTCCCCAGCCCTTCGCCCCGATGGGTAAGCGCCACATAGATCAACCCACCGGCATTGATCACATAATCCGGCGCATACAGGATGCCCCGGCTCTCCAACTGGTCGGCCACCTGCAGCGTGGTCAACTGGTTGTTCGCCGACCCCGCCACTGCCGCGCAACGCAGTTGCATCACGCTCTGCCCGTTCAACACCGGCCCGACGCCACACGGCGCAAAGATGTCGCACGGCGTGCTGAGCAAGGCCTCATGGGCCACCGGGTGGGCATTTAGCTGCTCCACGGCCAGCCGCACCTTGCCTGCATCCAGGTCGCTGACCAGCAATTCGGCACCCGCCGCATGGAGTTGCTCGGCCAGCGCATAGCCGACGTTGCCCAACCCTTGCACCGCCACTCGCAGCCCCTCCAGGTTGTCACTGCCAAGCCTTGCCATCGAGGTGGCGCGGATGCCGGCGAACACGCCCAGCGCCGCATGGGGCGAAGGATCGCCCGAGGCGGTGGTACTGGTGACGTAGGGGGTGGCCTGGGCAATGCAGTCCATGTCGAGGGTCGAGGTGCCGCTGTCCACGGCGGTGATGAAACGCCCCTGAAGCGTGTCGACGAAGCGCCCGAACGCTTCGAACAACGCTGCACGGTTTTCCACATGCGGATTGCGCACGATCACCGCCTTGCCGCCGCCCATCGGCAGGCCAGCCAAGGCCGCCTTGTAGCTCATGCCCTGGGCCAGGCGGATGGCATCGGTCATGGCGCTCTCGTCGTCGGCATAGGGCAAGTAGCGACAGCCGCCCATGGCCGGGCCGAGTTGTTCGCTGTGAATCGCCACCACGGCCTTCAAACCCGTGGGCGGGTCGATGAACAGGTGCAGTGACTGGGTGCGGGTGCTTTGCATGAGCGCGAACATCGACGGGCTCCCCCGAGAGGTGCTCCTACCAGTATAAACAGGTCAAGGCCGCACACCGCGCGGGCGGACCACTGGACGAAAAGCCGCGCCAGGGCTACAAGTTAAGCGTGATGGAGAAGCCCCATGAACCCACGCCAAGCCTGCCTGGCCTGCCTGGAACGCGAGCCGGTCGCCCTGCTGGAAGCCTCGCTGTGGATCGCTGCCGAGCATGACCGCACTGTCGAGCCCGCGGCCAGCCTGGCCAGGCTGCACGAGCTGCAACGCGAAGTCAGCACCAGCCTGCCGATGCTGCCGGTCAACGAACTGGCCCAGCCTTTGCTGCGTCAGCTCAACGCACTGGGCTACCAGCAGGACGAGTACCACCCGTTGCGTCCACACGTGGCCTTGATGGACAAAGTGCTGCAACGCCGGCGTGGCCAACCTCTGCTGCTGGCGATCCTTGCTCTGGAGCTGGCCCGCCGCCTGTCGATTCCCCTGGAGGGCGTGAACTTTCCCGGCCACTTCCTGCTGCGCGTGCCCGGTGCCGACCACCTGCTCGACCCTTGCGGCGGCCGGCGCCTGTACCCCAACGACTGCCGCGAGCTGCTCGCCCGCCAGTTCGGCCCACAGCTGCCGCTGACCGCCGAGCACCTGCGCAGCGCCTCGCCGATGCAGATGCTCCAGCGCCTGTCGCGCAACCTTCGCCAGTTGCATATCAGCAACGACAACGACCTCGCGGCGCTTATCGACGCCGAGCGGGTCATGCAACTGGGCCCGGTGCAGGTCGGCGACTACCTGGCGCGGGCCACGTTGTACCAACACCTGGACTGCCCCCAGGCAGAGCGCTTCGACCTGGAGCACGCACTGCTGCTGACCGACGACCCGGTGCAGCGCCTGAAACTCACGGAACGCCTTGGCCAGTTGCCCAACGGCAGACGCTCAATCCACTAAAGCCTCGCCCTTCACCGTCGCTTCGCGCTGCTGCGGTGCGCGTACCCGGCTGATCAGCAGCGCGCCGAGCAGCGCCGGCACGGCGCAGAAGAAGAAGATCTGCTCCACAGGCATGTGCAAGGTCAGCAGCAGACTGCCAAGCAAAGGTCCGAGGATCGAGCCGAAGCGCCCGACACCCAAGGCCCAGCCGGTACCGGTGGCGCGCACCTGGGCCGGGTAGAAGTTGCTGACGAAGGCATTGAGCGTCAACTGCCCGCCAATGATGCAGAACCCGGCGGCGAACACACTGGGCACCAGCCAGCGCGGATCATCATGGTTAATGCCGACCAGCACGCTGAACAGCGCTGCCCCCAAAAGCACGCCCGCCAACAAATGGGCCTTGTTGGCCATGCGGTCGGCGCACCAGGCCAGGCACACCGCGCCGAAGGTGCCGGCGAACAGGAACAGCGAAGTCACCAGGTTGGCCTGGTTCAGCGCCAGCCCGCTTTCCTGCAGCAGCGACGGCAGCCAGCTGATCATGAAGTACAACAGGATCAGGCTGACAAAGAAGGTGCTCCACAGCAGCAGCGTGGGCCGGGCGAACCCCTCGCGAAACAGCGCCACCACGGTGAGCTTGCTGTCCGCCGGCTCGTCGGTGGCGATGCGCGCCGCCGGTACCTGCCAGCCCGGCAGCAGGCGAGCGGTGACCCGCTGCAACCGTGCATAGGGCGGGGCGTCGCGCAGCAGGCGCGGCAGTGACTCGGGCAGGAACAGCGCCAGGAACGGGAACAGCAGCAAGGGCGCCACGCCGCCGGCGAGGAACACCGCCTGCCAGCCGTAATGATCGATGAAGCCTGCGGCGACGAAGCCCCCCGCAGCGCCACCCAGCGAGAAACCGCAGGCCGCCAGGGTGACCATCAAGGTGCGCAGTCGGGGCGGCGCGTAGTCGGCCATCAGCGCCATGGCGCTGGGCATCGCGCCGCCCATGCCGATACCGCAGAGAAAGCGCGCCAGCATCAGGCTGTCGAGGGAAGTGGCGAACACCATCAGCAGAGTCAGGCTGGCGTACAGCAGCACGCAGCACAGCAGCACCCGGCGCACGCCGAAGCGGTCGGCCAGTGGCGTGACCGCCAGCGAACCGACCGTCAGCCCCAGCAGGTTGGCGCTGAACACCGGCCCGAAAGCGGCCTTTTCCAGGCCCCAGTCCTGGGCCAGCGCGGGGATCACATAGCCCAGCACCTGGGCGTCATAACCATCGGTGACCAACAGCAGGATCAACAGCAGCAGCAGGCGCCACTGGTAGGGTGACACCGGGCGCGCGTCTAGCGCCGCGCGAAAGCTGGCTATCTGGTTGTGCATCGCAAGGTCCCTGTCTTTTGTTGTTATGAGTGCAGGTGCGGGCGGTGGCGATCAGTCGGGCGTGTCGGGCTGCCTCGCCGGGTGGGCCTGCTGGAAGGCCGGGTGCTGCTCGGCCAGGGCGGCCACCCGGCGAATGCGCGGGTAACCACCAAGGTCGATGTTGAAACGTTCGGCCGCGTACAGCTGCGGGATCAGGTAGACGTCGGCCAGGCCGGGCGTCGCCCCGAAGCAGAAGCCGTCATCGCCGATCAGTTGCTCCACCGCCGCCAGCCCCTGGCTGATCCAGTGACCGATCCACTGGTTGACCTGGGCCTCGTCGTGCCCCAAATGACGCAGCTGGTTGAGCACGCTGACGTTGTGCAACGGGTGGATATCGCAACCGATGATCGCCGCCACGCCACGCACCCTGGCCCGGGCTTCGGGCTCACGGGGCAGCAGTGGCGTTTGCGGGAAGGCTTCCTCCAGGTATTCGATGATCGCCGGCGACTGCACCAGCAACTCGCCAGCGTCAGTACGCAGGGCCGGCACCCGCCCTTGCGGATTGAGCGCCAGGTAGTCCGTGCCGCGCTGCTCGCCCTTGAGCAGGTTCACAGGCTCGGCCTGGTATTCCAGGCCCTTGAGCGCCAGGGCGATGCGCACCCGATACGAAGATGTGGAGCGGTAGTAGCTGAACAGTTGCATCGCCCTGCCCTCCTCAGCCGGCCGCGACGATGGTGCCACGGCATTCGCCGAAGCCGATGCTGGCCACGCCATCGCGCACGCAACGGGCGCGCAGGATGATCTCGTCGCCGTCCTCGAGGAACTTGCGCACTTCGCCACTGGCCAGTTCCACCGGGTGCTTGCCGCCTTCGGTGATCTCCAGCAGGCTGCCGAACGAGCCTGGCGCCGCGCCCGACAGGGTGCCCGAGCCGAACAGGTCGCCCGGTTGCAGCTGGCAGCCGTTGACGCTGTGGTGGGCGACCATCTGTGCCACGGTCCAGTACATGCTGCGGGTGCTGCTCAAGGTGAGGCGATGCGCCGGCAGGTTCTGCTCGCGCATGCGTTCGGTCAGCAGCAGCACTTCCAGTTCGATGTCGAAGGCGCCGGCGGCTTGGTCGCGCTTGTCCAGCAGGTACGACAGCGGCTGCGGGTCACCCTCCGGACGGGCTGGTTGGGCGCAGCGGAACGGCTCCAGGGCTTCGGCGGTGACCACCCACGGCGACACCGTGGTGATGAAGCTCTTGGACAGGAACGGGCCCAGCGGCTGGTATTCCCAGGCCTGGATGTCGCGCGCCGACCAGTCGTTGAGCAGGCAGAAGCCGGCCACGTGTTCGGCGGCGTCACCGATCGGGATCGGCTGGCCCATGTCATTGCCCTGGCCAATCCAGATGCCCAGTTCCAGCTCGTAGTCCAGGCGCGCGCAAGGGCCGAAGCTCGGCTCGGTCTGGCCCGCCGGCAGGGTCTGGCCCTTGGGGCGGCGTACGTCGGTGCCGGACGGGCGGATGGTCGAGGCGCGGCCGTGGTAGCCGATCGGCACATGCTTGTAGTTGGGCAGCAGCGGATTGTCCGGGCGGAACAGCTTGCCGACGTTCTTGGCGTGCTCGATGCCGACGTAGAAGTCGGTGTAGTCACCGATCTTCGCCGGCAGGTGCAGCTGGCATTCATCAGCCGGGTACAGCGCGGCCTTCAGGGCCGCCTGGTGCTCGCTGCCCTCGCCCAGCAGTGCCAGCAGGCGCTCGCGCAAGGCGACACGGGCCTCGCGGCCAAGGGCGAAGAAGTCATTCAGCGCACCACCGACGGTGGCTTCGACGGCAGCCTTGGCCGCCCCCTCGAACAACCCGGCGGCCAGCACGGCCTCGAGGTCGAGGATCGCGTCGCCGATGGCCACGCCGCAACGTGGCGCCTGCCCTGGGCGGCTGAAGATGCCCAAGGGCAGGTTCTGCAACGGGAAGTCGCGGTGCCCGTTGGCGTGCTCGACCCAGCTACGGGCAATGGCGGTGTGGTTCATCGGTTATCTCCGGTTCGGGTTGAAGGTGCTCGGCAAGGTGGCCCAGCAACTATCGTAGTCGGCCTGCAACTGCGGGCTTTCGAGGGCCTGGCGGCTCGGGCGCAGCACCTGGCTGGTCTCGAACATGAAGGCCATGGTGTTGTCGATCTTGTGCGGCGCCAGGTCCACCGAGATGGCCTTGTCGCAGGTCTCGGCGTCGGGGCCGTGGGCGCTCATCACCCCGTGCAGCGAAGCGCCGCCGGGCAGGAAGCCTTCGGCCTTGGCATCGTAGGCGCCCTGGATCAGGCCCATGAACTCGTTCATCAGGTTGCGGTGGAACCATGGTGGACGGAAGGTGTTCTCGGCCACCATCCAGCGCGGCGGGAAGATCACGAAGTCCATGTTGGCCATGCCATGCACGCTGGTAGGCGAGGTCAGCACGGTGAAGATCGACGGATCGGGGTGGTCGAAGCTGACCGTGCCGATGGTGTTGAAGCGGCGCAGGTCGTATTTGTACGGCACGTTGCTGCCGTGCCAGGCGACCACGTCCAGGGGCGAGTGCTGCAGCTCGCAGGCCCAATGTTCGCCGAGGAACTTCTGCACCAGCTGCATAGGGCCGGTGCTCTCTTCGTAATGGGCAACCGGGGCAAGGAAGTCACGCGGGTTGGCCAGGCCATTGCTGCCGATCGGGCCAAGGTCAGGGATGCGCAGCGGCGCGCCGTGGTTCTCGGCAATGTAGCCCCGGGCCTGGGCATCGAGCAGTTCGACCCGGAACTTCATGCCACGCGGGATCACCGCAATCTCCAGCGGCTCGACCTCAAGCACGCCCAGTTCGGTGGCGATGCGCAGGCGGCCTTGCTCGGGCACCAGCAGCAACTCGCCGTCGGCGTTGAAGAACACCCGCTCCATGGAACGGTTGGCGCGGTAGATGTAAATACTCACGCCGGCCGGTTTTTCCGATGCCGAGTTGGCCACCATTGGCAGCCAGCCGTCGATGAAGTCGGTCGGTTCGGACGGGATCGGTTGCGGGCTCCAACGCAGGCGGTTGGGATTGACGCCTCCCAACGGCCCGGTCAGCGGCTGGCGCTCCAGGCGCTCGAAGCGCGGGTGCAGGGCCGAGGGGCGAATGCGGTACAGCCAGGTACGGCGCAGTTCGCTGCGGGTCATGGTGAACGCGGTGCCCGACAGCAGCTCGGCGTACAGGCCATAGGGAGCCTTCTGCGGCGAGTTCTGCCCGACCGGCAGGGCGCCGGGCAGGGCTTCGCTGGCGAATTCGTTGCCGAAGCCGCTCAGGTACTGGAGTTCAGGGGATGTGTCGCGGGTCATCGGTGCCTCCGGGCTACAGGGAGCCGTTTCGGGCAGCTGGCTGCGGAGCCCGATCCTGAAACCGGCACCAAGGGCGGCAGCGCGTCTGCATTGTTTTTATCGTAATCAGATTACGAATAACGTAATTTGCCCGCGCGCAGGCGTCAAGCTATAAAGGCGCCACCCCATGAAATCTGCATAGAAGTCCCCCATGGCCAAAGCCAGCAGCACCGACAACGGCAAACAGAAGGTCCGCTCGGCGGAAGTCGGCACCGACATCCTCAAGGCCCTGGCCGAACTTTCCCCCTCTACCTCGCTGTCGCGCCTGGCCGAACATGTCGACATGCCGGCGAGCAAGGTGCACCGCTACCTGCAGGCGCTGATCGCCAGCGGCTTCGCCGAACAGGACCCGGCCACCAACCACTACGGGCTGGGGCGCGAGGCGTTGCGGGTGGGCATGGCGGCCCTGGGTAGCATCGATGTGCTGAAGGTGGCGGCGCTGCCACTGTCGCAATTGCGCGACGAGTTGAACGAAAGCTGCTTCATCGCCGTGTGGGGTAACCAGGGGGCGACCGTGGTGAGCATCGAGCCTGCGGTGCGGGCGGTGACGGTGGTGACCCAGATCGGCTCGGTGCTGCCGTTGCTCAGCTCCTCCACCGGACTGGTGTTCGCCGCGCACCTGCCCGAGCGCGAGACCGTGGAGCTGCGCGACCGGGAACTGGCAGCGCTCGGCCAGACGGCGGACGACTATGCCGCCTTGCTCGAACAGATCCGCCAGCGCGGCCTGCACCATGTGCACGGATTGCTCATGCCAGGGGTGGACGCGCTGTCCGCGCCGGTGTTCAACGCCATGGGCCAGGTCGCCGCAGTGATGACCGTGGTCGGCCCGACCTCGATCTTCCACGCCGACGAGCATGGCCCGGCCGCCCGGCGCCTGCTCGCCGCCACCCAGGCCACCAGCTGGCGAATGGGATACGGCGCGGATCAGTAAAAGGGCTTACAAAGCATTACGGACTTTTCCTGCGAGAGCGGCCTATAGTCCGCCTCGCACTTTTGCTCGAAACGTAAAGGTGAATGTCATAAGCGGGTATTTTTCCCACGGGATCATGCGCTTATTCTGATCTCACTGGCCGGCACGAAGGGCTCTCCCCCCTGCTTTTCGCGCCCGCCCAGGTTCACCGACGTTGATTTTGAAGCTCCTTGATCTAACGTCTCGATTGGCCGCTGCGATTGCAGCGGCCTTTTTTATTTCTGCAAGAATTGCAAGGTCGGCGCCAATCAACCCAACGGATACTTCTGCAGGTTCGCCATCATCTGCTGCAACGCCTGCAAGCTGTCCTGCGGGTGCTGCGCGCCTTCGAAATCACCGATCCGCGCCCAGTTGTCCGCCACCTGCTCGGGGGTGAACCCTTCACGCGGATCGAAGCCCACGCCCTGACTACGCTCCCAGCGCACCTTGCCCACCCAGCCGCCGCCCACCTCGAACAGCTCGCCGCTGTCCTGGCACTGCTCGCTGCCCAGATACACCACCAACGGGCTGATCAGCTCGGGCTGCAGACGCTCGAACACCTGCGGCGGGATCAGCCCCTCGGTCATGCGCGTGCCACCGGTCGGGGCGATGGCGTTGACCAGGATGCCGTGCTTGCGGCCCTCGATGGCCAAGGTACGGGTCAGCCCGTAGAGGCCGAGCTTGGCCATGCCGTAGTTGGCCTGGCCGAAATTGCCGTAGATGCCCGAAGTGGACGAAGTGAAGATCACCCGCCCCCAGTTCTGCGCCCGCAGGTGCGGCCAGGCGGCGTGGGTGACCTTGTAGGCACCTTCGACATGCACGCGGTAGACCAGCTCCCAGTCGCCGTCTTCCATCTTGTGGAAGGTCTTGTCGCGCAGGATGCCGGCGTTGTTTACCAGCACATCGACCCGGCCGAAGGTATCCAGGGCCTGCTCGACGATGCGCGCGCCATCGGTGACCGAGTCATGGTTGGCGATCGCCGAACCGCCCGCGGCGCGGATCTCCTCCACCACGCGGTCGGCCGCCGAGGTGTTGGCGCCTTCACCATGTGTCGACCCACCCAGGTCGTTGACCACCACGTGAGCGCCGCGCGCGGCGAACAACAGCGCATGGGCCCGGCCCAGGCCACCGCCGGCCCCCGTGACGATCACCACTCGATCCTGCAGACGTACCGGCTCGCTCATGCTCAAGGCTCCTGGCAATGAAGGGATGCAACGCAGTCTCCGCCAGCCGCCTGGGCCGGGCAATCAAGCGCACCGTGGCGAATGCCGCTTTATAACGACCGGCGATGATCGCCCAGTCAGGACCAGGCAACCTTCAGTGGGATATAGCTCAGCGGCTGTTCACGAAACGCCAGGTAATGGCGCAGCACCTGCACCGGCGCCTCGGTGTGCGGATAATGGCCGATGCCCTGCAGCACCACGGTGTCCGGCTGCGGTACTAGTTCGCGGTAGCGCTCGACCATGTGCGCGCCAGACAAAGGATCGACCGCGCCATTGATGAAGCGCAGCGGCACGCCGGGGCGCTGCAGCGCGGCGACCCAGCGTTCGCGCTGGGCCCGGCGCTCCGGCAGGAAGCTGACCAGTTTATGCAGGATCCGTGGGCCACGGTTGGAAACGATCAGGCTCCAGTAGTCATCCAGGGCGCTCTCGCTGGGATGCGTGCACGGGCCATAGACCTGGGTGACGTTGCGCACCAGGTCATCGCGTCCGAACGAGCGCCCGACCAGCCAGCCCAGGCGGCTGAGCAGCAGCTTCTGGACCAGCAGCACCCGGCAGCTCTCGGGGAACAGCCCGCTGTTGAGGAACACGCAACTGGCCACCTGGAGCCGCTGTTCGTGGTGCCGGGCCAGCAGCTCCTGGGCAACGCTGCCGCCGTAGTCGTGGGCCAGCAGGTGCACCGGCTGGTCGATATGCAGGTGCGCCAGCAAGGCCTGCTGCAGGTCGGCCTGCTCGAGCAGGCTGTAGTCGTGGTCCGCAGGCTTGGCCGAATCGCCGAAGCCAAGCATGTCGCAGGCCACCACGCGAAAACGCTGGGTAAGGGGTGCCCACAGGTAGTGCCAATCCCAGCTGGCCGTGGGGAAACCGTGAAGCAATAGCAGGGGCTCTCCTTGCCCTGCCGTCCAGTAGCGGATGCTCTGGCCCCGGAAAGTGAAACCCTGGCTCCGGGTGCGCCAGACGCACAATGGAATTTCGGCCAGTGGCATCACGGTCGTCCCGGTGGATAAGTGTCGGAAGAGGGCAAGGCTGCGTTCATTGCATGTCACCTCGGCACATACATGTGCTCTCTATGTCGAGGCTCAGTCTAGAGGCCTATACGTAGGTGATAAGTCGCCTTGGCAGCCAGCCTGATGACCGTGCGAGTCAGTGGCACGAACGGTCAGACCAGCATCACCAGCAACGGCGCGGCCAAGAGGTTGAGCAGCCCGGTCAGGACCATGACCAGGCCAGCCACGGAGCCTTCCTCGCGCCCTACTTCCTGGGCGCGGCTCACCCCCGCGCCATGGGCGCCAACCCCGAACAGAGCGCCCCGTGCCAGCGGTGTGCGCAAGGGCAGCCAACGCAGGAGAATGCCGCCGAACATCGCCCCGAGCACCCCGGTAAACATCACAAACACCGCCGTCAGCTCCGGCACGCCGCCCAGGTCCTGGGCCACGGGCATGGCGAACGGTGTGGTGATCGAGCGTGGCAGCAACGACAGGCTGACCGCATCGTCCAGCGCGAGCAGGTGCGCCAGCGCCCAGGAGCTGCCGATGGAAGCCACGCTGCCGGCGAGCATGCCGACCAGCAGCGCCGGCCAGTGCCGCGCCAGCAGTGCCCGTTGTTGCCAGATCGGCACCGCGAACGCGACGGTGACCGGGCCGAGGACGCCCATCAGCCAATGCGTGTTGCGGGCGTACTCGGTGTAGGCGGTGTGCAGCGGCACGGCCACCGCCAGCAGCAAGGCCGGCACCAGGATCAGCGGCGACAGCAGGTAGCGTCCGCTGCGCCGGTACAGCCAGCGGCTGCCCAGGTAGGCGCCAAGGGTCAGGGCCAGCCAGAACAGCGGCATGGGTTCAAGGCTCATGGCGCAGCCTCCAACGGCACACCATCTCGACGGTGACCGCGGTGACCACCATCACCAGCAGGGTACTCAGCGCAATCACCAGCAGGATGCGCCAGCCCTCGCTGCGCAGCAGGCTGCCGTAGTCCAGCAGGCTCATCAGCGCGGGAATGAAGAACAGCAGCATCTCGGCCATCAGCCAGCCGGCAGCCAATTGCAACGTGGCCGGTTTGAGCAGGCCGGTGGCGAACAGTGCCAGCAGTAGCGCCAGGCCCATTACGCCACCAGGAATCGGCCAGCCAAGCCAGGCGGCCAGCTGGCCACCGATCAGGAACAGCGCCAGCAACACTGTCAGCTCGGCGAGCAGGCGCAAGGTCTTTTTCAATAATGCAGGATTCATGGGCGGGAGTTCCTCGACAACGAGCCCATTGTAAAAGTCGGCCCCCTAGGCCAGAAGCGAATTGTTAGACTAACAGCCATTCCAAAACGGAATTCGGCATACATGGAATTCAAACAGCTGCGCAGTTTCATCGAAGTCGTCCACAAAGGCGGCTTCACCCAGGCGGCGGGTACCCTGCACATCAGCCAGTCGGCGGTGAGCAAGCAGGTCGCCCAGCTGGAACAGGACATCGGCCAGCCGCTGCTGGAACGCCAGGGCTCACAGCTGCTGCTGACTGCCGCCGGGCGCATCGTCCTGGAGCGCGGCGAGGCGCTACTGCGCCAGCGCCAGGAACTGCTGAGCGAACTGGACGACCTCAGCCAGATGGCCCGCGGCGAATTGCGCCTGGGCCTGCCGCTGCTGGGCAGTGATGCGCTGTTCGCCGGATTGTTCGCCGAGTACCGGCGGCGCCATCCGAATATCTCGATCCAACTGCTCGAAGGTGGCAGCCGCATGGTCGAGCAAGCCGTCAAGAGTGGCGAGCTGGAGTTGGGCGGTAGCCTCACCCCGAGCGACCCGGCGTTCGACTACCAGCCGTTCTGCAATGAGCCACTGGAGGCCTTGCTGCCCGCCGGCCATCCGCTGGCCGGGCAGGTCGACGTCGCCCTGGCACAGCTGGCCGACACGCCGTTTCTGCTGTACCAGCGCAGTTTCGTGCTCAACGATCGATTGCTCAGCGCCTGCCAGCAGGAAGGCTTCACGCCCAAGGAGGGTGGGCGTAGCGGCCAGGCAGACTTTCTTGCCGCATTGGTGGCGGCCGGGCAAGGCGTGGTGCTGCTGCCGGCGATCGTCGCACGGGCGCTGGAACGGCCCGGGGTGGTGCGCTTGCCGTTGCGGGCGCCGGAGTACCTGCGTTGGGATATCGCCTTCATCTGGCGGCGCGGGGCGTATCTGTCACGGGCGGCGCAGGCGTGGCTGGCATTGTTGCGTGAAGACTCAGCCATGCATTGAGGCGACCGGCCCTATCGCGGGGCCGGTCCAGGCAACATCAGCCTTTCAGCACAGCCGCAAACTCCGCCAGCCACGGCTCGGCATCGGCCTCGGGTGTCACGGTCTCACTGGCATCGAGTCGCAGCATCGGCAGCACTTCGTTCACCCCCAGCTCGGCAAACAACTCACGCATCTGCTCGCCACCGCCGCAGTAGGTATCGCCGTAGCTGGAGTCGCCCAGGCCGATCACCGCCCCTGGCAAGCCGCGCCAGGCCGCCGGCAGCACATCGCGGATCGTGCTGTACAGCGGCATCAGGCTGTCGGGCAGCTCGCCCATGCCGGTGGTCGAGGTCACCGCCAGCAACGCGTCGGGACCAAAGCCCTCGATGTCCTGCAGGGTGGCGCGGGCCGCGTGCCAGGCTTCAAGGCCGGCGGCCGTGAGCAACGACTCGGCGTGGCGGGCGACTTCGTCGGCGGTGCCGTACACCGAACCGGAAATAATGGCGACTTTCATCGGGTGAGGATTCCGAAACTGAGTGAAAACGTAGGATACTAGCACTCGACAGTGGCAAAAGGCCGCCCCGCCTAAAGTCACTAGCTTGAGAATTATCCGACGAATGCCCGGAACGAAACGGACTAGCCACTGTCCACCGCCGTGAACAAAATCGCCGTTACCGATTGCCCCTTCGAGTCAGACCATGCAAGCAGACGCCCTACTCTCCCAGGACGAACTGGACTTCATCCAGGACATGCAGCATTCGCCCCAATTGAACCTGGCTGACCCCATGTCGAGCCTGCTGGTCAATGGCGACCGTCATCTCAAGGACCTGCTCACCCGCTTGGTGGCCAACGAGCAGGTGACGCTGCAAGCCAGCTTCAATAATCAGCAGCTGAGCTTCCCCCTGCAACTGGTCGAGGATGAGTTCCACGCCTTGCACCTGCAACTGGGCTCGCCGGACATCTACGAGGACGGCCCCATGCTGCGGCCATGGCGCCTTTCGCTGCAGCAGCCGACCGCGCTGCTGGACGATCACGGCCAGGCCAGCGACCTGTGGGTACGCGACATTTCCTTCAAGGGTGTGCTGCTGGAAGTGCGCGGTGGGGCTGAAGCCCCTGCGCAATTCAACCTGCGCTTCGCCGCCGAGGACATCCCGCCGATCGGCCTGCACGGCGCACTGCGCCGGCGCATCACCCCGCGCCTCGCCGCCTACGACCTGACCCACACTCCGGCCGAAGAGGTCGAGCGCCTGCGCGAATATATCCTCCAGGCCCACCGCAAGGCCCACCCCGAGCTGCACGCCCAGGCACCCAACACCTTCTGACGACCGTCCAGCCATTGAAACTGACCGGTCATGATTGATCGGCGATAATCCGTGCCCGATTCTTGCAAGCCCGCCTGCGCCGCCCATCACCCCGGGCCGCAAGCCAGGGGCCGGCTACCCGCCAGCCCCGTCGCCAGGAGATACACGATGTCTACCCCACCCGTCACCTTGATGGTGTCGCGCCGCGCCGCCTGCGGCCGCTACCAGGACCTGCTGGCCTGGCTGCACGAAGGCGAACAACTGGCCACCGACTTTCCCGGCTACCTGGGCTCGGGCATCCTCGCCCCGCCGAGCGAGGGCGACGAATTCCAGATCATCTTCCGCTTCGCCAGCGAACAGACCATGCACGCCTGGGAGCATTCCGCCTCGCGCAGGGCCTGGCTGGAACGCGGCAACGGCCTGTTCGAGCGCCCCAAAGAGAGGCGCGTGAGCGGTATCGACGACTGGTTCGGCACCAATACAGTGCAAAAACCACCGCGCTGGAAGCAGGCAACGGCCATCTGGCTGGCGTTCTTTCCGGTTTCGCTACTGTTCAACCTGCTGTTCGGCCACTGGCTGGCGCCACTCGACCTGCTGCCTCGAGTGCTGCTCAGTACCCTGGCCCTGACGCCATTGATGGTGTACCTGTTCATCCCTCTGTCCACCCGGTTGCTGGCCGGCTGGCTCAACGCCACGCCACGCGCCGCCACCGAGCGTTCCCAGGGGCTGCGCAGCCGCTGAGGCACGGGCTCGCAAGGCCGTGCAGTTCGGGTATGCTGGGGCATCACGCACGGACAGACGAACAGACCGCCCGAACATGAACAGCCCAATCCTCATCACCGGCGCCAGCCAGCGCGTCGGCCTGGCCCTGGCCATGGAGCTAGCCCAGGCCGGCCATACGGTGGTCAGCGCCAGCCGCACCTTGCAGGGGCAGGCTGCCCACCCGAACATCCGGCAGTTCCAGGCCGACCTGACCCGCAGCGAAGACCGCCAGGCCCTGATCGAGTACCTGCAACGCGAGTACGACGGCCTGCGTGCGATCATCCATAACGCCTCGCTGTGGCTCGACGATGGCCTGGACAACCTCGACACCATGTTCCGCCTGCACGTCGAGGCGCCCTACCACCTCAACCTCGCCCTCGGCGAGCTGCTGGACAAGGTGGACAAAGCCGACATCATCCACATCTGCGACGAGACCTCCTCGCGCGGCAGCAAGAGCCACATCGGCTATGCCGCGACGAAGGCCGCGCTGCAGAACATGGTGCTGTCGTTCGCCGAAAAATACGCGCCCAAGGTGCGGGTCAACGGTATCCTGCCTGGCCTGCTGATCCTCAAGGAAGGCGGCGACGAGCAGTACCGCGAGCAGACGCTGAAAAAGGCCCTGCTCGAATTCGAACCCGGCGCCCGCCCGTTGATCGACGCCGTGCTGTTCCTGCTGCAAAGCCAGTACAGCACCGGCAGCCAGGTGGTCATCAACGGTGGCCGCCATCTGAAGAACCGCATGACCTGAAGAGATCGCCCATGACCCCGCAACAACAGCTCGAACTCGAAGCCGCCGCGTTCCGGCGCCTGGTCGACCACCTGCAAAAACGTACCGACGTGCAGAACATCGACCTGATGAACCTTTCCGGCTTCTGCCGCAACTGCCTGTCCAAGTGGCTCAAGGCCGCCGCCGATGATCGCCAGATCGAGCTGAGCCTGGACGATGCCCGCGAGCAGGTGTACGGCATGCCCTATGCCGATTGGAAAGCCCAATACCAGAACGAAGCCAGCGCCGAGCAGAAAGCGGCGTTCGAACAAGGAAAACCGCGTGACTGACCTGAATACCCTGCGCAGCAGCCTCGCCAGCGGCGAACACGTTTTTGCCGACACCCTGGCCTTCATCGCCGCGAACTACAGCTACCAGCCCCAGGCCTTCGACAATGGCGACGTGCACAACGCCGCCGGGCAGAACGAAGGTTCGTGCAAGACCCTGGGCCTGGCGCTGCTCGAAGGGTTGAGCGACCAGGAGGCACTGCTGGCCTTCGGTGAGCACTACCGCAGCGTGGTCGCCACGCCCGAGGGCAGCGACCATGGCAATATCCGTGCGCTGATCAAGCATGGGCTGGCCGGGGTGAAGTTCACCACCCAGCCACTTGCGCGCCTGGGCTGATAGCAGATGGGGCCGCTGTGCGGCCCCAACCGGACATCAACTGATGAGCCGGCCTGGTGTTCCAGCCTCAAGGCGCCCCTTGTGCAACCACTCCAGCGCAATCGGCCACAGACTTTCACGAAACCGATCGTGAAAGAACGCGAAGTGCCCGATCTCCCCGACCGAGATATCCACAGGCGCCACCCGCAGATGCCGCCGCTCGCCCGTTTGCAGGTACCCCAACAATCGTTCAGTGGCCGCCACCGTGCCGAACGGATCGTCAGTCAGGCTGATGGCCAGGGTCGCCGCCTGTACCTGGGCAAATGGCGTCGCCGACAGTAGACGCCCACTGGGCCGCTGCTCGTAACGCGGCGTACGGGCAACCCAATCGCGTACCACGCCGGCCGGGGTATCCTCCAGCCAGCCCAGGCGCTTGCCGGGGAAATAGCCGAACATCCGGGTCAACAGCGGCATCACCACGTGCCATTTGCCGAACAGCTGCCAACGCTGCTCCGGCGCATAATCGCGCCAATAGGCGAACTGCGCGCCCACCAGCAGTGCATGGCGCACCTGCCCCGCCGACGGCGCCAGCCCGAGCGCCCAGCCGCCGAAGCTGTGGCCGACCACATGCATCGGCTGGCCCGGATGCTCGGCGGCGGCCAGTTGCAACATCGCTTCGAAGTCCAGCCGGCCCCAGTCGCTCCAGGACGCCTGGAAACCGCGCAGCGTGGCCGGGCGCGACTCGCCGATACCGCGATAATCGTAGGTGAGCACGTCAAAGCCCTGGGCGAACAGGTAGTCGGCGAAACGCGAGTAATAGCGGCAACGCACCGAAGTGGCGGCATTGATGATCACCAGGGGACGCAGGGGATCGGGCTTAGCGTGGCGCCAGCGAAATCCGCCGAGGCCATAGCCGTCGGCGGCGACATGACGAAAGGCACAGGAGGGTTGGGTAAGGCTGCTCATGGCGCGCTCCCTGCGGCGTCGCGCCATGCTGGCGGACGGGCTGTTGTCGTGCGCCAACGCTAGCAAAAAAAACCTTGCCTGTAATCGCGGGACAGGCTCAGGTGGTCGGCAGCGCCCGCGCCACGCCCGGCTTGCGCAGCACCGCCAGGCGCGAGCCGTGGTAGCGGGTTTCGCGGAACAGCTTCCAGCGACCGAACAGGCCGTACACATGCATCACCCGGCCCTGCTCGTGGTAGCCCATGCGCAGGTGCAGTTTCATTGCTGGCACGTTGTGGGTCTCCACCACGTCCACCACCTTGTGGCAGCCCTTCTCGCGCATGGTGTTCCACAGCTCGACCTGGGCTGTCACCGACAACTCGCTGCCAAAGTACGGCCGGGTCATCTCGCCGCCGAACTCGAAGAACTCGCCGGGTTTCACCGGGAAGGTGCAACCATAGTAATGCTTGTCGTGGTAATCGACCACGCTGGCCCAGATGAATGCCACGGCATCGCCCTGCTCATCCAGGTACATGTGCCCGGTATGGCCCTCGGCGGCCAGCTCGCGCATGGTCTCGACACGGTCGCCGAAATGTCGGGCGAAGGCATCGGCATTGGCCGTGGTGATCTGCGCCAGGGTGACCGGCGCATGCGCCTTGAGGCTGTGCGGCGGCACCGGACTGATCAGGTCGCGCTCCATCCACAGCAGTTCCCAATGGAAAAACACGTAGCGCTCGAAAAAAGTCTTGAAGGTGCGCTTGAAGCCCTTCTGGCGGATGCGTTCTTGTAGTTTTTGCAGTACACCCATTGCTCCCTCCTCGGCGCCAGCGAAATTGCCAGGCCAATAGCTGGTGTATAGATCAGGCGGAGGGTGGCCATGGCAAAGGGCCAGCGAGGGATTTGTTTCAGAATATTAACAAGTCGTCGGCGGGAACCGCGCAGCCGTCATGAACGGCTGCGCGGTCAAGGACTTGCTTACAGCTCGACGCAGTCGAACCGTACGTCGGTGGCCACGTCTTCGTCGTAGTTGACGTCAGCACGCTCGAAGCCGAACAGGTTGAGGAACTGCTTCTTGTAACCGGCGTAGTCGGTCAGCTCGAACAGGTTCTCGGTGGTCACTTTAGGCCACATCTCACGGCAGGCGTTCTGCACGTCATCACGCAGCTCCCAGTCGTCCAGACGCAGACGGCCCTTCTCGTCCAGCGCCGCCGGGGCGCCATCGGCGCGGTACATGCGGTCACGGAACATGCGATCCAGCTGGTGCTGGGTACCTTCGTGGATACCCTTCTCCTGCATGATCTTGAACACCATCGACAGGTACAGCGGCATCACCGGGATGGCCGAGCTGGCCTGGGTAACCACGGACTTGAGCACGGCCACGTTGGCACTGCCACCCACTTTGCCGGCCAGGCGCTGGGCGGTTTCGTCCAGGTCCTGCTTGGCCTTGCCCAGCGCGCCGTCCCAGTAGATCGGCCAGGTGATGTCGGAGCCGATGTAGCTGAAGGCCACGGTACGGGCTTGTGGCGCCAGAACACCGGCGGCATTCAGGGCGTCGATCCACAATTCCCAGTCCTGGCCACCCATCACGGTGACGGTATCGGCGATTTCCTGCTCGGTGGCCGGTTCGATGCTGGCCTCGATGATGGTGTCCTTGTTGGTGTCGATGGCGGTCGACTTGTACGGCTGGCCGATCGGCTTCAGGGCCGAGCGGATCACTTCACCGGTCTGCGGCAGCTTGCGCACCGGCGAGGCCAGGGAGTAGATGACCAGGTCGACCTGGCCGCCCATTTCGTTCTTGATCAGCTCGATGACCTTGGCGCGGGCTTCGTCGGAGAAGGCGTCACCGTTGATCGACTTGCTGTACAGGCCTTCGGCCTTGGCGAACTTGTCGAAGGCGGCGGCGTTGTACCAGCCAGCGGTGCCGGCCTTGGTCTCGGTGCCCGGCTTTTCGAAGAACACGCCCAGGGTATCGGCCTTGAAACCGAACGCCGCAGTGATACGGGCGGCCAGGCCGTAGCCGCTGGAGGCACCGATCACCAGGACTTTCTTCGGACCATCCTCGCGCACGCCCAGCTTGCGGGTGGCTTCGATCTGGTCACGGACGTTGAGCTCGCAGCCCTTGGGGTGAGTCGTGGTGCAGATGAAACCGCGAACCTTGGGATGAATGATGGCCAATGTCTGTACCTCGTCAGGTTTAGGCTGGGGCAGCGCCCGGATTCGGGGTGCTGCCGTTTGATCTAGAGGGTGAGACTACCCTCGCAAGTCATCCGACACATATTACGGGGTGATCGGAGCAATGAAAAATCGCAGCGGCTCTGATAAACGCTATACCTGCGCCAGCGCCGCCTTCAACCATCCCAGGAACTGCCGCGCAAACGGATCCTCCTGGCTTTCCCAATGCACTAGGCAGCTCCACACCGGCCCGCGCACGCGCTGTACCGACAAGGGCCGCAGGCGCCCTTCGTCGACCATCCGCCGCGCCAGCAACTGACTGACCAGGGCGATCCCCAGCCCCTCGCCCGCCGCCTCCAGCAGCAACCCCGGGTCGGAGAAGTTCAGCCCCTTGCCTTGCTGCCCCACGTCCTCCCCGCCCTCCAGTTGCCAATGGCTCCAGTCCATCTCCCGCTCGCCATGCAGGGTGGTCCGCCCCTGCTCGGGCAGGTCCGGACGGCACGCCGGATACAGCTGGTCCTGGTGCAGCACGGTAAAGCTGCATTCGGCCTGGGCGCCGATATCGTCGCGGATCGCCAGGTCGATGGTCTCGCTGGCCATGTCCGGCACCTCGAAGCTGGTGAACAGCCACAGGTCCACGTCTGGGCAGCGCTGGTGGAAGTCCGCCAGGCGCGGCAGCAACCAGTGCCGGGCGAACGCCGGGGTGGTGTTGACCACCAGTTGGTTGGGCTTGCGGTACTGCTCCAGGCGGCGGATGCCCACCGCCAGTTGCTGCAACAAGGCCTGAGTGGTGCTGAGCAGATCGTGCCCGGCGTCGGTCAGGCTGACGCTACGGCCACTGCGGTGGAACAGCGGCTGTTCCAGGTAGCCCTCCAGGCTGCGGATCTGCTGACTGATTGCCGACTGGGTGAGGTTCAGGGCCTCGGCGGCCTTGTGGAAGCTGCCCAGCCGGGCAGCGGCTTCGAAGCCGCGCAGGGCGTTGAGCGGGGGCCAATGCTTGAGCATGCTGATAAGCCTGACTGATCAGAAATACGCTAAATCTATCGTTTGTCGCCCTGGATTCCCAGTCATAACATGGACAACAACACCCGCGACGGCGGGCTTCGTTGATAACAATCCCTAATAGATCGGAGTTCACTATGACCCTGTCCCTCGACAGCGGCTGGCGCATGCCCGCCGAATGGGCCCGCCACGCCGCCACCTGGATGATCTGGCCGCACAACCAACCTCTGTGGGAGTCGGGCTGGGGCGTGACCCTGGCCGACGTGCAGCGCGACTACGCCCGAGTGGCCTCCGCCATCGCCCGCTTCGAGCCGGTGAAGATGGTGGTCGATCCGTCGGCCATGGCCATCGCCCGCGAACTGTGCGGCGCCGGTATCGAGCTGGTCGAGCTGGCCGTGGACGACAGCTGGTGCCGCGACAGCGGCCCGACCTTCCTGACCCACCCGCAACACGGCGTGGCGGGCCTGAGCTGGCGTTTCAACGCCTGGGGCGGCAAGTCCGATCACGGCAAGGACCGCAGCCTGGCCCGGCGCATCCTCGACCACCTTGGCCTGGAAGGCCTGAGCACTCCGCTGTGCAACGAAGGCGGCGCCATCCATGTGGACGGTGAAGGCACCCTGATCACCACCGAATCGGTGCTGCTCAACCCCAACCGCAACCCGGGCCTGAGCAAGGCTGACTTCGAGGATTGCTTCGCCCGCCTGCTGGGCATCCGCAAGACCATCTGGCTGCCGGGCGACCCGCAGTACGTCACCGGCGACATGACCGACGGTCACGTCGATGGCGTTTGCGCCTTCGCCCGCCCCGGCGTGCTACTGGTGGACGCCACCCACGACCATGGCTCGGTGTATGCCGAAGTGGCCCGCGAAAACCGCCGCGCGCTGGAACTGGCCACGGACGCCCAGGGCCGTTCGTTCGAACTGCTCGAGCTGTTCGAGGCCACCGCGGCCGTGGACACCGAAGCCGAGGTGTTCTGCGCCTCGTACACCAACTTCTACCTGGCCAACGGCGCGGTGATCATGCCGGCCTATGGCATCGACGCCGACCAGGCCGCGGCGCAGCAACTGGCCCTGGCCTTCCCCGGTCGCGAAGTGGTACCGGTGCGCATCGACCATATCGCCCACGGCGGTGGCGGCATCCATTGCATCACCCAGCAGCAGCCGGCCTGGCAAGGAGCGCGCCCATGAGCACGCTGCGCATCGCCACCACGCAGATGGCCTGCAGCTGGGACCTGCCCGCCAACCTCGACCACGCCGAACAACTGGTGCGCCAGGCCGCTGCCAAGGGTGCCCAGGTGATCCTGTTGCAGGAGCTGTTCGCCACCCCGTACTTCTGCATCGAGCAGTGCCACAGCCACCAGGCCCTGGCCCAGGACTACCACGACAGCCCGCTGCTCAAGCGCTTCGCCGCGCTGGCCAAGGAACTGGGCGTGGTGCTCCCGCTCAGCTGGTACGAACGGGCCGGCAACGCCTTCTTCAACTCGCTGACCGTGGCCGATGCCGACGGGCGCCTGTTGGGTGTGTATCGCAAGACCCACATCCCCAACGCCATCGGCTACCAGGAAAAGGAATACTTCAGCCCCGGCGACACCGGCTTCAAGGTCTGGGACACAGCCTTCGGTCGCCTGGGCATCGGCATCTGCTGGGACCAGTGGTTCCCCGAGACGGCCCGCTGCCTGGCGCTGATGGGCGCCGAAGTGCTGCTGTTCCCCACTGCCATCGGCTCGGAGCCTGGCGCCGCCGAACTGGATTCACGCGACCATTGGCAGATGGCCATGCGTGGCCATGCCGCCGCCAACCTGCTGCCAGTGGTGGCCGCCAACCGCGTCGGCCATGAAGTGGCGCGCAGCGACGACAGCCTGAGCATGCGCTTCTACGGCTCGTCGTTCATCTGCGACCACAAGGGCGCGATGCTGCAAGAGGCCGACCGCGACAACAGCGGCGTCTGGCTGCACGACCTGGACCTGGCGCGCATGCGCGAAGACCGCCTGAGCTGGGGCATCTACCGCGACCGCCGCCCCGACATGTATGCGCCGCTGCTGACCCTTGACGGCCGTACCCCACCGACTGCGAGGGCCTGAACCATGCCAAGCCGTCCATCGAAACTGCTCGCCATCGCCGCCCTGCTGGCCTGTGCCGGTATTGCCCAGGCCGAACAGGACGCCCTGCGCCTGTACAACTGGGCCGACTATTTTGCCGAAGACACCCTCAAGCGCTTTACCGCCGAAACCCGCATCCCGGTGATCTACGACGTCATGGACGGAAGCGAGGTGCTCGAGGCCAAACTGATGTCCGGGCGCAGCGGCTACGACCTGGTCTTCCCTGGCGACACCGTGGCCGAACGGCTGATGCGCGCCGGCAGCCTGCGGCCCCTGGATCGCAAGCAGCTGAGCGCGCTCGATGATATAGAGCCTGGCCTGCGCCAGTTGCACGACCGCTACCCCAAGGCCAGCCAGGCCACCGTGCCCTACACCTGGGGCACCATCGGCCTGACCATGGACGCGAAGAAGATCCGCGAGCGCATGCCCGGCGCCCCGCTCGACAGCCTCGACCTGCTGTTCAAGCCGGAGCTGGCGGCCAAGTTCGCCGACTGCGGCATCTCGATGATCGACTCGCCCGACGAAGTGCTGGCCGTGGTGCTTCACTACCTGGGCCGCGAACCGCGCAGCGCCAAGCGTGAAGACCTGGCCGCCGCCAGCGAGCTGCTCAAGGGCATCCGCCCGTACGTGCGCAAGCTTCAGTCACAACCGGTCACCGAGCTGGTCAATGGCAACACCTGCCTGTCGCTGGGCTACAGCGGCGACGTGATCCAGGCCCAGCGCACCGCCGAGGCCGCGGGCAAGGCCATCGACTTCCAGTACCGCGTGCCTCGCGAAGGCACCACGGTGTGGATGGACACCATGGCTATCCCCGCCGATGCCAAGCACCCGGAGTACGCCTATCGTTTCATCAACTTCGTCATGCGCCCGGAGAACATGGCCGCGATCAGCAACTTCACCGGCTACCCCACTGCCAGTGCCAAGGCCCGGTCGCAGGTGGACGCGCGCCTGCGTGACAACCCGGACATCTACCTCAGCGATGCCACCTTCACCCGCTTGATCCCGGGCAAGGACATCCCCCAGGCCGACATGCGCGCGCGCATGCGTGTCTGGACCCGTTTCAAGACCGCACAGGACTGACCCCATGCCCACTCGCCGCACTTTCCTCCAACACATGAGCGTCGTCGCCGGCCTCGGTGCCGCCGCCGGCTTCGGCCTACCCTTCGCCAGCGGCAGCGCCCGCGCCAGCGAAGCAGGCCGCTGGTTCATGCCCGACGAGGGTGAGCCGCACCAGCGCGCCTACATCGCCTTCGGCGCCCAGGACGCCATCTGGGAAGACTTCACCGAAGACGTCCAGGCTGCCCTCGGGCGCATCGCCCGCGCCATCGCTGCCTACCAGCCGGTGACAGTGTTCTGCCGCGCCAGCGAACGCGACATTGCCGAGGAGGAATGCGGCAGCCACAACATCACCTACGTCGAGACCGAGCTGGACGACATCTGGATGCGCGACATCGGCGCCAACTTCGTGGTCGATGACGATGGCGCGCTGGGCGCCGTGGACTTCAACTTCAATGGCTGGGGCGGCAAGCAGCAACACCGCCATGACGCCAAGCTCGCAGCCCGCGTTGCAAAGTTGGCTGGTGCCCAGTACCAGCGCAGCGAGCTGGTGGGCGAAGGCGGCGGTATCGAAGTGGACGGCCATGGCACCGGGATCATGACCGAGAGCAGCTGGATCAACAGCAACCGCAACCCCAGCTGGAGCAAGGCCCAGATCGAGGCGGAACTGAAGGAGCGGCTGGGGCTGCGCAAGATCATCTGGCTGCCGGGCATCAAGGGCAAGGACATCACTGATGCCCACGTGGACTTCTATGCTCGCTTTGCCGCGCCCGGCGTGGTGGTGGCGAACCTGGACAACGATCCGGACTCCTACGACCACGAGGTGACACTCAAGCACCTCGAGATCCTGCGCAACGCCACCGATGCCGACGGGCGCAAGCTACAAGTGCATACGATGTCGCCGCCCTTGAAACCAAGGCGCAGCAAGTTCAACGAGGACAATCCGGATTTCGCGGCGGGGTACATCAATTATTTCGTGATCAACGGAGCGGTGATCGCCCCGCAGTTCGGCGACCGCAGTGCCGATGAGCAGGCGCGGGCGTTGCTGGTGAAGCTGTACCCGGGGCGCAAGGTGGTGCAGTTGGACATCGACGCCATTGCGGCGGGAGGGGGCGGGATTCACTGCGTGACCAACCAGTGCCCGGCGATCTAGCGCAATTGCCGGGGCTGGCGCGCAGCCCCGGCATCGCCAATCCGGCGCTTATGGATACTGCTGCACGGTCCCTTGCTGGTCATACTGCTGGCCCGGGATCGGCTTCAGGTTGACCTCGACCCGACGGTTCTGCGCACGGCCGTTGGCATCGGCGTTGCTGGCGATCGGCTGGTCCGGGCCCATGCCACGCACGCTGACCCGCGACGAATCCACGCCCTGGGAGGTCAGGTAGGTGCTGACTGCCTGGGCGCGGCGCTGCGACAGGTCCATGTTGTGCTGGCGGCTGCCGGTGCTGTCGGTGAAGCCCACCACTTCGATGGTGTTCTGGTTGAACTGCTTGAACGAGTTGGCCAGGTTGTTCAGCGGCGAGTAGAAGCTTGGGGCAATGTTCGCCGAATCGGTGGCGAAGGTGATGTTGCCCGGCATGATCAGTTTGATCTGGTCACCCTGGCGCTGCACTTCGACGCCGGTATTGGCCATCTGCGCCCGCAGCTCGGCTTCCTGCTTGTCGGCGTAGTAACCGTAACCGGCAGCGGCGGCACCGACCGCGGCGGCACCGATCAACGCCCCCTTGCCACGGTTGTTGTGGTCGATGGCGGCACCGGCGATGGCGCCGGCCAGCGCGCCCAGGCCACCATATTTGGCGGTCTTGCTCATCCCTGTGGAGCCCTGCGCCTGGCCCTGGCTGTCGTACGGGTTGGGGCTGGCACAACCAGACATCAGCGCGGCGGCGGTAGCGACGATAATCAGACGACGCATGGTGAACATGGACAAGCTCCTACTGAAATTCGAAAGTGCAGCGGATCGACTACGGATCTATGCCAGCCTTGGATTGCAGCGCAGCGGAAAAATTCCATGAAACCTCAGGCGCGCACGAAGGGGTTCTCGCGCATCTCGTCGCCGAGGCGGGTGTCCGGGCCATGGCCGGTCACCACGATGGCGTCCTCATCCAGGCGGTACAGCCGTTCCTTGATGGAACGAACGATAGCCCGCTGATCGCCTCCCCACAAATCGGTGCGTCCGACACCACGGCGGAACAAGGTATCGCCGGCGATCAGCAACTTGTGCTCAGCGAACCAGAAACTCATCGAGCCCGGCGTGTGCCCGGGGGTGTGCAACGCCACGCCGCAGCCGCAGGCCAGCGCCTCATCGTCGCTCAGCCATTGGTCCGGCGACGGTACCGGCGTATAGGGCACGCCGAACATCTGGCACTGCATTTCCAGGTTTTCCCACAGCGGCTGGTCGGCCTTGTGCAGGTGCAGCGTGGCGCCGGTCAGCTCCTTGAGCCTGCCCGAGGCGAGGAAATGGTCGAAGTGCGCGTGAGTGTGGATGATGCTCACCAGGGTCAGGCTATGATGCTGCAGGCGGGCGAGGATCTTCTGCTCGTCCCCGCCCGGGTCGACGACGATGGCGTGCTTGCTGACCGGGTCACCGATCAAGGTGCAGTTGCACTGCAAGGGGCCGACGGGGAAGGTTTCGCGGATGAGGCTAACGGGCAATGGGTTCATCGTTCTGGAACTCGGTACAGTCGATAGAGAGAGCAAATATGACCATGGTCCAGCTTGCCTCTCACCAAATCAAGGCAGATACAACCGGAACAACCCGCCCCCCAGCGTCCCGCCATTGGCGATCTCGATCCGCCCGCGCACGCCATTGCGCTCGTGCAACGCGGCAATCCGCGCCGCGAAATACAGCCCCAATCCAGTACTGCCACTCTGCGAATCGATGCCCTGCACGTAGTCATGCTGGCGTTCGAGCATACGCTGTGGATAACCGGCGCCGTCGTCGTTGACGCTGATCACCAGCTGCTCGCCCTCTTCCTCGATGCTGATCAACAAGGCGTGGCCGGCATAGCGGATGGCGTTGGTGAGGACGTTGGCCACCACCGAGGCGACCAGTTCACGGTCGAAGAAACCCAACGGGCTTTCGGTCTCGATGCGCCAGGTTGCGAGGATGTCGCGATGCTTGATCACATCTTCCTGGGCCGCCAGTTGGGCCTCGATGAAGTCGTCCAGCTCGTGGTAGTCCGGGCAGATGGGCAACTGGTTGACGCCCAGCTTGTAGAGCCCCAGCAACTGCACCAGCATGCCGTTCAGGTGGCTGAGCTCGTGCTCCACCACGCCCTGCTCGGTACCGCCGCGCAGCTCCTCGGGCAGGCGCGCCAGCCATTGGCTGTGTGCGTGGGTCAGTGCCGAAAGGGAGTTCTTCAGGTCGTGCACGGTGGAGGCGATCACCGTGGAAAAATCCAGCCCCTGGTTGTCCTGGTTCATGCGCCAAAGACCCGGATGTGCAGTTTGCGATAACGGTCGTAGCGGCTGTCGCTGGCGGGAATGCCGGCCACGCTGGTAAGACAGTCGCGGCACTCCTGCATCAACGCCGGCGGTGGCGTCTCGCCGCCGATGCGCAGCAGGGCCTGGGCGGTGTTCAGGGCGATACTGATGTTCTTCGGCTGCAGCGAAAGCGCCTTGCGGAACATGCCCAGCGCCTCGTTGAGCTGGCCACCCTGGTAGCTGCGCACGCCCTGACGGTTGAGGTCCACGGCTTCGGTCACCGCTCCCAGCACCAGCGGGTCGTCGGTGAGTTTGGCGACGCTCTGCATGACCTTGGGGTCGTCCCCGTAGGTTTCCACGCAGCCCTTGAGGATAGAGGTGCCCGCCGCGTCCTGACCAAGTTGCTGCAATTGCTTGGCCACCGTCAGCGCCGCCTCGACGGAGAAAAACTGATCCATTTTTTCCAGGCGCAGCATGGCCTGCTCGGTGAGCTTGGCGGCGGTATCCGGGTCTCCGGCCTGCTGCAGGCTGGCAGCCTTCATCAGGCGGGCGCGCACCTGCAGGCCCTGGTCCTCGACGTTCTCCTTGGCCACCTCGCTGAGCACGGTGTTGATTTCCACCCGGGTGCGCGCATCGAGACCGTTGCCGGTGTTCTTGCTCATCAGCGCCTGGACCAGGCCGAGATTGCTTTCGGCGTCTTTGTAGCGCGAGCTCTGTCCCTGGTTGACCGCATGGCGATAGGCCTTGGACGCGCTTTCGAAGTCGGCGTTATCCAGCGCCAGCTTGCCCAGCGCGGCCTGGCGGCGCACGGCGAGTGGCGACAGGCGCACGGCCTCCTCGAGCATGTGCTGGGCGCGCTTGGTTTCGCCCTGGGCCACCAGCACATCAGCCATGCCATCGTACAGGTTGGGCATGATCGGGAAGGCCTTGAGGGCTTGCTCGTAGACGCCCTGGGCCTGGGCGTTCTGGCCACGCTTGTGCAACAGGCTGCCGAGCGCCGCGTAGGCCCAGGGTTGCGGGCGGCTGGCCAGGATATTCTTGAGGAACTTCTCCAGCTCATCAAAGCGATTGAGGTCGCGCAGGGCGTCGGCGCGATAGCGCAGGCACAACGGGGCGAACCGCGGGTCTTTCTTGCACAGCTCGGCGCAGGCGGCGAGTACCTCGGCCGGGCGGCTGCGATCCAGGGCCTGGAGAATGGGCTTTAGCAAGGTCTTGCGCTGGGTCAGTTTCTCCAGACGCTGGGCCAGGCCCACACGGTTGAAGGGCTTGGTCAGGTAGGCGTCGGGTTCGTGCTCGATGGCGCTGAGCACGATGGCCTGGCTGCTCTCGGCCGTGACCATGATGAACACGCACTCATGGCTGATGAGCTTGTCGAGAATCAGGTCCTCGAGCACCTGCTGGCCATTCTTCTTGCCATCGCCCAGGTGGAAATCCTGGAGGATGAAGTCGTAGCGTTTCTGCCCGCACATGCGCAGCGCCTGTTCGCCACTGTCGGCGGTGTCCACGTCACGTACGCCCAGCTCGCGAAGCATCGAGCGGGTCGAGGTGCGGAAGTCGGTAAAGTCGTCGACGATCAGAAAGCTTTTTTGCCCATACTGCAGCATCAACACGACCTGTATTGGAAGAAGTGGGGAAGTGGCGCACGGCGATGCGTATCGCCGAAAAGTGTATCGGCAGCGGATCGGGAAAGATGAGCCCGGAACGGCGATAGCCTTGTGCCGCTATGTTAACGGCCGCCCATGCCGCAGATCACTAGTGTCCTGTCTCAAAAATACGTTCTCTTTTGGCGAGTGGCTTGGGTGTTCGGCCAAGGCGCCGCGACGAGTCATAGCAGTGCTCTGGCGAGGAGTGGCAACGCGGGCCGGGCGCCCAAGACGCCGCCAAAAGTGAACAGCTTATTTCCGAGACAGGACACTAGACGAGCAACCCGAGGGACTTGGCCCTGGCCACCGCCTGGGTACGCCGTTCCACACCCAGCTTGCTGTTGATATGACTGGCGTGGGTCTTGACCGTGTGCAGGGAAATGAACAACCGCTCGCTGATCTGCTGGTTCGAACAACCTTGGGCGATAAGCTCCAGCACGGCGAACTCGCGGCTGCTCAGGGCCTCGGTGGTGCAGGTGCTGGCGACGAGGGCTTGCGGCAGGTGCGTCAGCAGATCGCGCTGCACGGGGCAGGCGGCACGGCCGGCCAACTGCTCGCGCAGCCATTGCGGCTGCTCCTCGATCAAGCGCTGGAATGCCTGCAACGCACCTCCCTGCGCAGCCTCCAGTGCCTGCGCAAGCAGCTTGGCCGCCTCGGGCTCACGCCCCTGGGCCAACAGCAATGCGATCAACTGGCACTGCGCGCTGACCATCAGCGTCATGCCAGCGCTGGCCTGCCCGCGCTCGATCAGCCTGTGCAGCCTCGCTTCGGCATCGTCGACACGGGCCAGCACCCGCTCCAGCAACGCTTGCTGCAACTCGATATGCAGCGGCAACAAGGGGTGGAACTCCGGCGCGGCGGCAGGCTGCTCGCCACCGTAGGTCTGCCCCAGGCGCAACAGCCACGACTCCGCCAGGTCCGTACGTCCCTGGGCCAACCAGAGCTCGCACTTCACCAGGGTAATCATGGCCAGGTAGAAGATCGGCGGCACATCCCAGATATGCATCAGCCGCTCGGCCTCGGCCAGCTCGGAGAATGCCTCGGCGAACCGCCCTTCGCGCCCATCGAGCGACGCGATCACGCAATGCCCGATCAGGACACTGATATCGCGACAGCTCCGCGCCTCGCTGAGCCCGGCGCGCAAACGCGCACGGCCCGGGGCACAGTGCAGGCGGGTGGCCAACAGGTAGCCTTCGTACAAAGTGAGGCGGGCGCGCACCGCATACAGGCGTTGGCCCGACAGGCCTTGCAACCTTTGCAGCCCCTGGCGCACTTCATCCAGTGCCCGCAGTATCTCGCCTCGAGCGTGCAGCACCCGCGCCCGGTCGTAATGGGCCAGTGCCTCGAACAGCGGGTTGCCGACCCGTTGCGCCAACTCGAGCGCTTCTCGGTTCCAGCCCCGCGCCCGCCAGAAATCGCCATCGGCGATGGCCAGGTTCGACAAGGTCGACAGGCACACCAGGCGCTGCCCATAACGTTTGCTCGGCAAGCTCTGCAACGCCTCGCCACAATAGGCGAGGGTTCGCTCGCGATCACCACGGCCGCGGGCGATGACCCCGCTCAAGGCCAGCCACTGGGCGAGCATCGATTTTTGCGCCGTGGCCGAAGGCGCGGGCAGGAAACGGCTCAGGTAGGCCGCCAGTTCCTCGGCGGCGTCCAACTGGCAGGCAAGCCCCAGGGCCCAGCTGTACAGGACAATCAACCTGGGCGTGCTGATCAGCAGGCTGTCGGGCAGATCCATTTTCCAGCGCAGCAGCATGCCGACATTCTGCTCGGCGAGCAGTTGCTCCTCCGACAGGCTTTGCACCAGGTCCGCCGCCACATCCAGGTGGCCGGCCCGCAGGGCCTGCTCCACCGCTTCGTCCAGCAGGCCCTGCCCCTCGAACCAGCGGCAGGCACGCAAGTGCAACCCCGCCTGGGGGCCACTGGCCTGCCGGCTGCGCAACAGGTCGGAAAACAGATGGTGATAGCGGAACCACAGCCCATGCTCATCCAGCGGCACCAGGAACACCTGGTGGGCCTGCAGGTAGCGCAGGATCTCGGCACTGTCGTGCCGCTCACGCAGGGCATCGCACAGTTCGGCGCAGAAACGCTCCTGGCAGGCGGTGTCGTAGAGAAACGCCTGCACGGGCGCCGGCAGGATTTCGATCACCTCCTCGAGCAGGTAGTCACGAATAAGTCCCTCGCCGCCATGCAGTGCCTGGGGCAAGGCGTTGTCATCGCCGGATTCGCTGGCCGCCAGCTGCCAGAAACGCAGCCCGGCCACCCAGCCGTCGCTGCGCTGGATCAGATTATCCAAGGCCTGGCCGCGCAGACCGGTAGGCTGACGACCAATCACCGCCAACGCTTCATCGGCAGTCAGGCGCAAGTCCTGCTCGTTGAGCTCGACCAGCTGGCGCGACAGGCGCAGGCGTGCCAAATGCCAGTCGGGCCGCTGACGGCTGGTGACCAGCAGGACCAGCCCGGCAGGCAGGTGATTGAGGAAGAACTGCAGGCATCGATCGAGCACCGGGCCCTGGGCCAGATGGTAGTCATCCAGGACCAGCAGCAGGGGGGTGTCCGGCTGCAGATAGAGCGCGAGCTCATCAAGCAGGCCATCGAGCCATTCCTCGAAGGCGAAGGGCTGATGACGCTGGCGCATTTTCAAAAGGCCCATGGCCTGCCCGCCGAGCGCCGGGCAGAACTGCTGCAGCCCTTCGAGCAGGCGCTCGAGAAAGCGGCCCGGGTCGGCATCGCGCTGGCTCAACCCTAGCCAGAGGCTGCGCCAATGGCCGGGCAACTCCTGGCAGAATTCGATGGCGAGCGAGCTCTTGCCGAACCCGGCCGGTGCGTTCACCAACAGCAGACGCCCGCCCAGCCCGCCTTGCAAGCGCTGGCACAAGCGCGCTCGGGGGACGTGAGCCTCCGGCAGGGGTGGACGGAAGAAACGCCCGTCCAGCAGGCCCAGGGCCTGGCTGGCGACTCCATGCGTACGGGACAAATCTGTCATGGCCGGCTCGTTCTGATTGGAGTAATGCGGCAGTACGGATGGTTGCGAGACTAGCGGCAAACGCGGCGCATTTGAAGATGATGGAAACGCATCGAGCGAAAAAGACTACAACAAAAAGAAACAATGCTGATGGACGGACACCCCTGGAACAGAAACGCCCCGGCAAGCCGGGGCGTTCTGGGAGATCAAACGGAGTTTGCGTTCAACGGCTCAACGCACACCCGCCTGGCGCAATGCCGCTGGCTGGAAGTCAGCCTTGCTGGCGCTGAAGCCGAAGTCGTAGGCGCGCTTCTCTTCGTTCTTCATGCCCAGCGCCAGGTAGCGACCCGACTGCAGGTCGTAGATGGCTTCGAGGGTGTACCACGGCACCTGCACGTTGTAATACGGCTGGGCGTGAGCCTCGGAAACACGCCACAGCTGGTTGCGGCCGTCATACTGGTCGATCACCGCGGCCTGCCAGGTGTCCTCGTCGATATAGAAGTCACGCTTGGCATAGATGTGGCGCTGGCCCGGCTTGAGCGTGGCGACCACGTGCCAGACGCGACGCAGCTCGTAACGCGACAGGTCCTGGTTGATATGCCCGGCCTTGATGATGTCGCTGTACTTGAGTTTCGGATCGTCCAGCTTGTAGGCGTTGGAGGCGATGTACATCTCCTTCTTGCCTTCGAGCTTCCAGTCGTAACGGTCTGGCGCGCCGTTGTACATGTCCAGGTTGTCGGAGGTGCGCAGGCCGTCGGCGGCGGTACCCGGGCCGTCGTACGACACTTGCGGCGCCTGGCGCACACGGCGCTGGCCGGCGTTGTAGATCCAGGCCTTGCGCGGTTCCTTGACCTGGTCGAGGGTTTCGTGGACCAGCAGCACGGTCCCGGCCAGACGGGCCGGAGCGGTCACTTCCTGCTTGAAGTAGAACAGGATGTTGCCGGGGTTGGCCGGATCGTAGTCCTTCATCTTGTCACGGAAGACGAACTGGTCCTGGAAGTACACCAGGCTGTAGGAGCCGTTCTGCTGCGGGGTGGCCTGGGTGACCAGACGGGTCACGCTGCCGCCACGGTAGCGGGTGATGTGGTTCCAGATCACCTCCACGCCATCCTTGGGAATCGGGAACGGTACGGCTGTCTTGAAGTTCTCCAGGCCGTTGCCACCTCCGACCAGGGTGGTCTTGGTGGCGTTTTCCTTGATGGCGGCGAAGACATCGTCCGGCACCGTGGAGCCGCGGTGGGTCTTGTACACCGGAATCTTGTAGGTATCCGGGTAACGCTTGAACATCGCCACCTGGCCAGGCGAAAGCTTGTCCTTGTACTGCTCGACGTTCTGCGCGGTGATGGTGAACAGCGGTTTTTCGCTGGCATAAGGGTCGGAGAGGAAGCCCTTGGCGTCGGCACTGCCGGCGCTCTTGGACAGCGGCTCCCACGGGCCGATGGAACCATCGGCGTTACCGGCCTTCTCGGCGCCCATCGGGGTGAGCGACGCGCCCAGCTTGGCGGCCTCGTCAGCGGAAACCGCAGCCATGACGCTGGTTGCCAGCAGGGACATGCCCAGTACACCGGCTTGCAGCAGACGTGTGGTCATTTTCATTCTTTGTCGTCCTGGATCAATGTTCTTAGAAGTTCACGCCGAAGCTGAGCGCGACGAAGTCGCGGTCATCCACGGTGGTGTACTTGCCATCGAAGAAGTTGGTGTACGACAGGCTCGCCGTGTAGGTGTTCTGGTACTCGGCGTCCAGGCCCAGGCTGACGGCCTTGCGCCCTTCCTCGAAGTTGCCGCCAGGGCCAGGCGAGTAACCCGAGACGTCATGGGACCAGGCCACGCTGGGCTTGAGGTTGACCCCAGCGAAGACGTCGTTGTAGTCCCAGATGGCGCGTGCGCGGTAACCCCAGGAGGTGCTGGTGGTGAAACCATCTCCCTCGCAATTGCGGGTCAGGTTGGCGGTAGAGCTGCCCAGGCCTGAACCACCGATGGTGCTGGTATTGAGCAGGCGGCAGGCATTGCCTGGCAGATCACCTGGACCATAGACCGGGTCGCGGCCATAGCGGGCCTTGTCACGGCTCTCCAGACCACCCACATGGGTGACGCCGACTTCACCGACAAGTGTCATGCGGCTGGCACCCATGACCTGATCGAAGAAGTGAGTGAAAGTGGTCTGGAACTGGGTGATCTCCTTGCGTTTGTAACCGTGAAGGTCTTCCCCCGGCTGGCCGTTGAGTACCGAAGCATTGCCGAACAACGGACCGCCCAGCGGTTTGACACCGGCAAACAGGATGTCCGTACTGTTCAATTGCACAGGCGCGTTAGGACGGTAGCTGATCTCGCCGCTCCAGGCGGTACCGGTGGGCAGGGTGGTGGAGAAGCTGAGGCCGTAGAGACGAATGTCCTCGGGGTATTCGACGAAGTACTGCGAGTTGCCGGCCACGACCAGGGGCGCAAGCCCCGCCAATGGGCCGGTCGCCAGCGCACGGGCGCGGGCGAAGGCAGCAGGCGAGGCGCCGGTGGCGCTGAAGATCGGTGCCCGGCTGTGGTAGTTCATGAAGTAGGCGCCGAACTCGGTGTCCAGCGGCTCGTACATGTAGCGGAACGCCAGGCCCCACTGACCACTGTCACGGGCATCCCGGTCAGCACCGCGGCGTACCAGCACGCCTTCCTCGTTGTAGTTGACATTATTGGCCGCGAGTACGCCCCGAGCTACCGCCGGCAAGGCATTGAGAGTACGGCTGCTGTTCAACACGCGCAGGTTGTCGGTGCAGCCGTCGGCAATGATGTCGGGCTGCGAGAAGAACGTGCCGCAGTTGTCGACGACCGTCTGGTCCCATTCGATCTGGTAGAACGCTTCGGCCGACAGGTTGTCGGTGAGGCTCTGGGAGATGTAGAACATGTTGACCGGGATCAAGCCTTCCTTGATCTCGGAACCCGGACGGCGGAATGCGGACACATCGATCGGGTTGATCGAGTTGATGCCGCCACCGATGAAGGTGCTCTCCCCCCAGCTCACCACCTGCTTGCCCAGGCGCACCGAGCCCGGCAGGTCGGCGATGGAGTAGTTGTGATAGACGAAGGCGTCGAGCAGTTCGGCACCGGAGGACTTGGCGCCCTCCTTGCGGTTGGAGTCGCTGATGTCCTTGAACTCGCGGCCTTCGTCCTTGAGCTCGAAGTCGTACCAATACTTGCCGCGGACGAACACGCCCGTATCGCCGTACTTGAGCTCGAGGTCGTGGATGCCCTTGAAGATCTTCGAGAACGTCTCGCCTTTCTTGAAGTTCAGGTGGCCGTCGTCGGAGGTTTGCGACAAGCCTTTGCCGCCGTTGTTGACCCCGATGAGGTTCTTGTTCGGGTTGGCCGTCGACCAGCTGGCGCCAACGGAGAGCGACGAGTCGAACTGGCCTTCGATTTCACCGATGTTGAAGCTGACCGCGAAAGCAGGACTTGCGAGCGTGGAAGCGAGGCTGACGGCCAGGGGCAGTTTCGCCCGGCGCCAGAACGGGTTTGCAGATGTCATCGACGCTACTCCATGTACTTTTTTGTTATGGCAGTGAGTCCTTTCAGAAACGGCTCGAGCGCCTGGTGAAGCAGGCTCCTGCCCGTGACGCCGCGCGTTGCCGTGCGGCGCCCTCCCCCATTCCTGAAAATCCCCTGACCCGACTATAGCCAGCGGTCACAGGTGCTTGATCCCTCTAAAGTGTGATTTGCGCGTCCTGCTTGCGGCCCACCCCGATCGGCCGGCCTGCGCGCTGGCAGTGCTCAAGCATGGCTCAATTCTGCTGTTTGACAAGGCGGCATACTGTCTAGCCTGCGGGGTCGCGCCGACAAAGCGCGACCCCCGCCTGGGTTACAGGGTGGAAAGGAATGCGCTGTTACTGGCCTGCCACTGGCTGATGTCCACGCGGATGCGCTTCTTGTCGAGCTTGCCGACGCTGGTCTTGGGAATTTCAGTAACAAGGGCGATCTGGCTGGGAATCGCCCACTTGTTGATGTGGCCCTGCTCGACGAAAGGCTTGAGGTGGTCCTTGAGCGCACGTGCATCGATACTCTGCCCCTCGCGCACCACCAGCAACGCGAACGGGCGCTCGCCCCACTGCGGATCGGGCACCCCGACCACCGCGACCTCGCGCACCGCCGGGTGGCGGCTGACCAGGTCTTCCAGGTCGAGCGACGAGATCCATTCGCCACCGGTCTTGATCACATCCTTGATGCGGTCGCGAATATCGATGAAGCCCATGCCATCGAGCGTGGCAACATCGCCAGTGTGCAGCCAGCCACCCTGCCAGAGTTCCTCGCCCTTCTCCGGCTCGCGGAAGTAGCCCATGGTCAGCCAGGGCGCACGCAGCACCAGCTCGCCTTGGGTTTCGCCATCGGCGGGCAGGAAGTTGCCATTGCCATCGACGATGGCGGCTTCGACCAAGGGCACCGGCACGCCGGCCTTGATCCGGTAGCTGGTACGTTCATCCTCGCTTCCGGCCTGCAACTCGTCGTTCAGGTGCGCGGCGCTGATCAGCGGGCAGGTTTCAGACATGCCGTAGGCGGCGGTGAGCTGGATACCACGGGCCAGTGCGGCCTGGTACAGGGCGCGGTTGAGCGCGCTGCCGCCGATGATGATCTTCCAGCCACCGAAATCCTGGCCAGCTGCCGACGGGCAGTTGAGCAGCATCTGCAGGATGGTCGGCACGCAGTGGGAGAAAGTCACCTTCTCTTCACGCCACAGCCTGATCAGCATGTCCGGCTCATAGCGCCCCGGATAGACCTGCTTGATCCCCATCATGGTCGCCGCGTAGGGGATGCCCCAGGCGTGCACATGGAACATCGGCGTGATCGGCATGTAGACATCGTTGCTGCTCAGCAGCCTCACGCTGTCCAGACTGCCGAGGACCGAGGTTTCGGCCAAGGTATGCAGCACCAGCTGGCGATGGGTGAAGTAGACGCCCTTGGGGTTGCCCGTGGTGCCGGTGGTGTAGAAGGTGGTGGCCACCGAGTTTTCATCGAAATCGGGGAAGTCATAATGCGGGCTCGCCGCGGCCAGAAGCTGCTCGTACTCGCCTTGCAGGCCCGGCAGGTCGGCAGACTTGTCCGGCCCATCGGTCAGCAACACGGTACCTTGCACCGTGGTCAGTTGCCCGGCGATGGCCTGGTAGAGGCCGATGAAATCACTGTTGACCAGCACGAAGCGGTCTTCGGCGTGGTTCATGGTGTAGAGGATCTGCTCCGGCGACAGGCGCACGTTGATGGTGTGCACCACGGCGCCGATCATCGGGATGGCGAACATGCATTCCAGGTAGCGGTGGCTGTCCCAGTCCATCACTGCCACGGTATCGCCGGCCTTCACCCCTGCCTCGGTCAGCACGTTGGCCAGGCGGGCGATGCGCTCGCTCAGTTGCGGGTAGGTTAGGCGGATCTGGTCGCGGTAGACGATCTCGCGGGTCTTTTCGTAACGGCCGCCGGACATCAGCAGGCGCTTGATCAGCAGTGGGTACTGGTAGGCGCCCTCGGCGGGCTGGATGATGCGCGTCTGCAACATGGGTATCCCTTTTCTTCAAAGCGGGCAGGACAGTTCAGGCAACAACTGTAGTTCGGTGACGCAGCGGTCAAATCAGCCGAAGGAATGATTTGTGCCGTGCGGGTATGAGCGCAGGCGCGACCGTTGACGAGCGGCGGCGCCGGGCCGGACACTGCGCCGAGCCCATCCTGCCCTGCCACCGGAGCCCCTGATGTCCAGCCCACGTCGCGCCGTGTTTCTCGATCACCAGTCACTGGACCTGGGTGACCTCGACCTTTCACCCTTGCATGCCCAGTTCGACACGTTGCAACTGCATGCCACGACTCACCCGGACCAGGTCGCCGAACGCCTGCAAGGTGCCGTGGCCGTCATCAGCAACAAAGTGATGCTCGATGCCGCCACGCTGGCCGCCAACCCGCAACTCAAGCTGATCCTGGTGGCCGCCACCGGCACCAACAATGTCGACCTGGCCGCCGCCCGTGCTCAGGGCGTCACCGTGAGCAACTGCCAGGGCTACGGCACGCCGTCGGTGGCCCAGCACACCCTGGCCCTGCTGCTGGCCCTGGCCACGCGCCTGTGCGACTACGACCAGGCGGTGAAGGCCGGGCAATGGGCCAAGGCCAGCCAGTTCTGCCTGCTGGATTTCCCAATCGTCGAGCTGGAGGGCAAGACCCTCGGCCTGCTCGGCCATGGCGAACTGGGCGGCGCGGTGGCGCGACTGGCCGAGGCCTTCGGCATGCGCGTGCTGAGCGGGCAGATCCCCGGCCGGCCACCCCGGGCCGATCGCCTGCCACTGCACGAATTGCTGCCACAGGTCGATGCCCTGACCCTGCACTGCCCGCTCAACGAGCAGACCCGGCACATGATAGGTGCCCGCGAGCTGGCTCTGCTCAAGCCCGGCGCGCTGGTGGTCAACACCGCCCGCGGCGGGTTGATCGACGAACAGGCCCTGGCCGACGCCCTGCGCGGCGGCCACCTGGGTGGCGCAGCTACCGATGTGCTGAGCGTCGAACCGCCGGTCAACGGCAACCCGCTGCTGGCGGCGGACATCCCCCGCCTGATCATCACCCCGCACAGTGCCTGGGGCGCGGTGGAGTCGCGCCAGCGCATCGTCGGCCAGCTGGCCGAGAACGCCCAGGCCTACTTCGCCGGGCAGCCGCGGCGCGTGGTCGGCTGACCCGCCTCTGGTACACTGCGCCACTTTTTCAGGAGGCGTCGTCCATGGACCCGCGCAGTGAAGTGTTGCTCCGCCAGGCAGAGCTGTTCCAAGGCCCGCTGCTGGTCGCCGGCGCCCAGGCCGATGGCCTGCTCGGCCAGTTGCCTGGGGCCCACGGCTGGACCTGGCATGCCGGCGACCAGGCCGTGCTCGAGAGCCGCTTCGCCGGGCGCAGCCACTACGGTGTCGAAGTGCCCGAGGTAGCCTTCGACGCCGCCGTGCTGTTCCTGCCCAAGTCACGCGAGCTGGCGGCCTACCTGCTCAACGCCCTGGCCTCGCGCCTTACCGGTCGCACGCTGTACCTGGTGGGGGAGAAACGCGGTGGCGTCGAGAGCGCGGCCAAGCAATTGCAGGCCTTCGGCCGGCCACGCAAGCTCGACAGCGCCCGCCACTGCCAGCTATGGCAGGTGACCGTGGACAACGCGCCCGAGGCCAAGCCTCTGGAAAGCCTGGCCGAACGCTTTGAACTGCCCCTCGAAGATGGCCCGCTGCAGGTGATCAGCCTGCCCGGCGTGTTCAGCCACGGGCGCCTGGACAAAGGCACGGCCCTGCTCCTGGAACACCTCGACGGCCTGCCGAGCGGTCATGTCCTGGACTTCGGCTGTGGTGCCGGGGTGCTCGGGGCCACGATCAAGCGTCGCTATCCGCAGAGCCAGGTCACCTTGCTCGATGTCGACGCCTTTGCGGTCGCGGCCAGTCGCCTGACTCTGGCCGCCAATGGTCTGGAAGGCGAGGTGATCAGCGGTGACGGGATCGATGCGGCCCCCACCGACCTGGACGTAATCCTGAGCAATCCGCCGTTCCATACCGGTGTACATACCGACTATCACGCCTCGGAAAACCTGCTGAAAAAATCCAGGGAACATCTGCGAAAAGGCGGTGAAATCCGTTTGGTAGCCAACAGTTTCCTTCGTTACCAACCGCTCATCGAAGGTGCCCTGGGCAACTGTGAGATCCGTGCCGAAGCACAAGGTTTTCGCATCTACCGCGCAACACATGGATAAAAACAGGGCTTGCCGAAAGCGATTCGCCTAGGCAGAATCCGCTCCGTCCTAGGGGAGTAGTCTCCCGCGAGCACCCAGCTCGCCCGGTACGCGTCAACACACTTGGCCCACAGGCCATGGCGCGTGCGACCCACGATCTGCGCAGACAGGTCCAGGGTTTGACAAGACCTATGACACGCACACCTTACCCGGGGCGGGGAGGTCGTACGTGTCATAGCCGTGTCGACCCGCCCCCGTAGGAATCCTGATGCTGGAATCATTGCTCGTCCCCACCGCGATCGTCGCGCTTGCCGAAATCGGCGACAAGACGCAATTGCTCGCGCTCATCCTCGCGGCCCGTTTCCGCAAGCCCTGGCCGATCATTGCCGGGATTGTCGCCGCGACGCTGGCCAACCATGCCGCCGCTGGCGCGGTCGGCGCTTGGGTCAGCAGCTTCTTCACCGAGTCGGTATTGCACTGGATCCTCGCCGCGAGCTTCACCGCCACCGCGTTGTGGACCCTGGTGCCGGACAAGATGGACGATGAAGAAACCAGCAGCGCACGACGGTTCGGGCCATTCGTGACCACGCTGATCGCGTTCTTCCTCGCCGAAATCGGCGACAAGACCCAAGTGGCGACGGTGATGCTGGCCGCCCAGTATCCGCACCTGATCATGGTGATCATCGGCACCACCCTGGGCATGCTGATCGCCAACGTGCCGGTGGTGCTGGCAGGCAACTTCGCGGCGGAGAAACTGCCGCTGACGCTGATCCGTCGCCTGGCGGCGACCGCGTTCGTGGTGCTGGCCATCGTCGCGGTGTATTCGGCGATGAAGACCAGTGGCTGGATAGGCTGACCGTAGATGCGGGCTTGCTTTCGCTCTGAAGATGCTGGGTTTTACACCTTCATCGCGGGGCAAGCCCGCTCCCACGCCTTGCATATCCCCGAAGGATTACTTCTTGGCCGCCTGATACAGCGGCATCACCTTCGGAATCGCCGCCTGCAACGAGGCGATACGGCTGCTCGAAGCCGGGTGGGTGCTCATGAACTCTGGCGGCGCGCCTTCGGACGCCTTGCTCATCTTGTTCCACAGGGTGATCGCGGCGTTCGGGTCATAGCCGGCACGGGCCGACAGTTCGAGACCGATCAGGTCGGCTTCGTTCTCGTTGGCCCGGCTGTTGGGCAAGGTCATGGCGTAGTTCACCACGGTGTCGGCCATGGCCATGCTGTCCTGCCCCAGACCGAAGATCGCGCCGGCACCCTGGCGTGCCATTTCCACGCCGTAGGCCTTGGACATCGCTTCACGGCTGTGCTCGCGCAGGGCGTGGGCGATTTCATGGCCCACCACTGCGGCGATCTCGGCGTCGGTCAGCTGCAGCTGATCGATCAGCCCGGTGTAGACGATGATCTTGCCGCCCGGGCCGCAATTGGCGTTGAGCTCGTCACTCTTGATCACGTTGACTTCCCAGTTCCACTGCGCGGCATCCGGCCGGAACTGTGGCGCCTGTGCGATCAGGCGCTTGGCGATGGCCTGCACGCGCTTGGCATCATTGCTGCTCTTGTCCAGCACGCCCTTGCTCGACGCCTCGCCGAGGGTCTGCTGGTAGGACTGGGCGTACATCTTGTTGACCTCATCGGTCGAAAGCATGCTGAACATGTATTGCTGGCGCTGGACGCCCACGGCACCACCACTGGTGGTATTGACCGCCTGGCAGCCGCCGAGCAGGACGCCGACCGTCAGCATGCTGACAACGAATGACTTACGCATGAAAACACTCCCTTTTTACGTGCCGCGTATCCTAGGCCCAGACGCCCGCCCCTGCCAGAGCCGCAGGTAAGATTTCTGACAAGGTCCTCATGCTTTGGTATTAGCCCGCCGATAACACTCGGTAACGACCTCCTTGCGCGCGGAGCTTTGCCATGAAGTTCAAGTCGATCCAGTTTTCCGTAGCCGCCCTGGCCGGTGCCATCGTGCTGAGTATTGTCGCGGCCCTGGTGCTGTACGCCGTCTACTCCGGGCAACGCACCCAGGCCCTGGTGCAACAGCGCACCCAGCAACAGTTCGAAAACGTCATCGAGCAGCGCCTCACCGCCCTGGCGCGCACCCAGGTCAGCGAGATCCAGCGCGGCCTCGAAGCTCCGTTGTCGATCGCCCGCGGCCTGGCCACTGGCAACGCCATGCTCGGCATGCAGGGAAGCGACGGCCAAGCGCTGATGAGGGTCGACCGCGAGCACCTGATCAACCAGCTCAAGCGCACCGTGGAGGTCAATCCAAGCGTGCTCGGCGCTTACCTTGGCTGGGAGCCAAACGCCCTCGACCATGCCGATGCCCGCTACGTCGGCAGCAGCCTGGTGGGTATCGACAGCGCCAACGGCCGCTTCCTGCCCTGGTGGTTCCGCAATGGCGATGGCAGCCTTGGCCAGGACAAGCTGGCCGATGTCGACGACCGCACAGTCCTCGCCACCGGCGTGCGCGCCAGCGAGTACTACCTGTGCCCCAAGGAGTCGAAGAAGGCCTGCGTGATCGACCCCGCGCCTTATAAAGTGGGCGACAAGATGGTCATGCTGGCGTCGTTCGTCGAACCGATCATGGTCGATGGCCAGTTCCAGGGCATGGCCGGTGCCGACCTGTCGGTGAACTTCATCCAGGACCTGCTCAATGCCGCCGATCGCCAGCTGTACGACGGCGCCGGCGAGCTGGCGCTGGTTTCCAGCAACGGCCGCCTGGTGGCCTATACCCGTGATCCGGCGAAATTCGGCGAGAAGGCCAGCGATGTGCTGGACAGCGACGAAGCCAGCACCCTCAACAGCCTGAGCGGCGAAACCCTGCACTACGAAGTGGACGCCGGCAAGGATCGCATCGAGCTGTACCTGCCGTTCAAGGTCGCCAACACCGATGCCCGCTGGACACTGCTGCTGGAACTGCCGCTGAGCGCCGTGATGGCTGAGGTCAACCAGCTGCAGAAGGATCTGGCCGAACAGCGTCGTACCGATATCACGGGCATGACCCTCGTTGGCCTCGGCATCGCCGCCCTTGGCCTGCTGGTGATCTGGTTGCTGGCCCTGGGCATCGCCCGCCCGCTCAAGCAGATGGTGGCGATGCTCGACGACATCGCCCAGGGCGAAGGCGACCTGACCCGTCGCCTGCACAGCGACCGCGCCGACGAGCTGGGTGCCATCGCCAAGGGCTTCAATACCTTCCTGGCCAAGTTGCAGGCCATGATCAGCCAGGTAGTGGGTTCGGTGCAGAAGGTCAGCGATTCGTCCGAGCACACCGCCGACATCGCCATCCGAACCAACCAGGGCGTGCACAAGCAGATGGCCGAGATCGACCAGGTGGCCACCGCCGTGCATGAAATGACCGCTACCGCCCAGGATGTCGCGCGCAACGCCACGCAAGCCGCCCAGGCCGCCAGCGCGGCCGACCGCGCCGCCAACCAGGGCCTGGAAATCGTGCGCGACACTTCCAGCGCCATCAGCGCCCTGGCCAGCGAGATCGGCCGCGCAGTCACCGTGGTCCAGGACCTGGCCCGCGACAGCGAAAACATCAATGCGATCCTCGTGGCCATCCGCGCCATTGCCGAGCAGACCAACCTGCTGGCGCTCAACGCCGCCATCGAGGCCGCCCGCGCCGGCGAGCAGGGCCGTGGCTTCGCCGTGGTCGCCGACGAGGTGCGCAACCTGGCGCAGAAGACCCAGCAGGCCACCGAAGAAATCCAGCAGATGATCCAGCAACTGCAGCAGGGCACCCGCGAAGTGGTCAAGGTGATGGAAGACAGCCAGGGCAAGACCGACGACAGCGTGCTGCAGGCCAGCCGCGCTGCCGAGGCGCTGGAAAGCATCACCCAGGCGGTGTCGGTGATCAACGACATGAACACCCAGATCGCCAGTGCCGCCGAGGAACAGAGTGCCGTGGCCGAGGACATCAACCGCAACGTGATCAACATCGGCCAGGTGGCCGGCGAAGTGGCGGGCGGTGCCGACGAGTCGAGCCAGGCCAGCGCCGAGCTGACCAAGCTGGCGGAGCAGCAGCGCCGCCTGATCAATCAATTCAGGGTCTGAGCTTTAAGCCGCAAGTGTATAGCGACAAGTCAAAGCCGAGCACGAACCGCTTTGACTTGCCGCTTGCAACTCACAGCTTACGCCGTCAGGCGGGGGTCAGGCACTCCGGCCCATCGAGCTTCGGATCGTTGACGAAATGTGCCAGCGCCCGCTCACGCAGTGCCGTCGGCGGCTTGGCCAGCAGCTCGTGCAGTTTTGCCATCGGCGTGCCGGGGTCCAGCCACAGCGCCTGCTCGGCCTCGTCCATAATCAGCGGCCGACGCTGGTTCATCGCCGCTTGCGTGACCACCGCACAACTCAGCCACTCTTGTTCCTGCACCGGGTAGATCTCCCACACCGCGGCGAAGAACAACGACGCGCCCTCCCCCGGCGTTACCCAGTACGGGCGCTTGCGCGCCGTGCCGCGCCATTCGTAGAAGCCGTTGGCGGGCATCAGGCAACGGCGCTGGCGCAGGGGTTCGCGGAACATCGGCTGCTCGGCCAGGGTTTCGGCACGGGCCTGTGCCGGTGTGCGGGAAAGGTCGGTGAGCCAGGCCGGGGTCAGCCCCCAACGAGCGCTGGCCAGCTGCAGCTGGCCGTCGACCTGGCGCTGAATCAGTACCGAGGCGCCGGGCGCAATATTCCATTGGGCCTTCTGGCCCGGGGGGAAGCCCGGCAGGCCGGCGAAGCTCTGGGACCAGCGAAACAGGGCGTAGCGTCCACACATGGGCGAAATCAAAACCTAGCAGATCAGGGTTCCGGGATAACTCTCCGGTTCGTCACCGGCAAGCGGCTGGGCGGCATTGTACTCATCGATCAGCTGCCGTGCGTACCCGGCCTGCTCGTCGGGCACCGCCAGACCGAGCAAGCCGTGCATCGGCAACTCGCCCACGGCGCCCATCAGGTCGCGCCCGACCAGGTGCACCTCGATGCCTTCGCTGGCCAGCATGCCCACCAGTACCTGGGCCTCCAGCAGGCTTTCCGGTTCATAGATTCGCCGCATCAGTCGTTCTCACCGTAGACATCGAGCATCCACTCCTCACCATGGACCTGCAGCACGAAGCGAATGGGCTTGCAGCACACCTGGCAGTCCTCGATGTATTCCTGGTCGCCGCCGGACAAGTCCACCGTGGTTTCGACTTCCTCGCCACAGTAAGGGCAATCGTAGATCGCAGTTTCCAGCATCGCGGCCTCCGGAGTGACTTGTGCGTATAATTGCCGGTCTGTTTACAGGGCCTGTGTGCGTCCGAGCCGTTTTTCGGAGCCCGCCCCTACCTAATTACCCTAGCCGTTTCCAACAAGAGAGCATGATGGGCGAATTCGATGCCATCCGACCGTACGACGACGCTGAGGTCCCTGCTGTGCTGGCACGCCTGCTCAGCGACCCGGCATTCCTCGATATCCTCACCCACTTCCGCTTTCCGCGCGCGGCGGGTGCCTTCGGCTGGCTGCTCAAACCACTGATCGCCCGGCGCCTGCGCAAGGAATTTGCCGGCGTGACCTGCGTATCCACGCTGCAGGACAAGGTCGAGTACTACGTCGACCGCACCATCGACCGCGCCACCGACGGCGTCACCTACAGCGGCGTCGAACAGCTCAAGTCCGGTACCGCCTACCTGTTCCTGGCCAACCACCGTGACATCGTGATGGACCCGGCCTTCGTCAACTATGCGGTGTACCACGCCGGCCTGCCGACACCGCGCATCGCCATCGGCGATAACCTGCTGCAAAAGCCGTTCGTCAGCGACATGATGCGCCTGAACAAGAGTTTCATCGTGCACCGTTCGATCAGCGGCCGCCGCGAGAAACTGGCCGCCTATCAACTGCTCTCGGCCTACATCAACCATTCGATCCGCAACGATGGCGCGTCGATCTGGATCGCCCAGGCCGAAGGCCGCGCTAAGGACGGTGACGACCGCACCGATTCGGCGATCCTGAAAATGTTCCACATGAGCCGCAAGGACGAACCGTTCGGCGCGGTGATCCAGAGCCTGAACCTGATCCCCGTGTCGATCAGCTACGAGTACGACCCCTGCGACCAGGCCAAGGCCCGCGAGCTGTACATCCGCGCCACCACCGGCACCTACAAGAAGGCACCCGGCGAGGACGACAACAGCATCGCCCAGGGCATCACCGGCTACAAAGGGCGGGTTCACATCAACTTCGCCCCTCCGGTGACCGAGTACCACGAGGACACCAAGCAGCTGGCGCAGGCCATCGACCGGCAGATCCTTGGCGGCTACCGGCTGTTCCCGGTGCATTACCTGGCCTATGCGATGTGGGCGGAGAAAGATGCGGCACTCGAAGTGCCGAGCGCGGAAAAACTGTTCCCCGCCGATGAACTGGCCAAGGCCAAGGAAGAATGGCAGCGCCGGCTGGATGCCTGCCCGGTCGAGCAGCAGCCGTACCTGGTGCAGCAGTACGCGACGCCGGTGCGCAATCAGTATCAGGTGAAGCGTCAGCCCACTTCAGCCTGACAACACACCTGTAGGAGCGGCTTTAGCCGCGATCACCCGCAAAGCGGGTGCCAGGCACCGCGTTGCCTGGATCGCGGCTGAAGCCGCTCCTACAGGGTCGACATCAGCGATTCAGATCCAGGTACTGAACCAGGACAGCAGCAACGCCATCGCCAGGCAGCAGAAGCCGAGGATGTAGTAATAGCGCGGCACCCGCTGCTCGAGCACGTCCACCACCCCTTCATCCATCGCCAGGCTTTCCCTCGCAAGCGCCTCGCGGCGCCGGGCGCCGTGCAGCAGCAAGCCGCCCGGGCAAGTGATCAGCAAAGCCAGCAGATTGATCAGCTTGGCCGGATGGGCGGCCAGGAAGCCCCAGAGCACTTGCAACGACATTACGCGACCTCGGTATCACATGTGGCAAAGCCCGGCATTCTACCCAAGCCCACATCGACCACCGCCACTTTGCGACCAGCTGTCATCTAATTTCACCTGTCACACGCTCGTCATCAAGACAGGCCACCCTGTCGGCCTTCAACTGACCGGAGCTTGTCATGCTGCACGCCGAAAACCAGGACCGCCTCTACCTCGTGGCCCAGAGCGACGAACAACAGGCGCTGATCGACAGCTTCGCGATCAACGTCCAGGACCGTCAGTGGCTGGTGTATTGCGCCCTGGGCGGGCATGCCCATGACGACCTGCCGGAGATCGACCCGCACACGGGCATCAGCCTTCTGGACTTTCACGTCCAGGCCGCCTGACTGGCCCTAGTGTGGTGTTTTGCAAATACGACCAATAACTCGCGAGTGATTTTTGCGCTCAGGCAAGGCGTCGCGACGAGTCGTAGCCCAGCTACGGCGAGGAGCGACAACGCCGCATGAGCGCAAAAAGCACCGCGAGTTATGGTCGTTATTTGTGAAACACAACACTAGAGACAGCCATGAAAAAGCCCGCTGCCTGATCCCAGGCAGCGGGCTTTTTGACGCGGTATCGGCGTGCTTACTCGCCCAGTACCTGACCGACGGTCGGGTCCTTGAACAGGCGGGTCAGGGCATCGCTGAGCACGTCGCTCACCAGCTTGGTGTTGGTTTCCTGGTTCGGCGCCATGCCGAACCGCTGGTCCAGCGACGCACCATAACGGCCGCTGTAGCGACGGTTGGCGTTCGACACATCAGCGCGGAAGGTGGCACCGATGGTCGCCTCGGTCACGTACATCTTGTCCTTGGGCGACTGGTACTTGAGCTCGGCCAGGGTCACGGTCAACTGCGGGGCATTGCCGGCATTCGGCGTCGGGGTGAAGCCCAGCAGGCGCACCGCCGCTTCGGCCTGGGCCTGCAGCTTGGGCACCACGTCATTGCCATTGACGGTGATGGTGCTGGTCTCGGGGTACATGCCACCACGGGTGCCGAGCGACTGCGAGGCGCGCCCATCGACGACCCTGACCACCACCGGCTGGCCGTGGCCGACCGGGGCCAATTGCTGGGTGAGCTTGGGTTGCGGGCTGAGTTGCTGCGGGCTGTGGGCACAACCGGCCAGGCTCAGGCTGGCCACCGCGAACAAACCGACCAACAGACGTTGCAACATGCGCATTTCTCCAGAAAAAGCGGCAAAGGCCCACAGTATACCTAGCGCGCCACACGCCAGCCATCGCCCGGCCCGCTTGTCACAATCGTTTCATGCCCCTGCGTTTATCCTTGCGTCAGCCCTCCCTCACAGGACACCACGTCATGGCCTCGCTCTGGACCCTGCTCTTCCACCGCCCGCGCCACGCCACCTACGCCCGCCTCGACAGCGATGGCACCTGCCTGGCCTTCAAGCACTGCGCCACACCGCCGGGCAACGGCACCTGGGTGCAGGTCAGCGAAGCGCGACTGGCCTGGCTGGGCCGCCCGCTGCCGGCCAGCGCCCGGGTTTGCCAGGGTGCAATGCGCCTTTGGCAGCAACGCACCCTCGCAGCCTGACAAACGCTGCAATAAAAACCAACAAGTACGCCCTTTCCGCCCGCGACATCGTTATAATCTCCCCCCGATTATAAGGACGTCTCCTGATCGGGCCCCGCATTCGCCGCTTCAACCCGGCACCCTCGACGCTTCGCCCACAGAGAGCCTTCCACTCAGGTCTTGCATTGGCTGTCGTGCCTGCTGTTTTCGGCCGTCCGCTGCGCATGAACCTGCGGGTTGCCATCGCGCAGTCCACTTTTGAGGTTCACGACTCCAAAAGAGCGTGAAAAAACGGTTTTTCACAACTTCACGAGAGTGTGGCGAGCAAATGAACAGTCTGGCATGTGCAAGAGCGGCAGATGTGTACCGAACAGCCCTGAACAGACGGCAAGAGCGCTCATCCCTGATGAACGCCTGAGGCCGGTCCATAACGCACGACGGACCACTTGACCATAAGTCGAATTGCCGCACCCGTGGCAATGGGCGTTCAATAGCCGAACACCCAAGACTGATTGGCGGTGTCCGCGGAAGTTGCAAGAACTGCGAAGAGTCGGACATGGCGATCCTGGCCAACCCAGGGATCCTATGCTGTCAATTAGGTGCTGTAGATTGTGGAGACGCGTTAATGGCGCAGAACGAATCGGTTGATGTGGTACTGGTAGGCGCGGGCATCATGAGTGCCACCCTGGCCGTACTGCTCAAGGAGCTCGACCCGACCCTGAAGCTAGAGGTCGTCGAGGCGATGGACTCCGGAGCCGCGGAGAGTTCCAACCCCTGGAACAACGCCGGTACCGGCCATGCCGGCCTGTGCGAGCTCAATTACACCCCGCAGGCCGCCGATGGCAGCATCGACATCAAGAAGGCCGTGCACATCAACACCCAGTTCGAGGTTTCGCGCCAGTTCTGGGCCTACCTGAGCCGCAAAGGCAACTTCGGCTCGCCGCGCGCCTTCATCAACCCGGTGCCGCACCTGAGCTACGTCGAAGGTGACAAGGGCGTCTCGTTCCTCAAGAAGCGTTTCGAGCTGCTCAAGCAGCACCACGCCTTCGCCGAGATGGAATACACCGAAGACAAGGCGGTGATGAAGGACTGGATGCCGCTGATGATGCCAGGCCGCCCGGCCGACCAGCACATCGCTGCCACCCGCGTGATGAAAGGCACCGACGTCAACTTCGGTGCCCTCACCAACAAGCTCCTCAAGCTGCTTGGCGACTCGCCCGATGCCCAGGTCAAGTACAGCAAGAAGGTCGTCGGCCTGCGCCGCAACGGCAGCGGCTGGACCGTGAGCATCAAGGACGTCAACAGCGGCGGCAGCCGTGAAGTGGACGCCCGCTTCGTCTTCCTCGGTGCCGGTGGCGCCGCCCTGCCCCTGCTGCAGGTGTCCGGCATCCCGGAAAGCAAGGGCTTCGGCGGCTTCCCGGTCAGCGGCCAGTGGCTGCGTTGCGACAACCCGGAGATCGTCAAGCAGCACCAGGCCAAGGTCTATAGCCAGGCCGCGGTCGGCGCCCCGCCGATGTCGGTACCACACCTGGACACCCGCGTGGTCGACGGCAAGAAATCACTGCTGTTCGGGCCATACGCCGGCTTCACCACCAAGTTCCTCAAGCACGGCTCCTTCATGGACCTGCCGCTGTCGGTGCGCATGGGCAACATCGGCCCGATGCTGGCCGTAGCCCGTGACAACATGGACCTGACCAAGTACCTGGTCAGCGAAGTGATGCAGTCGATGGAGCAGCGCCTGGAATCGCTGCGCCGCTTCTACCCGGAGGCGAAAGCCGAGGACTGGCGCCTGGAAGTGGCCGGCCAGCGCGTGCAAATCATCAAGAAGGATCCGAAGAAAGGCGGCATCCTGCAGTTCGGCACCGAGCTGGTCTCGGCCGAAGACGGCAGCCTGGCTGCCCTGCTGGGCGCATCGCCGGGCGCATCGGTGACCGTGTCGATCATGCTCGAGCTGATCGAGCGCTGCTTCCCAGAGCAGGCCAAGGGCGCCTGGGCCGCCAAGCTCAAGGAAATCTTCCCCGCCCGTGAGAAGACCCTGGCCACCGACGCGGCCCTATACCACAAGATCAGCGCTGAAAACGATGTGGCGCTGGAGCTGGTGGAAAGCAGCCCGGCCAAGCATTACGCCTGATCCGGCTGAAACGAAAAAACGCCCCCCCGGGGCGTTTTTTTTGCCTGGGCCGAGCCCGCAAAGCGGGGCAGCCAGATCAGCCGCGAGCTTTTTCGATGATCTCGATGTACTCCGGCGCATTGCGCTGGTCGGCTATGGCCTCGGCGAAGGTCTTGCCATGTTCGTCCTTGCCATCCAGATCGTAGCCGGCCGACACGAAGAAACCGACGTAACGCTCGAAGTCGTCGACGCGCAAACCACGGTAGCCTTTGATCAGCTTGTGATGCGAAGGCGAGGTCAGGCCATCGGCCGGTTCGAACTGCAGGAACGTCTTGATGTACTCGTCGCTGATCTCGTCACCAATCACTTGTTTCTTGTCTTTACGCATCGCCGACTCCAACTGGACCATCACGGACATTTTCGAAGGCCGGCAGTGTACCCCCCGGCGACGGCGAGCCTCAACGCGTACGTACGGTACCGGTGTGCAGGTCGGCCCAGATATGGCCGTTGGCATAGGTGAGGAACTGTACGTAGAGCGTCTCGTTACGCAGCAGGTCGATGATCACCCGATAGTCGGCCAACGGATAGTTGAGCGTCAGCGTGCGGGCCTTGTCGTCGTACACCGGTTTCTTCAGGCTCTTGCCGCCCTCGCCGTCGAAATTGAGCAAGACCTGGCCAATGGTCGAGCCCTTGCTCAGCGGCTTGCCCTTCAGGCGCACCTGCAAGGAAGAGGTGATCGGGATCGGCTGCTGGTCGGACTGGCGCTGGGTGCCGACCACCACGCTGTAGTCGGTGACCTGCAGCAGTTGCTGGCTGACCGGTGCTTCCTGGCGCAGTGAGAGGTCGTCGGGCGGGAGGAACTGGCTGTGCAGCGGCGCGGCGGCAAGCGGCAGGCTCACCGCCAGCAGGAGGGGGACGATCGCACGCATGTGGGGCTCCTTGGCATGAGCAGGCACTCTACGCACAGGCCCTGTCGCGGAGCAAGCCCGGTCCTGAGGTGAGGGCGCGGGCTCAAGATTGGCGCAAGCTCAATCGAACTGCGCGCGCATCCAGGCGTGATACTCGGCAACGGCCGCTTCACCTTCACGCGGCGCCCAATGAGCGTGCTCCCCCTCGCCCACCGGCCGGTACGGCCCGGCCTTGCACTCGAACATGACGCTGTCGGCCTCGAGCACCACCAGGCCATGGTAGGTGCCAGGCACCAGGTCGACCCCAAGACACTCGCCGCCCGCTTGCAGCACACGTTTGTCGGTGACCTGTCCCAGGTCATCGAAAATCAGCAAACCCAAGCGCCCTTTCAGGACGATCAAGACCTCGGCCTTGTCGTCACTCAGGTGCCTGTGCGGCGGGATATAGGTAGCTGGCTGCAAGCCCACCGCCATGCGGTGGCAGGGCTCTTCCATCTGGTGGAAGTTGTGGTGCTGGCGGCCACGCGGACTCTCGGCGGCCTTTTGTGCCAGCCCGACGAACAACGACTGATCGAGGAACGCAGGCTGGCGCATGCTCACATCCCCTTGACGGCGAAGAGGCCGTTGGCGTTGCGCCAGTAACCCTTGTAGTCCATGCCGTAGCCGAAGACGTAGCGATCGACGCACGACAAGCCGGTGTAGGTGGCCTTCAGGTCCGGACTGGCCTTGCGGTCGTGGTCCTTGTCGATCAGCACCGCGGTGTGCACGGCGCGGGCGCCGGCGTGCTTGCAGAACTCGATGATGGCGCTGAGGGTGTGCCCTTCGTCGAGGATATCGTCGACGATCAGCACGTCGCGGTCGATGAACGACACTTCCGGCTTGGCCTTCCAGAACAGCTCGCCACCGCTGGTGGTGTTGCGGTAGCGGGTGGCGTGCAGGTACGAGGCTTCAAGCGGGAACTGCAGGTGGGTCAGCAGTTTGCCGGAGAAGATCAGGCCACCGTTCATCACGCAGAAGACCACCGGGTTCTTGTCGTGCAGGTCCTTGCAGATCTGTTTACCGACCTCGGCGATGGCGGCCTCGACCTCGGCTTCGTTGTACAGGCAATCAGCCTCGCGCATCACTTGACGGATATGCTCGAGATCGGCGGACATGGCGCTCTCCAGGGGGTGCGTTTTGGAAAAGCGAGCAAAGGTACGCATCCGCTCGTCCCAGATCAAGCCTTTATGGACTAACGTGCACAATGACTGCACGACATCAAGGACTGAATAGATTAATCTAGCGCGGTTTTTTTGCCCGCCTCCCGGAGCCCTCCCCCTATGCCTACTCGTGAGATCCGCCATCCGCTGATCCGCCACAAGCTCGGCCTGATGCGCCGTGCCGATATCAGCACCAAGAATTTTCGCGAACTCGCCCAGGAAGTCGGTGCACTGCTGACCTATGAAGCCACACAGGACCTGCCGCTCGAAACCTACGAGATCGACGGCTGGTGCGGCAAGGTGCAAGTCGAGAAAATCGCCGGCAAGAAGATCACCGTAGTGCCGATCCTGCGCGCCGGCATCGGCATGCTCGACGGCGTGCTCAGCCTGATCCCCGGCGCCAAGGTCAGCGCCGTGGGCGTGGCCCGCAACGAGGAAACCCTCGAGGCCCATACCTACCTCGAGAAGCTCGCGCCGGACATCAACCAGCGCCTGGCCTTGATCATCGACCCGATGCTGGCCACCGGCAACTCGATGGTCGCCACCATCGACCTGCTGAAAAAAGCCGGCTGCAAGGAAATCCGCGCCATGGTCCTGGTCGCGGCGCCCGAAGGCATCGAAGTGGTGGAAAAAGCCCACCCGGACGTGCAGATCTACACCGCCTCGATCGACCAGCGCCTCAACGAGCACGGCTACATCGTGCCGGGCCTGGGTGATGCCGGCGACAAGATCTTCGGCACCAAGCAGAAGGACGCCTGACCATGCAGGACGGCTTCAACGACCCGCTCTGGCGCCAGGTCGTTTCGGGCGCGCAGATGCTCTTCGTGGCATTCGGCGCGCTGGTGCTGATGCCGCTGATCACCGGCCTCGACCCCAACGTGGCACTGTTCACCGCCGGCATCGGCACCCTGCTGTTCCAGCTGGTCACAGGCCGTCAGGTCCCGGTGTTCCTGGCCTCGAGCTTCGCTTTCATCACCCCGATCATCCTCGCCAAGGGCCAGTTCGGCCTGGCCGAGACCATGGGCGGTGTCATGGCGGCAGGCTTCGTGTACACCTTCATGGGCCTGATGGTGAAGATCAAGGGCACCGGCTTCATCGACCGCATGCTACCGCCGGTGGTCATCGGCCCGGTGATCATTTCCATAGGCCTGGCCATGGCGCCGATCGCCGCCAACATGGCGATGGGCAAGGGTGGTGACGGTGCTGCGCTGATGCCGTACAAGACCGCCATGCTGATCTCCATGCCGGCACTGCTGACCACGCTGATCGTGGCCGTGTTCGGCAAAGGCATCTTCCGCCTGGTACCGATCATCTCCGGCGTGCTGGTGGGCTTCGCGCTGTCGTTCGCCTTCGGCGTGGTCGACACTGCCAAGATCGCCGCGGCCCCATGGCTGGAACTGCCCAACTTCACAGCGCCAGCCTTCAACTGGCAGGCCATTCTGTTCATCGTGCCCGTAGCCCTGGCCCCGGCGATCGAACACATCGGCGGGGTGATTGCGGTGGGCAGCGTGACCGGCCGCGACTACCTGAAAAAGCCCGGCCTGCACCGCACGCTGCTTGGTGACGGCCTGGCCACCACGGCAGCCGGCCTGTTCGGCGGCCCGCCCAACACCACCTACGCCGAAGTGACCGGCGCGGTGATGCTGACCAAGAACTACAACCCGAAGATCATGACCTGGGCGGCGGTATTCGCCATCACCCTGGCCTTCATCGGCAAGTTCGGCGCATTGCTGCAGAGCATTCCGGTGCCGGTGATGGGCGGCATTCTCTGCCTGTTGTTCGGTTCGATCGCCGCAGTGGGCATGAACACCATGATCCGCCACAAGATCGACCTGGCCGAGGCCCGCAACCTGGTGATCGTGTCGGTGACCCTGGTGTTCGGTATCGGCGGCGTGCTGATCGGCAGCGGTGACGGCCCGGACGATTGGGGCCTGAAGGGCATCGCCCTGTGCGCCGTGGTGGCCATTGCCCTGAACCTGATCCTGCCGGGCAATGATGGCTGGAAGAACAAGAAACTGGATGATCAGTTGCCTTGAATGACCAAGTAGTTGCACCCATGTGAGAGCGGGTTTGTCCCGCGATGGCTAAGCCCAGGCCATCGCCTTCGCGGGGCAAGCCCGCTCCCACGCAGCATCACGGATTCCCGCTCAGGCCTTCTCGCACAGTCCCGCCAGCACTCTCACCCACTCTGGGTGATCGTTAAGGCACGGCACCAACACTAGCTCCTTGCCGCCGGCCTCGATGAACTGCTCACTGCCGCGCATGCCGATCTCTTCCAGCGTCTCGATGCAATCGGCGACAAACGCCGGGCACATCACCAGCAACTTCTTCACCCCCGCCTTGCCTAGCTCGTCAAGACGCGTTTCGGTATACGGCTCGATCCACTTGGCTCGGCCCAGACGCGACTGGAACGACACCGACCACTTGCCCTCGGGGATGCCCATCTTCTCGGCGAACGCCCTGGCCGTGGCCAGGCACTGGCCGCGATAGCACACCGCGCGCATCTCGGCGCTGGCGTCCTTGCAGCAGTCGGCCGCCTGGAAGTCATGGTTGCCGGTGGGGTCGAGCTTTTTCAGGTGCCGTTCGGGCAGGCCATGGAAGCTCAGCAACAGGTGATCGTAGTCCTGCTCCAGGTACGGGCGGGCGCTGGCAGCTAATGCCTCGATATAGTCGGGATGCTCGTAGAACGGCTGGAGCACGCGGGTCTGCAAGGGCAGCCGGCGCTCGGCGATGGTCTGCTTGGCCAGCTCCACCACCGTAGTCACGGTACTGTCGGCGAACTGTGGATAAAGCGGTGCCAACGTCACCTTGCGCACACCTTGCGTGGCCAGGCGCTCGAGCACGTCAGGCAGTGCTGGCTCGCCATAGCGCATGGCGATCTCCACCGGGCCATGGGGCCAATGCTCGAGCATCGCCTGGCGCAGGCGGCGGGTCAGCACCACCAGGGGCGAACCTTCATCCCACCAGATCGAGCCGTAAGCATGGGCCGACTGCTCCGGCCGCTTGATCAGGATCAGCGACACCAGCAACCGCCGCACCGGCCAGGGCAGATCGATCACATAGGGGTCCATCAGAAACTGGTTGAGGTAACGGCGCACGTCGGCTACCGAGGTGGAAGCCGGCGAACCCAGGTTGACCAGCAGCAGGGCATGATCAGTCATGCAGCGTCCTATGTCAGAGGCGGCTGGACAGGTTGTCCAGGGCCGATTGCAGATCGTTGAAACGGAACGTGAAGCCCGCCGCCAACAGGCGTACAGGGCGGGCACGCTGGCCACCGAGCAGTAGCGTCGACAGCTCGCCGAGCACGGCCTTGAGCAGCAGCGCCGGCGTCGGCATGAACGCCGGACGATGCAAGGTGCGCCCCAGGCGCTTGGCGAACTCGCGATTGCGCACCGGCTCCGGCGCGCAGGCATTATAGGGACCGCTGGCCTCCTTGTGCTGCATGAGAAAATCAATCAGGGCGATTTGATCATCGATATGCACCCAGGGCATCCACTGCCGGCCATCGCCCAGAGGCCCGCCCAGGCCCAGTTTGTAGGGCAGTCGCAGGCGCGACAAAAAGCCGCCATCGGCCGCCAGCACCAGGCCAGTTCGCACCAGCACCACGCGGATCCCCAATGCCTGTGCACGCAGGGCGGTCTCCTCCCAGGCGATGCACAGCTGGCTGGCGAAGTCCTCCTTCACCGGGGCCGAGGTCTCCGTGAGTTCGCGCTCACCGCCGTCGCCGTACCAACCCACCGCAGAGCCGGAAATCAGCACCGACGGCCGCTGCTCACGGCTATCCAGCCAGGCCAGCAACTGTTCGGTAAGGGTCACCCGACTGGCCCAGAGCAGGGTCCGGCGCGCCGCAGTCCAGGGGCGATCGGCGATCGGCGCGCCGGCCAGGTTGATGACTGCATCCACTGGGTCGTCCTTGGCGATATCGTCCAGCCGCGCAACACCACGCACTCCAGTGCCACAGATTTTCGCCACCTGTTCAGGCCTGCGGCTCCAGACAGTCAGCCGATGCCCCTGGCCCCGCCACAGTTGGCACAGGTGTTGGCCGATAAGGCCGGTACCGCCGGTCAGCAATATATGCATGGCTGTGTCCTCACACTTGGCGGCCGTGGTCTATTTTTAAGATCAAGGCACTTTTTTGACTGATCGCTCTCGGATAAACATAGGCCACCTGCCTATCGAGCGGAATAACCTTATACAAACATTGTGCATTGTACAGGTTTGCCTGGCAGCGTACGCTGCGTGAAGCTAGGTTCGAAGAGGCCATCATGACAGTACCTATCGCCATCATCGGAGCCGGTATCGCCGGCCTGTCCGCAGCCCAGGCCCTGCAGAAGGCCGGGCAGACCGTCCACTTGTTCGACAAGGGCCATGGCAGCGGCGGCCGCATGGCCAGCAAGCGCAGCGATGCCGGGGCCCTCGACCTTGGTGCACAATACTTCACTGCCCGTGACCGGCGCTTCGTCGAGCAGGTCCAGCACTGGGTCGCTTCGGGCTGGGCCGCGCAGTGGAAACCGCAACTGTACAACTACCGAGATGGCGAACTGACGCCCTCCCCGGACGAACAGGTCCGCTGGGTCGGCGTGCCGCGCATGAGCGCCATCACCCGCGGCTTGCTCAAGGATGTCACGGTCAACTTCGGCTGCCGCATCGCCGAAGTGTTCCGCGGTAAGCAGTACTGGCATTTGCAGGACACCGAAGGCTGCAGCCATGGACCGTTCAGCCGAGTGGTGATCGCTGTGCCGGCCCCCCAGGCCACACCGCTGCTGGCCGCCGCACCGAAACTCGCGGCGGTCGCCGCAGGCGTGCAGATGGAACCCACCTGGGCCATCGCCCTGGGCTTCGAGACACCACTCGACACGCCGATGCAGGGCTGCTTCGTACAGGCCAACCCGCTCGACTGGCTGGCTCGTAACCGTAGCAAGCCAGGCCGGGACGCACACCTCGATACCTGGGTACTGCACGCCACGTCCGACTGGAGCAAACAGCACATCGACCTGGCCAAGGAAGAGGTGATTGAACAACTGTGGGGTGCATTCGCCGAAATGCTCAGCTGCTCGGTGCCCGCGCCTACCTTTGCCCTCGCCCACCGCTGGCTGTACGCCCGCCCCGCGGTCAACCACGAGTGGGGCACGCTGGCCGATGCCGACCTGGGTTTGTATGCCTGTGGCGACTGGTGCCTGTCCGGGCGCGTCGAAGGTGCCTGGCTCAGCGGCCAGGAAGCCGCCAGGCGACTGCTGGAGCACCTCGAATAGTCGCGCTGAAAACTTATACAAAAATTTCGCTTGTATAAGTTTTCATCTGTGCTGAAATTAACTTGTACAAATTTTTCAGCCTGTACAAGTATTTCGGAGACCGCGATGAACGCTCCCCTTTCCAGCCGCAAGCCACGCTTGGCCATCAGTGCCTGCCTGACTGGCCTGAATGTGCGCTACAACGCTGGCCATAAAGCCTCCAGCTTGTGTCTGGACCTGCTCGATGAACATTTCGACTGGGTACCGTTGTGCCCTGAAGTCGCCATCGGCCTGGGAACCCCGCGCGAGCCGATTCGTCTGGTCGGTGATCCCGAACATCCGGTGGTCACCGGCACGCTCAACAGCACCACCGACTTCACCGGCCCGCTACGCGAATACGGCGAGCAAATGGCCGAGCAGATCGACGACATCTGCGGCTACATTTTCATGCAGAAATCGCCGTCTTGCGGGCTTGAACGAGTGAAGGTCTATCAGGATGAAGGCCGTCCTGCGCAGCGGGCTGGACGGGGGGTGTACGCTGCGGCGTTCTGTGCCCGGCGCCCGGATCTGCCGGTCGAGGAAGAGGGGCGTTTGCACGATCCGGTACTGCGGGAGAACTTCATTGCCCGGGTCTACACTTACGCCGACTGGCAATCACAACTGCGTCAGGGCCTGAGCCGAGACGCGCTGACCCGCTTTCATGCGCGCTACAAGTACCTGCTCATGGCCCACAACCCACAGGCCTATCGCAGCCTCGGCCGCCTGCTTGGCAGCTTGAACCGTGACGATGATCCCGCGCACATCGGTAGCCAATACTTCAGCCAGCTGATGCAGGCGCTGCGTCGCTGCGCCAGCCGCGGCACCCACGGTAACGTGCTGCAGCACCTGAGCGGCTATCTGCGCAATGACCTGGATCGAGCCGACAAGGCTGAACTGCAACAGCTCATCGGCCAATACCAGAAAGGCGTGGTGCCACTGGTCGTGCCGTTGACCCTGCTCAAGCACCACTTGCGCAACCATCCCGATCCCTACCTCATGCAGCAGGCGTACCTGCAACCCCATCCGGAAAACCTTGGATTACGCAATGCCATCTGACGAACTGCTGCCCATCGGCGAGGTAGCGCGACTCACCGGCGTCAATCCGGTCACCTTGCGCGCGTGGGAGCGTCGCTACGGCCTTATCAAGCCCCAGCGCACTCCCAAGGGCCATCGCCTCTATTCCCAAGACCAGGTGCAAAGGGTCCAGGCCGCGTTGTGCTGGTTGGAGCGCGGCGCCGCAATCAGCCAGGTGCGCGAGCTGCTGGACGGCTCAACGAACACTCCGCCAACCCTCCAGGGCGAATGGGGTGAACGTATCGAGCAAATGATCACGGCAACTACACGCCTGGCCCAGCGCCCCTTGGACCAACTACTGAACCAGATGATGGCCCTCTACCCTGCCGTGACCGTCTGTGAACGCCTGCTCTTGCCGCTACTAGAGGCACTCACATCGCGCTGGCAAACCCATTTCGACGCCCGTCTCGAGCAGGTCTTTTTCCATACCTGGCTGCGCAGCAAGCTGGGCGCCCGTGTTTATCACGATGGCCAATCACTAACCGGCCCCTGCATACTGCTCGCCCGCACCGACGATACCCCCTTTGACACGGAGTTCTGGCTCTGCGCCTGGCTGCTGAGCAGCAATGGCCATCACCTGGAGATTCTCGAGTGGTCCGTCGAGCCTCGCCAGCTGCGCCTGGCCGTGGATCGACTGCGACCGCATACGCTGCTGCTGCATCTCGGGCGGCGTCCAGACCTGACCGCATTGGGGCGAGCACTTCGGGAAACCAACGTGAAGAAACTCCTGGGCGGTAGCACGGTCACTCTTCATGAAGCTGAGCTTCGTGCCCTGCCGCTGACCGACCTGTATCTGTTCGACAGCCCGCAAGCCGCCTTGCGCCGCTTCCAGCAACCCTGACCAATCGTGGACCCGTTCTCCATGCAACTGATCTGGCTACGCAGTGACCTGCGTATCGACGACAACACCGCCCTGGCGGCAGCCTGCCAGCGCGGCCCGACCATGGCCCTCTGGATCGCCAGCCCCGGGCAATGGCTGGCCCATGACGACGCGCCCTGCAAGGTCGACTTTTGGCTGCGCAACCTGCGGCTGCTGCGCCAGTCGCTGGAGGCGCTGAACATTCCACTGCTGGTTCGCCAGGTCTCCACTTGGGCGGATACGCCTCGATGCGTGCTCGAAGTCTGCCGCCAGCACGGCATCGAAGCCGTGCACTGGAATGACGAGTACGGTATCAACGAGGCGCAACGCGACGAGGCCACGCGTGAGTCATTGCAGCGAGCAGGGGTCGAGGCCACCGGCCATCTCGACCAGTTGTTGTTCCAGCCCGGAACTGTGCTGACCCGTAGTGGGCAGTATTTCCAGGTATTCAGCCAGTTCAAACGGGTCTGCCTCGAACACCTGCACCGTGCCCTGCCGCCCCTAGCCCCAACGGTACAGCGTCAAGAGGCCTTGGGGATCCGTAGTGACGCCATTCCCGAGCACATTGAAGGCTTCGAGAGTCCTACCCAAACCTTGCGCGATTGCTGGCCTGCGGGTGAGAAGGAAGCTCGCCAGCGGTTGCAGCGCTTCATCGACGAAATCGTCGAAGACTACGCGCAATTGCGCGACCTGCCCGCCAAGGCCGGAACCAGCCAGCTTTCGCCCTATCTCGCTGCGGGCGTGATCTCGCCACGCCAGTGCCTGCACGCGGTCCTGGCGAGCAACCGAGGCGAGTTCGACAGCGGCAGCGCGGGCGCTCAGACATGGGTCAACGAGCTGCTGTGGCGTGAGTTCTACAAGCACACACTGGTGGGTTACCCCCGCGTCTCGCGGCATCGCGCCTTTCGCCTCCACACCGAGGGATTGGCTTGGCGCGATGCGCCCGCCGATCTGCAAGCCTGGAAGGAGGGCCGCACGGGCTTTCCTATCGTCGATGCTGCCATGCGCCAGTTACTGGACACCGGTTGGATGCACAACCGCTTACGCATGATTGTCGCGATGTTCCTCAGCAAGAACCTGTTGATCGACTGGCGGCATGGCGAACGGCATTTCATGCGGCATCTGATAGACGGCGACTTAGCCGCCAATAACGGCGGGTGGCAATGGAGCGCATCGACCGGCACCGACGCCGTGCCGTATTTCCGGATATTCAACCCTGTTACTCAGTCACAACGCTTCGACCCCAATGGCGCGTTCATTCGTCGCTGGCTGCCCGAACTGCAAGCCAGGGACGACAAATCGATTCACTACCCAGTGATATCTGCCGATCTATTTGCTACAAATCTTTACGCCAACCCGATAGTCGATCTCGAAAGTAGTCGCCAACGCGCATTGGAAGCTTTCAAAAGCTTGTCCAGCTGGCAGGATCAGGGGCATAAACCATGACACGTCGATTCTGGATTACAGGAGCCGGCCACGGACTCGGCCTGGCCTTGGTGGAAGAGTTGCTCGCACAGGGACACACGGTGACCGCCAGTGGCAAGGATAGCCAGGAACTCCATACCCTGGGCCAAGGTTACGGCACACGCTTGTTGCGCCTTTCCGGCCCCTTGCAGGACGCCAGCCATCAGCTTCGAGCCCAATCGGATGCGCTGGATGCATTGATCATCAATGCTGGGACCTGCGATTACCTGCCAGACAGTCTGGCGGATAAAGATCTATTCGAGCAGATCGCCAGCAGCAACCTGCAAGCTACTCACCAGTGCCTGGCCGCGGCGCTGCCCTTGCTGGCCAAAGGCAAGAAGCCTCAGGTCATGGCCATCCTCAGCCGCTATTCGGCCCTGCAACTGTTCGAGCCGAACCAGCCGCTCACTGGCGGCAACAGCCTGCCGACCTGGTTGAATGAGCAGCGCGCCACCTTGCAAACGCTGGGTATCGATCTGACCGTCGTGGCGCCGCAGTTGCTGAAAAGCCCTGTGACCTCGGCACAGGCTGTACCTGAACCCTGGTCGGCGCAAAGTGCTGCGCAAGAGTTGCTGTCGCGCCTGGAGCAGCGCCAACCCCAGCTGGTGCTGGAAGTGCTCAAGCCCAGCGAACTGTGGCCACTGCCAGAGAACAGCTGACAGCGTGATTCAAGGCACGAAGCGCTGCACGCTGCCGGGCTGGTTCCACAGCAGCGGCAGCACCTGCTCCAAGCTGCCTGGCTCGCTACTGCTCCAGAACGCCGTCGCCTGCGCCGGTCCGTCGCTGAGGAGTTCACGAGCGCCCAGCAAGCGCTGCAGTTGTCGCGCCACGGCAGCACCGGTGTCAATGATCGCCACATCCGCCGGCACCATTTCCGCCAGCATGGGCCGCAAAAACGGATAGTGGGTGCAGCCCAGGATCAGCGTATCGCATCCAGCCGCCAGCAAAGGTTTCACGTAGCCCGACAACAATTGGCGCAACTGCTCGCTGACCAGGTCACCCGCCTCGATGCGCTCGACCAAACCCGGGCACGGCTGGGTAATCACTTGCACGTCATTGGCGAAGCGATCAAGCAAAGCGGCGAACTTGGCACTCTGCAGGGTGCCGGTGGTTGCCAGCACACCGACAACGCCGGAACGGGTCGCTGCCGCCGCCGGCTTGACCGCCGGCTCCATCCCCACCAACGGCCAGTCCGGGTACAGCTCACGCAGGTCGGCCACTGCCGCCACTGTGGCGGTGTTGCATGCCAACACCATGGCTTTGGCGCCTTGCTCGCGGAAGAATTCGGCAATGTGACGCAGGCGCCGACGGATGTAGTCCGGGGATTTTTCGCCATACGGCACATGGCCGCTGTCGGCGACATACAGCAACGACTCGCTGGGCAGCAGGCGCTGGATTTCGGCTAGTACCGACAAGCCGCCAACACCGGAGTCCATCACGCCAATAGGCGCCAAACGCTCAGCCATGACGGCTGGCGCACACGGCGCAGGCTGGGTCGCGCTTGACCCGCAGCTCGCGCATGCGCGTACTCAATGCATCAATCAGCAACAGGCGCCCCACCAATGGCTCGCCAAACCCTGCCAGCAACTTCAAGGCCTCCAGCGCCTGCAGGCTGCCGACCAAACCTACCAAAGGGCCAATCACCCCGGCCTCGCTGCAAGTCAGTTCGGCCTCGCTGCCATGACCATACAGGCAGTGGTAGCAAGGACTGGTGTCGCGACGGGTGTCGAACACCGACAACTGGCCCTCGAGGCGGATCGCCGCGCCGCTGACCAGCGGTTTGCCAGCGGCGACGCAGGCGGCGTTGACCGCCTCGCGGGTGCCGAAGTTGTCGGAGCAGTCCAGCACCACGTCCACCGCCGCCACGGCGACGGCCAGCGAATCCTCGTCCAGCGCCTGGCGATGGGTAACCAGGCTGACTTGCGGGTTGATCGCCTGCAACCTCCTGATCGCCGAATCGACCTTGCTCATGCCGACGCTGTCGCTGTCGTGGATCACCTGTCGCTGCAGGTTGGTCAAGTCGACGGTGTCGAAGTCGGCCAGATGTAGCTCACCGACACCCGCCGCCGCGAGGTACAGCGCCACCGGCGAGCCTAGCCCGCCCAGGCCGATGACCAGGGCCTTGCTGTGTTTCAGACGCAACTGACCGTCGATATCCACCTGCGACAACAAGATCTGCCGGCTGTAGCGCAAAAGCTCCTGGTCGCTCAACATGGCAGACGTCCCAGGCTGATGCGTTCATGGCCACCCAGGTCGACCCGGCTGACCACCTCGGTGAAGCCGCCGCTCACCAGCAATGCACGTACCGCGGCGGATTGATCATACCCATGCTCGAGCAGCAGCCAGCCACCAGGCAATAGGTGCCCTGGCGCCTGGGCCACGATCACGCGCAGATCGTCCAATCCGTCTTCACCGGCCACCAGTGCGCTACTGGGCTCGAAACGCACGTCACCGGCCACCAGATGCGGATCGGCGGCGCGGATATAGGGCGGGTTGCTGAGGATCAGGTCAAAGCGCTCACCGGCGAGGGCGTCGAACCAGTGGCTGACAAGCACCTGGACATTGCCCAGACCCAGGCGCTGGCGGTTGCGCTCGGCCAGGGCCACGGCCTCGTCGATACGGTCCACCGCCATCACCTGCCAACCAGGACACTCGCTGGCCAGGGCCAGGGCGATGGCCCCAGTACCGGTGCCCAGGTCGAGCACCCGGGCGGGCTTGGGCGAAACCAGCTCCAGGGCGGTCTCCACCAGCAGCTCGGTGTCCGGACGCGGGATCAGCGTGTGCGGTGCCACTTCCAGGTCCAACTTCCAGAACCCCTGCTGGCCGAGGATATAGGCCACCGGTTCACCGGCGCGACGGCGCTCGAGGTAGCCGGCGAAGGCGGCTGCCGCCTCGCTGCTGACGATGCGCTCGGGCCAGGTGTGCAGGTAGCTGCGCGACTTGCCCAGGGCCGCAGCCAGGAGCAACTCGGCGTCCAGCCGTTCGGTCGGTGAGTCCGGCAACTGTGCGTTGCGCAACAAGCTGGCGATGATGGTCATTTCAGTCCCCCAGGGCAGCCAGCTGATCGGCCTGGTATTCGGCCAGCAACGGTTCGATCACCGCGTCCACACCGCCGGCGAGAATATCGTCGAGCGAATAAAGGGTGAGGTTGATGCGATGGTCGGTAACCCGTCCCTGTGGGTAATTGTAGGTGCGGATGCGCTCGGAGCGATCGCCCGAGCCGACCAGCAGCTTGCGCTCGCTGGCGATGGCGTTCTGCGCGGCGCTGGTCTGCATGTCGTTGAGCTTGGCCGACAGCCAGGACATGGCGCGGGCACGGTTCTTGTGCTGCGAACGTTCTTCCTGGCACTCGACCACAATGCCGGTGGGCAAGTGGGTGATACGGATCGCCGAATCGGTCTTGTTGACGTGCTGGCCGCCGGCACCGGATGCGCGGTAGGTGTCCACGCGCAGGTCGGCCGGGTTGATCTCGATCGCCACCTGCTCGTCGGGCTCGGGCAACACCGCCACGGTGCAGGCGGAGGTATGGATACGGCCTTGCGACTCGGTTTCCGGCACACGCTGCACACGGTGCGCGCCGGACTCGAACTTCAGCTTGCCGTAGACGCTATCCCCTTCGACCCGGGCGATGATTTCCTTGTAGCCACCGTGCTCGCCTTCGTTCTCGGAGAGGATCTCCAGGCGCCAGCCGCGCTTCTCGGCATAGCGCGAGTACATGCGGAACAGGTCGCCGGAGAAGATCGCCGCCTCGTCGCCACCGGTGCCGGCACGGATTTCCAGGAACACGTTGCGCCCGTCGTTGGGGTCCTTGGGCAGCAGCATGCGCTGCAGCTGCGACTCCAGGCCCACCAACAGCTCCTTGGCTTCACGCACTTCCTCCACCGCCATCTCGCGCAGATCGGGATCGGCGTCCTTGAGCAGCGCCTGGGCGCCTTCAAGGTCGTCCTGGACCTTGCGCCATTCTTTATAGGCCCCGATGACCGGTTCCACTTCGGCATATTCACGGGAATAGGCGCGAAAGCGCGTCTGGTCGGAAATGACTTCGGCATCACCGAGCAGCGCGGTGAGTTCCTCGAAGCGGTCCTGGAGCGTGTCCAGTTTGTTCAGCAGCGACGCTTTCATTGCGGGGATTTGTCCGTCGAGCCCTCGTCGAGGGCGAAGAGTTCCTGGGCCATGGCCAGCGCATCGAGGCGGCCTTCGGCGGAGAGCTTTTTCAGTTGTACGCTGGGTGCATGCAATAGCTTGTTGGTCAGACCCCGGGCCAGTTGCATGAGCACGTCCTCGGGGTTGCCGCCGTTGGCCAGCAGGCGCTGGGCCTTTTGCAGTTCCTCGTCGCGTAGGCGCTCGCTCTGTTGGCGATAGGCCTTGAGCACGTCCACCGCCGCCAGCTCACGCAGGCGCACCATGAAATCATCCGCGCCGGCCGAGACCAGCTCCTCGGCGGCCTGGGCGGCGCCCTGACGACTTTTGAGGTTTTCCGCGACCACTTCATGCAGGTCATCGACGGTATAGAGGTAGACGTCGTCCAGCTCGCCGACCTGCGGCTCGATGTCTCGCGGCACGGCGATGTCGACCATGAAGATCGGCTTGTGCCGGCGCTGTTTCAGCGCACTCTCCACCGCGCCCTTGCCCAGGATCGGCAATTGGCTGGCGGTGGAACTGATGACGATGTCGCTATTGGCCAGCTCCTGCGGGATGTCCGCCAGCAGCACCGCATGGGCACCGAACTGCTCGGCGAGGATACTGGCGCGCTCCAGGGTACGGTTGGCCACGACGATACGGCGCACGCCCTGCTCGTGCAGATGGCGGGCGACCAGGGTGATGGTCTCGCCGGCGCCAATCAGCAGCGCCTGGCTGCGGCCCAGGTCGGAGAAGATCTGTTTGGCCAGGCTCACTGCGGCAAACGCCACCGACACCGGGTTCTCGCCGATGGCGGTATCGGTGCGCACCTGCTTGGCGGCGCTGAAGGTGGCCTGGAACAGGCGCCCAAGCAACGGGCCGACGGTGCCGGCCTCGCGCGCCACGGCGTAGGCCGACTTCATCTGGCCGAGGATCTGCGGCTCACCGAGCACCAGCGAATCGAGGCCGGAGGCCACGCGCATCATATGCCGGACCGCGTCGTGCTCCTCGTGGACATAGGCACTGGCGCGCAGCTCGTCGAGGCTCAGCTGGTGATAGTCGGCCAGCCATTGCAGCACGGCATCGGCGGCAAGGTGGTCCTGTTCTATATAGAGTTCGCTACGGTTGCAGGTCGACAGGATCGCCGCTTCGCGGCTGGCGGTCAGTCGGCACAGCTGCTGCAGGGCATCGACCAGCTGCTCGGGCGTAAACGCCACGCGCTCGCGTACGTCTACCGAGGCAGTCTTATGGTTGATACCAAGGGCAAGAAAGGCCATGCAAGATCGCTGGTTGGGACGTGAAGCCGATAATTGTCCTACTTCGCAGGTTTTAGAACAACCACCGTTCGCTATTGTGCTAATGCGGCCAGGCTATCGGCTGTCCTGCCACCTCTATCTGCCTTTGGCTTTGGCTTTGGCTTTGGCTTTGGCTTTGGCTTTGGCTTTGGCTTTGGCTTTTTAGAGCGTGTGTATTGAAAGCTGTATGCGCATTCATTCGCTGCGGCGACTCACAGTCACCTTTCCACCCTTACGGCGGGTTACTTTGGACGGCCAGTAACCAAAGCCGCCCGGCTCCATTCATCCGGCCCCTACGCTTCGCTCCGGGGTCCCCTCACTCCGGCCTTGCTCCCGGGAGGACCGCGCTGAACGCCCCATCCTGGGGCGCAGCGCTTGACGGGCATCCATGCCCGTCACCTCCCTCCGCAAGACCTGCGTTCGGCCTCCTGAAGTCGCAATTGGCATTGCCTAAACTACCGCGCGCTTAGAAGCAAAAGCAAAAACAAGGGCAAGGGGCAAGGGGCAAGGGGCAAGGGCAGGATGCCGTGGAGTGGTTGCGAACCACCGCTCCGGCTCATTGTCCCTATACTCCGAAGCACCGCTTCACACCACGACCTTCGCAGGTGGGTTTGCCATCGCGCTTGTGTCATCATGCTCCGACCGCCGGTTTAGCCTCTTTATAAGCCTCTATGAACAAATCCTACGCATTGCTGCTTGCCCTCGCCCTGCTTCAAGGCTGCCAGAGCCTGGCCCCGAAGACGGACGTCCAGACGCCCGCCGCCGACGCCGGCAAGAGCGCGGAAAAGCCCGTGGTGTACGGATCGTTCAAGCAGGACACCCTGTACAGCCTGCTGGTGGCGGAGCTGGCCGGCCAGCGCAACCGCTTCGACATCGCCCTGGCCAACTACGTCGACCAGGCCGAGAAGACCCAGGACCCGGCCGTCTCCGAACGCGCCTATCGTATCGCCGAGTACCTGGGCGCCGACGAACCGGCCCTGGACACCGCGCTGATCTGGGCCCGCAACGACCCGCAGAATCTCGACGCCCAGCGCGCCGCCGCCATCCAGCTAGCCCGTGCCGGACGCTACGACGACTCCATGACCTATATGGAAAAGGTGCTGCAAGGCCAGGGCGACACCCACTTCGACTTCCTCGCCCTGTCGGCCGCCGAAACCGACCAGCACACCCGCGACGGTTTGATGCAAAGCTTCGACCGCCTGTTGGTGAAATACCCCGACAACGGTCAGCTGGTATTCGGCAAGGCCCTGCTTCTCAACCAAGACGACAAGCCACAACAGGCCCTCGACCTGCTCGAGACCCACCCACCGCAGAATGGCGAGATTGCACCGATGTTGCTGCGCGCCCGCCTGTTGCAAGCCCTGGACCGCGGCCCCGAGGCCCTGCCACTGCTGCGTAGGGCGATTCGCGACAACCCTGAAGACAAGCGTCTGCGCCTGACCTACGCGCGCACCTTGGTCGAGCAGGACCGCATCAACGACGCCAAGGCCGAATTCGAGAGCCTGCTGCAGCAGTATCCGGAAGATGATGAGATCCGCTACTCGCTTGCCCTGGTATGCCTGGAAACCAAGCACTGGGACGAAGCCGAAGGCTACCTGCAGGAGCTTGTCGAACGGGACGCCAATGTCGACGCCGCCCACCTCAACCTCGGCCGCATCCGCGAAGAACGCAGCCAACCCGCCGCCGCCCTGCGCGAGTACGCCCTGGTCGGGCCCGGCCCAGACTACCTGCCGGCGCAACTGCGACAGGCCGATATCCTCATTGCCAACGGACGTAGCGCCGAAGCCTCGAAGCTGCTCGGCGAAGCCCGTGAGGCACAGCCGGACTACGCTATCCAACTGTACCTGATCGAAGCAGAAAGCCTGGGTAACAACGGCAAGGAGGCCCAGGCATCTCAAGTGCTGGAGCAGGCGATCAAACGTTACCCGGATGACCTCAACCTGCTCTATACCCGCGCCATGCTCGCAGAGAAGCGCAACGACCTGGCACAGATGGAAAAAGACCTGCGCACCATCATCGCCCGCGAGCCGGAAAACGCCATGGCCCTCAACGCCCTGGGCTACACCCTGGCCGACCGCACCACCCGCTACGGCGAAGCCAAGGCGCTGATAGACAAAGCCCACCAGCTCACCCCGGACGACCCGGCCGTGCTCGACAGCCTGGGCTGGATCGCCTATCGCACGGGCAACCTCGAGGAAGCCGAGCGCCAGCTGCGCCTGGCCTTCGAACGCTTCCCCGATCATGAAGTCGCCGCCCACCTGGGCGAAGTCCTCTGGGCCAACGGCAAGCGCCGCGAAGCCCGCCAAGTCTGGGCCAAGGGCTTCGAAGCCCAGGCCGACAGCCCCATCCTGCGCAAGACCCTGTTGCGCCTGACCGGATCCGAGAGCCTGTAAACCATGCTTCTGCGTCATTGCATCACCTTCACCCTCATCGCCCTGCTCGCCGGCTGCGCTGGCTTCGGCAGCAAGGAAGCCGTACAGGGCCAGGGCAACCCGCAGCTGTGGCGCGAGCACAAGCAGCAGCTGGGCAGCCTCGACGGCTGGCAGATCAACGGCAAGGTCGGCATCCGCGCCCCGCGTGATTCGGGCAGCGGCACGCTGTTCTGGCTGCAACGCCAGGACTACTACGACATCCGCCTGGCCGGTCCCCTGGGCCGCGGCGCGGCACGCCTGACCGGGCGCCCCGGCGGCGTGGTGCTGGAAGTCGCCAACCAGGGCCGCTACGAGGCGGCCAACCCCGAGGCCCTGCTGGAAGAGCAACTGGGCTGGCGCCTGCCTGTGTCGCACCTGGTCTGGTGGGTGCGCGGCCTGCCCGCCCCGGACAGCAAGAGCCAGCTGACCCTCGACGGCGACAGCCGCCTGGCCAGCCTCGCCCAGGACGGCTGGAAGGTTGAATACCTGAGCTATGTGGAGCAGAACGGCTACTGGCTGCCCGAGCGCCTGAAGCTGCACGGCGAGAACATCGACGTAACCCTGGTGGTCAAGGACTGGCAGCCACGCCAGCTGGGGCACTGATTCGATGCAAAAGCTGACACTGCCTGCGCCGGCCAAGCTCAACCTGTGGCTGCACATCACCGGGCGCCGCGCCGATGGTTATCACGAGCTGGAAACCGTGTTCCAGTTTCTCGAGCATGGCGACGAACTGAGCTTCGCCCTGCGCGAAGATGGCCAGATCTGCCTGCGCACGGAAATTGACGGCGTGCCCCACGACAGCAACCTGATCGTTCGCGCGGCGCGGATGCTGCAGACCCAGTCCGGTACCCAGCTCGGCGCCGACATCTGGCTAAACAAGGTACTGCCCATGGGAGGCGGTATCGGAGGCGGCAGCTCTGACGCGGCGACCACCCTGCTGGCACTTGCGCACTTGTGGCAACTGGACTGGGACGAAGACCGCCTGGCGACCCTGGGCCTTTCGCTCGGCGCCGATGTGCCGGTGTTCGTCCGTGGCCATGCTGCCTTTGCCCAGGGTGTCGGCGAGCAACTTACCCCGGTCGACCCCGCCGAACCCTGGTATGTCGTACTGGTACCGCAAGTGTCTGTCAGCACAGCGGAAATTTTTTCGCATCCAGAGTTGACACGTGATTCCCTCCCCCTTAAGATGCGCCCCGTTCCCGAGGGAAACAGTCGAAATGACTGCCAACCGGTGGTAGAGCAAGGTTACCCTGAAGTTCGCAATGCGTTGATTTCACTGGGTAAATTTACCGAAGCTCGAATGACCGGCACTGGAAGCTGTGTGTTTGGGGCCTTCCCAAGCAAAGCCGAAGCTGATAAAGTTCTGGCCCTTCTTTCAGAGACCCAAACAGGGTTTGTGGCGAAAGGAAGCAATGTTTCGATGTTGCATCGCAAGCTGCAAAGTCTGATCAAGAAGTCGAGTTCATAAGAATTCGCAGCAACAGATACAGGGGCGTCGCCAAGCGGTAAGGCAGCAGGTTTTGATCCTGCCATGCGTTGGTTCGAATCCAGCCGCCCCTGCCATTTCTTATACTCATCCAGGTTACCCTCAGCCTTCAGGTACTGCGCGTGTCCAAGATGATGGTCTTCACGGGGAATGCTAACCCCGATCTGGCTCGGCGTGTCGTACGTCAGCTGCATATTCCACTGGGTGATGTTTCTGTCGGTAAGTTCTCCGACGGCGAAATCAGTGCTGAAATCAACGAAAATGTCCGCGGTAAAGACGTCTTCATCATTCAGCCCACCTGTGCCCCAACCAACGACAATCTGATGGAACTGGTAGTGATGGCCGACGCCTTCCGCCGCTCCTCAGCGTCGCGAATCACCGCCGTGATTCCTTACTTCGGATACGCCCGCCAGGACCGCCGTCCGCGTTCGGCACGTGTAGCCATCAGCGCCAAAGTCGTCGCTGACATGCTCACTGTCGTAGGTATCGACCGTGTACTCACCGTCGACCTGCACGCTGACCAAATCCAGGGTTTCTTCGATATCCCCGTCGACAACATCTACGGCTCGCCCGTACTGGTCGACGACATCGAAGACCAGCGTTTCGAGAACCTGATGATCGTTTCCCCAGACATCGGTGGCGTGGTGCGTGCTCGCGCCGTCGCCAAGTCCCTGGGCGTCGATCTCGGGATCATCGACAAGCGCCGCGAAAAGGCTAACCACTCCGAGGTTATGCACATCATCGGCGACGTCGAAGGACGCACCTGCATCCTGGTAGACGACATGGTCGACACCGCTGGCACCCTGTGCCACGCGGCCAAGGCCCTGAAAGAACACGGTGCTGCCAAGGTTTACGCCTACTGCACGCACCCTGTCCTGTCGGGCCGCGCGATCGAGAACATCGAGAAGTCGGTACTGGACGAGCTGGTGGTGACCAACACCGTTCCGCTGTCCGCCGCGGCTCAAGCCTGTGACCGTATCCGCCAGCTGGATATCGCACCGGTTGTCGCTGAAGCGGTACGCCGCATCAGCAACGAAGAATCGATCAGCGCGATGTTCCGCTAAGCGGAACACGTGTTGATATGAAGCGCCCCGCCCCAGCTTTCGTTGGGGCGGGGCTTTTTTGCCATCCCCGTTGGCGCTGGTCGCAAACGCCCTCGGGGGGCTATTTTGGAGAAGCAAAATGACTGATTTCATCCTGAACGCCCAAGCGCGTACTGACCTGGGGAAAGGTGCGAGCCGCCGCCTGCGTCACTCCGCCAACATCCCTGCCGTTGTCTACGGTGGCGATAAAGAAGCCCAGTCCCTGACCATCGTGGCCAAGGAAATCGCCAAGCTGTTCGAAAACGAAGCTGCCTTCAGCCACGTTATCGAACTGAACGTCGATGGCGCCAAGCAGAACGTCGTGGTCAAGGCCATGCAGCGTCACCCGGCCAAAGGCTTCATCATGCACGCCGACTTCGTTCGCGTCGTTGCTGGCCAGAAGCTGACCGCCAAGGTTCCGGTTCACTTCGTCGGCGAAGAAGCCCCGATCAAGAAAGGCGGCGAGATCTCCCACGTCGTTTCCGAGATCGAAGTTTCCTGCGAAGCCAAAGACCTGCCTGAGTTCATCGAAGTCGACCTGTCCAAGGCCGAAGTCGGCACCATCATCCACCTGTCGGACCTGAAAGCTCCGAAAGGCGTAGAGTTCGTCGCTCTGGCCCACGGTGATGACAAAGCTGTTGCCAACGTCCACGCCCCGCGCGTTGCCGCTGAAGCTGCTGAAGGCGCTGCCGAGTAATCCACTCGCACGCCGGCGTTGATCGGGTTACAGTGCCGCGCGCACCGTAACCCACCAACTCCAAGGAAGAGCCCCTGACGTGACCGCCATCCAGTTGATCGTCGGCCTGGGTAACCCCGGCCCCGAATACGAACAGACCCGGCATAACGCAGGGGCTCTTTTCGTTGAACGCCTCGCCAGCGCCCAGCGCGTCTCGCTGTCCGCTGACAAAAAGTATTTCGGCCTGACGGCTAAGTTCAGCCATCAAGGCAACGATGTTCGTTTGCTGATCCCCACCACCTACATGAACCGCAGCGGCCAGTCCGTGGCGGCTCTGGCGAATTTCTTCCGCATCAAGCCGGAAGCTATCCTGGTGGCGCACGACGAACTCGACCTGCCCCCCGGCGTCGCCAAGCTCAAGAGAGGCGGCGGCCATGGTGGGCACAACGGCCTGCGCGACATCATCGCGCAGCTCGGCAACCAGAACGACTTCCACCGCCTGCGGCTTGGCATCGGCCACCCGGGTGACGCCAAACTGGTCTCCAACTTCGTCCTGGGCCGCGCGCCGCGCGCCGAGCAGGAGAAGCTCGACGCCAGCATCGATTTTGCCCTCGGCGTGATGCCCGACGTGCTTGCCGGCGACTTCGCCAAGGCGATGCGCGAACTGCACAGCCAGAAGGCCTGACACTTTTAGATAGGGGAATACCCATGGGTTTCAATTGCGGCATCGTCGGCCTGCCCAACGTCGGCAAGTCCACCCTGTTCAACGCCCTGACCAAGTCCGGCATCGCGGCGGAGAACTTCCCCTTCTGCACCATCGAGCCGAACAGCGGCATCGTGCCGATGCCCGACGCACGCCTGGCCGCGCTGGCCGAGATCGTCAAGCCGAACCGCATCCTGCCGACCACCATGGAGTTCGTCGACATCGCCGGCCTGGTCGCTGGCGCCTCGAAAGGTGAAGGCCTGGGCAACAAGTTCCTCGCCAACATCCGCGAAACCGACGCCATCGCCCACGTGGTGCGCTGCTTCGAAGACGAGAACGTGATCCACGTTTCCAACAGCGTCGACCCCAAGCGCGACATCGAGATCATCGACCTCGAACTGATCTTCGCCGACCTCGACAGCTGCGAGAAGCAACTACAGAAGGTCGCCCGCAACGCCAAGGGCGGCGACAAGGATGCCCTGGCACAGAAGGCCATCCTGGAAAAACTGATCCCGCACTTCACCGAAGGCAAGCCAGCACGCAGCCTGATGAAGAACATGGCTGACGACGAAAAAGCCGTCATCCGCGGTTTCCACCTGCTGACCAGCAAGCCGGTGATGTACATCGCCAACGTTGCCGAAGATGGCTTCGACAACAACCCGCACCTGGACGTGGTCAAGGCCATCGCCGAGGAAGAAGGCGCGGTGGTGGTACCGGTGTGCAACAAGATCGAAGCCGAGATCGCCGAGCTCGACGACGGTGAGGAGAAGGACATGTTCCTCGAGGCCCTGGGCCTGGAAGAGCCTGGCCTGAACCGCGTGATCCGCGCCGGCTACGAGCTGCTCAACCTGCAGACCTACTTCACTGCCGGCGTGCAGGAAGTGCGTGCCTGGACCGTGCGCGTGGGCGCCACCGCGCCACAGGCGGCCGGCGTTATCCACACCGACTTCGAAAAAGGCTTCATCCGCGCCGAAGTGGTGGCCTATGACGACTTCATCCAGTTCAAGGGTGAGAGCGGTGCAAAAGAAGCCGGCAAATGGCGCCTTGAAGGCAAGGACTACATCGTCAAGGACGGCGACGTGATGCACTTCCGCTTCAACGTCTAAGCACAGCCCGGCGCCCTCCCATCGCGGGGCAAGCCCGCTCCCCACGTAATCTGTACTGGACGCGTGGGAGCAGGCTTGCCCCGCGATGCATTTGTGCCGGGAAAAGTTGAGCAGTTGCGTAACTGATTGCCAGCAGAGTTGCATTTAACGTCGCTCGGCACCGGTCCAGGCTAGTCGCCTTTCCGTGAACAGGCATGCTTCCATGACGCAAACAACCCAACGTCCCAAAGCCGTACCCACCGTTCAGGTGAACACCGAAGAAGTGATCGTCACCGAATGGCGCTTCGCCCCAGGTGCCGAGACTGGCCGGCACCTGCACGGCCATGACTACGTGGTGGTGCCGATGACCGATGGCACGTTGTTGCTGGAGACCCCGGAAGGCGAGAAGCTCGCCCCTCTGGAGGCGGGCCAGAGCTACTTTCGCAAGGCCGGTGTGGAGCACAACGTGGTCAATGCCAGCGATCACGAAGTGGTGTTCATCGAAACCGAGCTGAAGTGATGAACAAGCGCGCGCCTGCCCAGGTTGCGCGTGTACCCCAGCGGCCCTACACTCCCCCTGCTTGAACCGGGATAACCGAAGCACTGCCTCGAAACCCGATGGACCTGACCCTTGCCGGTCAACCGTCGGGACAAATGGGTCCGGACCTTGGCCGGCCTGTTTATCGGAGGCAACACAATGAGCCCGCGTATCTGGCTGCTGGCCCTGGCGACGTTCGTCACGGGCATGGCAGAAAACATCACGGTCGGCATCCTGCCGGCCCTGGCCGATGGCCTGCAAGTCCCGCTCGGTATTGCCGGGCAGCTGACCACGGTGTTCTCCCTGAGCTTCGCCCTCGCCGCGCCCTTCTCTCCCCTGCTGACCACACGCCTGCCCTTGCGCCGCCTGCTGTGCGCCACCCTGGCGATCTTTGCCCTGTGCAACCTTGCAGCAGCCCTGGCGCCTGGCTATACCGCGTTGCTGGTGGCGCGCATAGGCATGGCCGCGACCAGCGCCCTGACCTGCCTGACCTGCACTCTGATGGCCACGCGCATGGTGCCCGAGGCCCAGCGTGGCCGCGCCATCGGGGTGATCTTCATGGGCATCTGCAGCTCACTGGTGCTGGGGGTGCCGGCTGGGATGCTGCTGTGCGACGTGCTGGGCTGGCGTGGCGTCTTCACCGGGCTGAGCGTGCTGGCAATGGCGGTACTGCTGATGGCCTGGCAAGGGTTGCCGCAGCTGCAGAGCAGCGAACGCATCGCCCTGCGCAGCTATGTCCGCCATCTGCGCGACAGCCACCTGATGGCAGCCCAGGGCGTGTCGTTGCTGATGATTGCCGGGCACTTCACGGTCTTCGCCTACCTGGCCCCCTATGCCCACCAGGTCGCCGACATTCCGCTGCAATGGCTGGCGGCAGTGTTCGCCGCCTTCGGCATCGCCGGTGTTTCGGGCGGCTATGTCGGCGGCTGGATGGCGGACCGACTCGGCGCAGGCCGCTCCATCGCGCTGGCGCCGCTGCTCTATCTCGCCAGCTTGCTGGTACTGCCCTTGAGCGTGGGCACGCCATGGTGGTTCCTGGCGACCATGATGCTCTGGGGTGGGCTGAGCTGGACCACCTCACCGGTGGTGCAGAGCTACCTGGCGACCCGTGGCCCGGATACCTTCCCGGCTGGCATGAGCCTGAACATGTCGGCCATGCACCTCGGTGTCGGGCTGGGTTCGGCCATCGGCGGCGTGGTGATCACCGGGGCGACGCTGGCGGCCACCCCCTGGGCCGGCGCCGCGCTGACCGCCTTGGCGGCGGGCCTGGCATTCTGGTCGGCCCGCCCTCCTGCCGAGCCAGTTTTCAGCAAGCGCGAACCGGCGTAGCGGTCTGCTGCTCCTGCTCGAAGGCGTCGGCCAGGTAGTCGATCAGCTTGCGCACCGCGGGCATCAACCCGCGCCGGGAAGGGAACAGCGCCACCACCTCCCCTTCCCGTGGAGCCCAATCGTCGAGGACATGCACCAGCCGCCCGTCAGCCAGGTCGGCACGCACCGCCTCCTCGGGCAACAGCACCGCGCCCACACCGGCCAGGGCGGCCTCGCGCAGTACCGTGAGGTCGTCCGACACCACACGAGGGCGATGGCGCACGGCAGCCTCGGCGCCCGCAGGCCCGATCAGCATCCAGGTGGCGTCCTGCACATTGGCGCCCCAGTTCAGGCTCGGCAGGACCTGGAGCCCTTCCGGTGACACGGGCCGCCCGTGTTCGGCCAGCAGGCCCGGCGCAACCACCAGGCACTGACGGCTCGGGGCCAGGCGACGCATCACCAGCTCGCTGCTTTCCAGTGGCTGGTGCTGCACGCTCAGCACCAGGTCAAAGCCCTCGCCGATCACATCCACCCGGCGGTTGTAGCTCTTGACCAACAACTCGACCACCGGGCATTGCGCCATGAAGCGCGCCAGCATCGGCGCCAGACGCGAGTCGAGCAGCGCGGTGCTGCTGGCCAGGCGCACGATGCCACGGGGCTCGGCGCGGTTGCGCTCGACGGCATCCTCGGCGGCGACGGCCTGCTCGAGCATGCCCAGGCAATGGCGGTAATACTCCAGGCCCACCTCGGTAACCTGGAACTGCCGCGTGGAGCGCTGGATCAGGCGCACGCCCAGGCGCTCCTCGAGCTTGGCCACGCGCCGGCTGAGGCGTGACTTGGGCAGGCCAAGGATGCGCCCGGCGGGCGCGAAGCCGCCGTGCTCCACCACCTTGGCATAGAGATAAAGGTCGTTCAGGTCGAACATCGGCAACACTCGTCCACGGCTCACCGCTGCATCATCCGCCATTCTACAGGGATCGTCACAGGGGCCGTGGGCGTCACCAGGCCCGGGCCCCGGCAACGGGGCCCGGGTTGGCGGTCACTTGGCCAGCTTGCTGTAGCTGGTCATCAGGTTGCGGTAGTCGGGGATGTGGTTGGAGAACAGCGTGCCCAACCCTTCGATGTCGTTGCGCCAGTCACGGTGCAGCTCGCAGGCCACGCCGAACCAGGTCATCAGCTGGGCACCGGCGGCTTCCATGCGGCGCCAAGCCGAGTCGCGGGTCAATTCATTGAAGGTGCCGGAAGCGTCGGTGACCACGAACACCTCGAAGCCCTCCTCCAGCGCCGACAGCGCCGGGAAGGCCACGCACACCTCGGTGACCACGCCGGCGATGATCAGCTGCTTCTTGCCGGTGGCCTTCACCGCCTTGACGAAGTCCTCGTTGTCCCAGGCGTTGATGTTGCCGGGGCGGGCGACGTAGGGCGCCTCGGGGAACTGCTCCTTGAGCTCGGGCACCAGCGGGCCGTTGGGGCCGGTCTCGAAGCTGGTGGTGAGGATGGTCGGCAGCTTGAAGTACTTGGCCAGGTCGGCCAGCGCCAGCACGTTGTTCTTGAACCGGTCCGGGTCGATGTCGCGCACCAGCGACAGCAGCCCGGTCTGATGATCGACCAGCAGTACCGCGGCGTTGTTCTTGTCCAGACGCTTGTATTGGAATGCCATGGTGGATCTCCTTGCTTGGATGGGAAACAGCCAGGTTCAGTTGCGTTGCGAGTCCAGTTGCTCATGGCCGGTGACGACGGCCTGGGCCTTGGCGTAGCTCTCGATCAGCAGTTGATAGTGCGGGAATACAGCGCTGTAGGCCTCGGCCCACTGCGCGGCATCCGGACGGTTCCAGGTGCGCTGCACCTCGGAGCAGACGGCGGCGGTGTCCATTGGCACCACGCCGGCCTGGACCACCCGCGCCAAGGTCACTTCCTGGGCCATCTTGGAGTAGGTGCCTGACGCGTCGATGACAGCGAACACCTGGTAGCCGGCGGCCACCGCGCTGATGCTGGGAAAGGCCATGCACACGCTGGTGATGGTGCCGGCGATGATCAGTTGCTTGCGCCCGGTGGCCTTCACCGCAGCGACGAACTCGGGGTTGTCCCAGGCGTTGATCTCACCTTTGCGGGCCACGTATTGCGCGTGTGGCGCAGCCTCGTGGATTTCCGGGATCAACGGGCCGTTGGGGCCCTGGGGTACCGAGGCGGTGGTGATGACCGGGATCTTCGCCAGGCTGGCGACCTTGGCCAGGGTGATGGCATTGGCCCGCAGCTCGGTCATGGGCATGTCCTTGACCGTCTGGAACAGGCCGCTCTGGTGGTCGATCAGCAGCATCGCGACGTTGTCGGGGTCGATGCATGGCACCTGGCCTTCGAAGTTGGCGGCTTGCGAGAAATTGCTCATCGTTCTCTCCTCTTGGTGTGAGAACTGGCCATCCTGGCCGCTGCGGTCGGGCCGCGCCCCACACATCCACAGTGGGGACTATGAGAGTAGGCAACGCAGGCTGAACGAAGCGACCGTCAGTCGGCGGGCCGTGGAATATGCCCGTGCGGCCTGTGGCCAGGCGGGCGACAGGCCTAACGGTAGAGAGGAGAGTTGCGGGCCGGTAGGCCCATGGGTGAACCCTCAGAGTTGCGCTGGGGGAACGATGATGAAACGCCTGCCCCAATCACCGATCCGATGGATCGGTAATTTTCAGCAGCGCTACTCGGTCGATAACTTGGTCGGTTACTTGGTCGGTCAGTCCATTGGTTCACGATTTCCTGAACTGATTATTTGACCACAGCGATTCTTCCACCCGCCGGCCCCCACCAGAATCGCTTCACCAACAATCACAATAAACCGTGAGGCCACTCCCGTGGACCAGACACTCCAGGTACGGCAGGCCGCCGCCGACCTCGTCGCCGCCTTCGCCAACAACGACACCGCCCGCTACTTCGCCTGCTTCAGCGAAGACGCCACCTTCCTCTTCCACACCGTGCCGCAACCGCTGCTGTCGCGCCGTGCCTATGAAGAACTCTGGGCCAGCTGGCAGGCGGACGGTTTCGCTGTGCTCGGCTGCGAGTCAAGCAATGCCCAGGTGAGCCTGCAGGGCGAGGTGGCGATCTTCATGCACGACGTGACCACACGCCTGAACGTCGCCGGCGAGACCCTCGACCTGAATGAACGCGAGACCATCGTCTTCCGCCTGCACGGCGACCGCTGGCTGGCCTGTCACGAGCACCTGTCGGTCGTCTCGCCGGCCTGATCCTCTTTCAAGCGGCCCTGCCGCACTGCCATCGCACCCACAACAAGGCCGCCCGACGGCCGACAACATTCGCGCTGGAGCATCACCATGAGCCACTCGACCGGTATCGAGACCAATGGCGTCGAACAGATCCCCGACGATCAACGCGACGCCGCCCCGCTGGACCTGTTCCGCCTGATCTTCGGCGGTGCCAACACCTTCGCCACCGCCGTGCTGGGCAGCTTCCCGGTGCTGTTCGGGCTCTCGTTCCAGGCCGGGGTCTGGGCGATCCTGCTCGGCGTCGGCGTGGGCGCGCTGATCCTCGCGCCGATGGGCCTGTTCGGCGCGCTCAACGGCACCAACAACGCGGTGTCGTCCGGCGCGCACTTCGGTGTGCACGGGCGTATCGTCGGCTCGTTCCTGTCACTGCTGACCGCCGTCGCGTTCTTCTCGCTGTCGGTATGGAGCTCCGGCGATGCCCTGGTCGGCGGCGCCAAGCGCCTGGTCGGCCTGCCGGAAACCGACCTGACCCTGGGCCTGGCCTACGGCCTGTTCGCGATACTGGTGCTGGTGGTGTGCATCTTCGGCTTCCGCTTCATGCTGTGGGTCAACAAGATCGCGGTGTGGGCCTCGAGCCTGCTGTTCCTGCTGGGCATCTTCGCTTTTGCCGGGCCCTTCGATGCGGGCTACGCCGGCAGCGTCTACCTCGGCCAGGCCGGCTTCTGGGCGGCGTTCGTCGGCGCGGCGATCCTGGCCATGAGCAACCCGGTGTCGTTCGGCGCCTTCCTCGGCGACTGGTCGCGCTATATCCCGCGCCAAACGCCCAAGTCGCGCATCATGCTGGCGGTGATTCTCGCCCAGGCCGCCACGCTGATCCCGTTCCTGTTCGGCCTGTGCACCGCCACCCTGGTGGCCAGCCAGGCACCAGACTACATCGCCGCCAACAACTACGTCGGCGGCCTGCTGGCAATTTCGCCGGGCTGGTTCTTCCTGCCGGTGTGCCTGATCGCGGTGATCGGCGGCATGTCCACCGGCACCACGGCGCTGTACGGCACCGGCCTGGACATGTCCAGCGTGTTCCCGCGCCTGCTCAGCCGCGCCGCCGCCACATTGCTGATCGGCGTGCTGGCCATCGGCTTCATCTTCGTCGGCCGCTTCACCTTCAACCTGGTGCAGAGCGTGTCGACCTTCGCCGTGCTGATCATCACCTGCACAAGCCCCTGGATGGTGATCATGATCCTCGGCCTGATCACCCGCCGCGGCTTCTACCACGCCGACGACCTGCAAGTGTTCACCCGTGGCCAGCAAGGCGGCCACTACTGGTTCGAGCACGGCTGGAACTGGCGCGGCATGGGCGCGTGGATCCCCAGCGCGGTGGTTGGCCTGTGCTTCGTGAACCTGCCCGGACAGTTCGTCGGCCCGCTGGGCGAGCTCGCCGGCGGCATCGACCTGAGCCTGCCGGCGACCCTCGGCATCGCCGCCGTGCTGTACCTGATCCTGCTCAACCTGTTCCCTGAACCTGCTGGCGTGTATGGCCCCCGTGGCCCGCGCTGGGTGCGCTGCAAAAGCACGCCGGTAAAGCCTGTGACCACTGCCGAAATGGCCTGACTGGAATCCGACCATGACCACACCTCACTACATCGACGGCCGCTGGGTCGAAGGCCAGGGCAGCGACTGCATCGTTGTCCACAACCCGTCCGACGGCCAGCCGTTCGCCGAACTGATGGCCGCCAGCAGCGCCCAGGTCGACCAGGCCGTGGCCGCCGCGCGCCGTGCCCTGGCGCCTTGGAAGACGGTCAGCGCCACCGAGCGTGCCACCTACCTACGCGGTTTCGCCGAACAGCTGGGCCAGCGCCGCGACGAACTGATCGCGTTGCAGATGCGCAACAACGGCAAGCCTCGCCATGAGGCCGAGATCGACCTCGACGACGCCAGTGCAACCTTCGCCTACTACGCAGACCTGGCCGAGCAGTTACCGGCGAAAAACCGTGACGTGCCCCTGGCCGCGCCGGGCTTCACCGCCCGCACTCGCCTTGAGCCGGTGGGCGTGGTCGGTCTTATCGTGCCGTGGAACTTCCCGCTGGTGACCAGCGCCTGGAAGCTCGCCCCGGCCCTCGCGGCCGGCTGCACCGTGGTGCTCAAGCCCTCCGAAATCACCCCGTTGATCGAGCAGGCCTACGGCCAGATCGCCGAGGTGCTGGGCCTGCCGGCCGGCGTGCTGAACATCGTGGGCGGCAAGGCCGAGACCGGCGCTGCGCTGAGCGGCCACAACGGCCTGGACAAGCTATCGTTCACCGGCAGCAACGGCGTCGGCAGCCAAGTGATGCGCGCCGCCGCGGCCCAGTGCCGGCCGATAACGCTGGAGCTGGGCGGCAAGTCGGCCATCGTGGTGTTCGACGATTGCGATGTCGACCAGGCGGTGGAGTGGATCGTCGCCGGTATTACCTGGAACGCCGGGCAGATGTGCTCGGCCACCTCGCGCCTGCTGGTGCAGGAGGGCATCGCCGATGCCCTGCTGCCGCGCTTGCAGGCGGCGCTGGTGGCGTTGCGCGTGGGCAACCCGCTCACTGAAGAAGTGGACATGGGGCCGCTGACCAGCCAAGCGCAGTGGCTCAAGGTCGCCGGCTATTTCGCCACCGCCCGCGAAGAGGGCCTGAAGTGCCTGGCCGGCGGCACCGCGCTGGACCGCGACGGCTGGTTCGTCAGCCCGACGTTGTATGTGGATGTACCGGTAAGCAGTCGCCTGTGGGGCGAAGAAATCTTCGGCCCGGTGCTGTGCGCGCGGCGCTTCGGCAGCGAGGCCGAGGCCATCGCCCAAGCCAACGACAGCCGCTTCGGCTTGGTCGCCACCGTGTGCTCCGCCGACCTGGAACGCGCCGAGCGCGTGGCCGATGCGCTGGAGGTGGGGCATGTGTGGATCAACTCGGTGCAGGCGGTATTCGTCGAAACCTCGTGGGGCGGGACCAAGGGTAGCGGGATCGGGCGTGAGCTCGGGCCTTGGGGGCTTTCGGGGTATCAGTCGGTGAAGCATGTGACGCGGTGCTTGGGGTGATTTTTTAGGCGTCCCTTTTTAAAAAACGGGGAGGCAGGCAGGTGTTCGGCGAGTTTTTTCAACGCCTATCGGCGAACACCTGCCAGCCTTCACGCAATCGCATTCAAACCCCATCGCGGGGCAAGCCCGCTCCCACGCCGACATGTGCAACCAGTGGGAGCGGGCTGGCCCCGCGATTGGCCTTATGCCGGTTCGTCGGCCTGGCGCCCGTTCTCCTGCACCAGCACCATGCTCGCCGGCGACGACAGGGCGATGCCCTCTTCGCGCAAGCGCCCGAGAATGGTGAATAGCAGGTCGCTGCGCGTGCCCGATACCTGTCGAGGCGAAGCGACATAGCCGCTTACCCCGATGACCATGCCACTGCTGGTCAGGTCCTTGAAGGTAACCGAGGTGGCCGGCGCGTCGAGGATCGACTCGTGCTCCTTGTACGCCGCCAGCAACACCTCGCGCACTTTCGCAGGGTCGGTCTCCAGCGGCAGCGTCAGGGTGATGCCCACCACCCCCAGGGCATTGGCCATGGTCACGTTGCGTACGTTCTGCGAGATGAACTGCGAATTGGGCACGATCACCGTCGAGCGGTCAGACATCTGGATTTCCGTGGCGCGCACGTTGATCCGGCGAATATCACCCTCGACACCCGCCAGGCTCACCCAGTCACCCACCTTCACCGGGCGCTCGGTGAGCAGGATCAGGCCGGAGATGAAGTTCTGCACGATCTGCTGCAGGCCGAAACCGATACCCACCGACAGCGCACTGACTACCCATGTCAGGCTGGTCAGGTTGATGTGCAAGGTGGACATCACCAGCATGGCCAGGAACAGGAAGCCCAGGTAGCCGACCAGGGTCACCAGCGAGGCGCGCATGCCGGCGTCCATGTCGGTTTCCGGAAGCAGGCGTTCGCTCAGCCAGCGCTTGACCACGCGAATGGCGAACCAGCCACCGAGGAAGATCGCCACGGCCAGGAAGATGTCCTGGGGCACGATGTTCAGGTTGCCCAGCACCTTGCCACCGGTGCCGTCCCAGTCCGCCAGGCTCAGCAGCAGCTCGCCGGGGCTGGTGCCCGAAGGCATGAATATCAGCAACGCGGCGGCAAACAGCAGCAGTGTGCGGCCGATTCCCGCCAGCACCGTGCTGGCCTGGGCCTGGTGGCGTTGCTGCAGGCCCAGCGCCGAGGCCAGCGCCAGGCCACCAGGCTGACGCGGCGACAGCAGGGTTTCGCACAGGTCGCCGAACACGGTCACCAGCAGGTAGGCGCAGGTCACCACCACGCTGATCCACAACAGCTTGCCGGTGAGGAAATAGGCAAGTGTCAGATAGCCGGCGAGCAGGGGCAGCAGGATCGCCACCACCCACACCACGATTACAAACGGGATCAGTCCGGCCAGGCCTTTGGGACGCTCCAGGCCATGCTGACGACGGGCACGACGGTAGCGCAGCAGGGCCACGACGAACAGCAGCGAGACCACCAGCGTGGTCACGCCGTTGGTGGCCAACGTCAGCGCCAGGCTGGCACCGATCACGCTGTTGATGCGCTCCTGGGTCAGCAGCACCATCAGTGCCAGGGCCAGGACTTTGGGGAACCAGCCCAGCGCGCTGGCCACTTCGTCAGGGATCGGTGGCAGGCGCCAGGACGGGCGCTGCAGCATCAGCATGGCGCGGCCCAGGCCGGAGATGAAGGCACTGAAGATCACCAGCGCCAGGATATGGTTGGTCAGGCTGGCGACGTCGGTACCCAGGTCGGCGCTGCTCTCCAGGCCCCAACGCAGCAGCGACACCGAGCCGGAGATGGTGCCCAGAGTGGCCAGGCTCACGCTCAGGGCCAGGGCGCTGCGGCGCAGACGGCCTTCGGGTAGCCAGCGGATCATCGCATCGGCCAGCAGGCGCTCCAGCAGCCGCCGTACCAGGGTCCAGACCAGCACCGCCGCCACCAGCGCGGTGATGAACAACCAGCGGTTTTCGGCGCTGAGGGCGCTGGCCATGGCGTCCGAGACTTCGTCGCGCAGGTCGCGCAGGCGCGCCACGTCGTCGTCGGTGGGGCGGATCAGGCTCGACCAGAACGCCGGGCTCAACGGGCTGGCGGCGCGGCTGGTGATCTGCGAGTTGAACAGGCTGCGGCGCAGGTTGACGATCTGCGTGGACAGGTCACGGGCCGACTGGGTCAACGTGGTGGCGTCTTTCTGCTCAGCGACCACCTTGTTCTTTTCGTCAGTGAGCTGCTTGCGCTGCCGCGTCAGGCTCTCGGCCTCTTCGGCCATGGGCGGGCCGAGCACGTTGAGCTGGTCGTCCAGGCGCTGCACGTCGGCGGTGCGCTGGGTGGCCAGCGCATCGGCCTGGCGCTGCACCTGCAGGGCCGACTGGCGCAACTGCGCGAGTAGGTCATCGTTGGCGTTGCTGGTGACGCCCTGGCGGATCTGGTCGAGGCGTTCGCTCAACTCTTCCAGGCTGGCGTTCTCGTCCAGCACCTGCTGCTCGACCACGGCCAGGCGCGATGCCGGCGTGGCCGGGGCAGCCCAGGCCGGGACGGCCAGGCACAACAGCAGGGCGAAAATCCCCGCATAGAATCGGTCAAGGCTGACACGCCTCATCGAATGTTCCTCTACGCAACTCGACAGGGCGTGAATTCTACTCGGTCCGCGCGCTCAGGAGAGTGCCGTCTCTCGGTCCAGCAACTGACGCTTGCGCTCGATGCCCCAGCGGTAGCCACTGAGGTCACCGTCACGGCGCACCACCCGGTGACAGGGAATGGCCACGGCGATCGCGTTGGCCGCGCAGGCCTGGGCCACCGCCCGCACGGCCTTGGGCGCGCCGATGCGCTCGGCGATGTCGGTGTAGCTGACCGTGGTCCCGGGCGGCACCTCGCGCAGCGCCTGCCAGACCCGCTCCTGGAACGCCGTGCCCTGCACATCCAGGGGTAACGCCAGGCCCAGCGCCGGCGCCTCGACAAAGCCGATCACCTCGGCCACCAGCCGCTCGAAGGCGTCATCGCCGCCGATCAGCCGGGCCTTGGGGAACTTGTCCTGCAGGTCCTTGAGCAAGGGCTCGGGCTCGTCACCCAGCAGGATCGCGCAGATGCCCCGCTCGCTCTGGGCCACCAGGATCGCCCCCAGCGAGCACTGGGCCACGGCAAAATGGATGGTGGCACCCTGGCCGCCGGCACGGTACTCCCGCGGGCGCATGCCCAGCCGCTCGGCGGCGCTCTCGTAGAACCGGCTGTTGGAGTTGTAGCCCGCGTCGTAGATGGCCTCGGTGACGCTGTCGGCGGCATCCAGGCGCTGGCGCAGACGTTGGGCGCGGAAGGCCGAGGCGTAGGCCTTGGGGGTCAGGCCGGTCTCGGCCTTGAACAGGCGATGCAGATGGAAGGGGCTGACGTTCAGCTCGCTGCCGAGCTGGTCGAGGTTGGGCGCGGTTTCACGGGCCTCGATCAGGCGGCAGGCGCGGGCCACCAGGTCAGTGCGCCGGCTGCCCTGCCCGGCCTTGCAGCGTTTGCAGGCGCGGTAGCCAGCTGCCTCGGCCTGGCCGGGGTCGGCAAAGAACTCGACATTTTCGCGCTTGGCCAGGCGCGACTTGCAGGCGGGCTGGCAGTAGACGCCGGTGGTGCGCACGGCGTAGACAAAGTGGCCGGTCGCGGCGGTGTCGCGGGACTGCACGGCGTGCCAGCGTTCAGCGTCGGTGGTGTAGGTGGTCGGGGCGGGGGTCATGGCGCCTCTCCTTGGTTCGATGCGCTGAGCTTGACGGCTTGGCCGAAAGTGAACACTCCGAATCTTGCGTTATCTTTAACGGGCCAATCACGGGTCAAGCCCGCCACAGGTACCAGGCCGCCACGGTGCGATAGGGGCTCCACGCCCCGCCCAATACCCGCATTTGCGCGGGCGTCGGCGCCTTGTCCAGGCCCTTCATGCGTCGATACCCCTCACGCACGCCAAAATCATCCACCGGCAGGATATCCGATCGCTCCAGGCTATAGATCAACAGCATCTCCACCGTCCAACGCCCGACTCCTCGCAGCGCCACCAGGCGTTCGACCAGTGCGGCATCCGACATATGCAGCGCCTCTTCCCGGCTGGGCACCACACCCTCCACACGCGCCTGGGCGATCCCGTGAACCGTGGCGATCTTGCTAGCGGAGAGCCCACAGGCGCGCATCGCCTCCGGCGTCACCGCCAGCAACTGTCTGGGCGAGGGAAACGCTCCATCCGGGAACAACGCCAGCAACCGCCCGAGGATCGCCTCGGCCGCCCGCGCATGCAACTGCTGGTAGGCAATGGCCCGCACCAGCGCCTCGTAGGGCTCACGACCGGGGGTCGCCCGATGCAGGCAGGGCCCCACGGCGGCAATATGCCGCGCCCAGTCCGCATCCTGCTCGGCCAGCCAGGCAGCGGCAGCCTCAAAGGCCTGCGGGGAAAGGTCTGCAAGGATCATTGTTGGCGTTCCCATGGACACAGCCTCCCAGCCTAGCCCAACCGTTCATCGGTGAAACGCTCAATCTTGCGCATCTAATCGCTGGCATACCATTGATCCGCCCGTGGCGCCCCGCATAGAATTGAGAACTATTAACAATCATATTATCCGCGCAGGCTCTCCAGACGATGCAGATCGAAGACACGCTGAAACCGGCCGAGGTCGATCTGCTCTATCAGGCCCATCACCGCTGGCTGCGCGGCTGGCTCGGCGCCCGGGTGGGTTGCCGGGAGAACGCCGCGGACCTGGCCCAGGACACCTTCGTGCGCCTGCTCAAGGCGCGCCAGGCCTCGCCACTCAAAGAGCCGCGCGCCTATCTGAGCAGCATCGCCCGTGGCCTGATGATCGACCAGTTCCGCCGTCGCGCCCTGGAAAATGCCTACCTGGAAAGCCTGGCCAACCTGCCGGAACAAGAGGCGCCCAGCGAGGAGCAACGCCTGTTGATCCTCGACACCCTCGAGCGCCTCGACCTTGCCCTGCAACGCCTCAAGCCCCGGGCCCGACAGGCCTTCCTGCTGGCCCAGCTCGACGGCCTCAGCCTGACGCAGATCGCCCAGCGCCTGGACGTTTCCCGGGCCACGGTGGAACGCGACCTGGCCAAGGCCCTAGGCGTCTGCTACCGGATGCGCTATGCCGACGCCTGACCAGTCACCGACCCAGGCCCAGGTCGACCAGGCCATCGAATGGCTGGTCAAACTGCGCTACGACAGCCCCGGCCCACGCACCGAACAGCAGTTCCAGCGCTGGCTGGCCAGCCACCCGCAGCATGCCCAGGCCTGGCAGCGGGTCAGCAGCCTCGGTGACGAACTGGCCAGCCTGCCCTCCGAGTTGAGTCGGCAGACCCTCGCCGGTACCGAGCGCCGACGCATGAGCCGGCGCGACCATCTCAAGCTGCTGTCAGTATTGGCCCTTGGCGGAGGCGCTGGCTGGGCGGCACGTGAACCGCTGGGCCTGTCGGCCTGGATGGCCGACAGCCGCACCGCCACCGGCGAGCGCCGTGAACTGCTCGGCAGCGACGGCAGCCTGATCCACCTGAACACCGCCAGTGCCATCGACCTGCGCTACAGCGCCGACCAGCGCCGGCTGACCCTGCTCCGTGGTGAAATCAGCCTGGACAGCAACGTCAACGACAACCGCCCGTTCAGCATCGACACCCCGGTTGGCACCCTCGGCACCCAGGGCGGCCAGCTGCTGCTGCGCGAGAACGCCCAGGGCCTGCTGCTGGCCGTGCGCCGAGGCGAGGTGACGTTGTTCCCCGCCTCCAGCGCCGCGCATTCGGTCAAGCCTGGCGAGGTGCTGCAGGTGTTCGCCCAAGGCGACTATCGGCCTGCCACCGTGCATGGCGACCCCTGGGCCTGGACCGACGGCGTGCTCAGCGTGCAGCAGATGCCCCTGGGCGAGTTCATCGACGAGCTGTCGCGCTACCGCCCCGGCGTGTTGCGCTGCGCGCCGGAGGTGGCCGGGCTGAAGATCTCCGGCACCTACCAGCTGGCCGACACCGACCAGGTCCTGCTGCTGGTCGCCCGTAGCCTGCCGGTGCGCGTCGACTACCGCACACGCTATTGGGTGAGCATCGGCGCCGCCTGAACAATTGATGAAAATAAATGAGGTGGAATCTCATTCTCGTCCGGCCTGAAGGAAAACAAGCCCGAACAGTGGTCTGACAACCTTCAGGAGCGCTTCATGATTCGCCCGTGTTCCCCTCGCAACGCCACCCTGCGCCATGCCATCCACGCTGCCGCCCTCGGCCTGGGCATGGCCTGCGCAGGCGTGCTGCCGACAGTCGCCGTCGCCGCGCCCGCCAGCCAGAGCCAGCAGCGCGACTGGAACATCCCGGCCGGCCCGTTGGCCGCCGCGCTGGACCAGCTGGCGCGCCAGGGGGGGCTGAACCTGTCGTTCGACGCCGGCAGCCTGCAGGGCAAGACCACCCAAGGCGTGCAGGGCCGGCATGACAGCGCGCAGGCGTTGCAGATCCTGCTGCGGGGCAGCGATGTGCAGGTCCAGCAGGAAAGCGAAAAGAGCTTCCTGCTGATACCCGCCCTGGAGATAGGCGATGCCCTGCAACTGGGCGCCACCAGCATCTCCAGCAACCGCCTGGGCGAGACCACCGAGCACAGCGGCTCCTACACCACTGGGGCGGTCACCATCGGCAAGACGCCGCAAAGCATCCGCCACACGCCGCAATCGGTGACCGTGGTCACCCGCCAGCGCATCGACGACCAGAACATCACCAACCTCACCAACCTGCTCGAGCAGACCCCAGGCGTGGTGGTCAACCTGACCGACAGTGAGCGGGTGCAGTACTACTCGCGCGGCTACCAGATCGATGCCATCCAGTACGACGGCGCCACCGTGGTGCAGAGCAGTGGCGGTGGTTCGTTCATCCAGAGCGATTCGGCAATCCTCGACCGCGCCGAGATCCTGCGCGGCGCCACCGGCATGCTGCGCGGCGCCGGCAACCCCTCCGGCACCGTCAACCTGGTGCGCAAGCGCCCCACCTATGAGTTCCAGGGCGAAGGCAGCGTCACCCTCGGCACCTGGGATGCCCAGCGCTACGTCGCCGACCTTTCCGGCCCCTTGACCGAGACTGGCAACGTGCGTGGCCGGGTGATCGCGGTGCATGACGAGAAGGACCACTTCCAGCAATCGCGCCAGGAGCGCAAGGATGTGCTGTACGGGGTCATGGCCTTCGATCTCGACGACAGCACCACCCTGACCACTGGCCTCGAGTGGACCCAGCTCGACGCCACCGGCGCCTGGGGCAACCTGCCGGCCGACTACGACGGCTCGCCACTGCCGTTCGGCCGCAGCACCTACCTGGGCGCCGACTGGAACCGCTGGAACCGCAGCAACCTGCAGACCTTCGCCGAGCTCGAGCATCGCTTCGACAATGACTGGACGCTCAAGCTGATGGCCCAGCGCACCCACTTCGAGCTGGACGACAACGGCTTCAAGCAGACCTACTTCAGCCGTGCCACCGGCACCGCCAACCCGACCCGCAACCCTTACCTGATGAGCTACCAGGTCACCGAAGGCGATGGCGGCGAGAGCCTGCAGAACAACCTCAGTGCCACCCTCAACGGCCCGTTCGACCTGCTCGGTCGCAGCCACGAGCTGATGCTGGGCGTCGAACGCATCCGCAACGACTCCTACGCCTCGGCCACCAACAATGTGCAATCGGGCGTGTTCGACATCCGCACCTGGGACCCGAAGACCAGCCTGGCCAACCCGAGCATCGACATCACCGCCCACCCGGTACGCACCCGCACCACCCAGGAAGGTGCCTATGCCACGTGGCGCATCTCCCTGGCCGATCCGCTCACCGCGATCATCGGCGCCCGCGCCAACTGGTATGACTACGAGCAGGAAAACAACACCAAGGCCAACGGCAAGTTCAGCGTCGACAACGAGATCGTGCCCTACGCCGCGCTGATCTACGACCTCAACGAGAACTTCAGCACCTACGCCAGCTACACCGAGATCTTCAACCCGCAGACCAACACCGATGCCGCCGGCTCCGTGCTCGAGCCGGTCACCGGCGAAGCCTACGAGACCGGGATCAAGGGCGAGTTCTACGAGGGCCGGCTGAACACCTCGCTGGCGTTCTTCCGCATCTACCAGGTCGGCAACGCACTGGACGACCTCAGCGGGCCTAACCCGTGCCTGCCCAACTACACCAGCGGCTATTGCAAGGTCGCCGCGGGCAAGAACCGCAGCCAGGGCTTCGAGCTGGAGATTTCCGGCGAAGTGCTGCCGGGCTGGAACGTGACCGGCGGCTACACCTACAACACCACCGAATACCTCAAGGACACCACCGGCAACAACGGCAACCCGATCCGCACCACCGACCCCAAGCGCATGCTGCGCCTGTTCACCAGCTATCGCCTGCCGGGCGAGCTGCAGGCCTGGACCGTGGGCGGCGGCGTGCAGGCGCAGAGCGCCATCTACAACCGCAGCGGCACAGCCGAAGCTTCGCAGTCGGGGTATGCGGTGTACAACGCGATGGTGAACTACCGCTTCAACGACAACTATTCGTTGCAGTTGAACGCCAACAACCTGTTCGACAAGAAGTACTACCGCCAGGTGGCGCCGACGCCGACCGGGTACTACTGGGGCGATCCGCGCAATGTGTCGGTGACCTTGCGCGGAACCTTCTGACCTGCCGTTCGATGGCTGGGGGTCAGTCCGCCACCGCCTGAAGCTTGCCTGCCCGGCGATAGGCCTGGCGGGCGAAGCACACGAACAGCCCCGCCATCAGCGCCAGCGCCATGGGCAGGCCATGGGGCGCCACGTCCATCGCCGCGCCGCTGACCAGCGGCCCGACCAGGCTGCCGACGCCCCACAGCAAGCCGACGCTGGCGTTCGCCGTGACCAGGTCCTGGCCTTTGAAGCGCTGCCCGATCAGTACCAGCGCCAAGGTATAGATGCCCCCCGCCACCGCGCCGAGCACCACCAGCAGCGGCCACAGCAGCCAGGTCATCTGCAGCAGCCAGGGCAAGGCGATGCCGATCATCATTGCCACCAACCCGCATACCAGGTGCAGCCCGGTACGCTCGACCCGGTCGGCGAGCCAGCCCAGCGGCAGTTGGAAGAGCATGTCGCCGGCGAACACCACGGTCACCATCAGCGCCGCCACGCCCACGGCGAAACCATGGCTGGTGGCGTACACCGGCAGCAGCGACAGCACCACGGCATCGAAGAACGAGAAGAACAGCACCGCCACGCACAAGGCCGGGGCCACACGGAAGAAACCGGCCAGGCCGAAGCTCTTGGCGTCTTCCTCATGCTCGACATGATCGTTGGGCACGGTGAACAGGATGCACAGCAAGGCCAGGCCATAGCAGAGGGTGACCACGCCGGTCAGCCATGGGCTATTGGCGCCCAACAGCGCCAGCAGCGCCGGGCCGAGCACCTGGAAGCCGGTGAAGCTGGTGGCGTACAGCGCCATGATCTTGCCGCGGTTGTGCTCGGGGCACAGCTCGTTGACCCACGACTCGCCGAGGATGATCGCGATGCCCATGCCAATACCGAGCCCCAGGCGCAGCAGCGCCAGCCACAGCATCGAGTCGAAGGCCCACTCGAGCAAGGCGATGCTAAGGGTGCACAGGCTGAAGCTCAGCAAGTAGATGACGCGGCGGGTCAGGTGCCGGCAACAAGCGTCGACCATGAACGCCGAGAGCATCATGCCCGCCGCCGGGATCGCCGAGATGATGCCGATCTCCAGCGTCCCCGCCCCCGCCTCGTGCAGACGCAACGACACCAGCGGCAGGCTCGCCCCGAGGCTGAAACCGACCACCGACACGGCGAACAACAGGCCCGCCAGCAAACGCATGTTCATGTACCACTCCTTGCAAGCCGGCGCACAGGGGCTCTGGCCCTGGCCGACTGGAAAATCCGCTGAAAGATGTTCGAACGCAGACGCCCGCCGTCACGCCGGGAAGGCGCGCTACGCAGGGGCGCGGATCAGTTCAGGGCAAGGTGTGGCGAGAAGGTGAAGGCGAACAGCACGCTGCGTCGACGCTTGAGCACCGTGTCGCTCGGCCACGCGCGGCGCGCTGTCGGGGCGACAGGCTGGCGGTGTGGGCGAAGACTACGGGTACGGCGCATTGCATCGGCTACGCAGGATATTGAGGAGGCGGCACTCTAGGCCAAGGTGATCCGGACCGTCAATCGCCACAGTGGCTTCGCCCTCTCTGTGGACGCCGCCGCGCTACAACGCCCGCTCCTCTCAGTGCTTGCCGGTGGAAGGCAAGAACACCGCCAGCAACCCGAACAATGGCAGGAACGAGCAAACCCCGTACACATACTCGATCCCACGCAGGTCGGCCACATACCCCAGCAGCGCCGCGCCGATCCCGCCAAACCCGAACATCAACCCGAAGAAGATCCCGGCGATCATCCCCACATTGCCCGGCACCAGTTCCTGGGCATACACCACGATGGCCGAGAACGCCGAAGCCAGGACAAAACCGATCACCACGCTGAGCACGGTGGTCCAGAACAGGTCGGCATAGGGCAGCGCCAGGGTGAACGGCGCCACGCCGAGGATCGAGAACCAGATCACCGCCTTGCGCCCGATGCGGTCACCTATGGGCCCGCCAAAGAAGGTGCCCGCCGCCACCGCGCCAAGGAACAGGAACAGATGCAGCTGCGAACTGGCCACCGACAGCTGGAACTTCTCGATCAAGTAGAAGGTGAAGTAGCTGGTGAAGCTGGCCATGTAGAAGTACTTGGAAAACACCAGCAGGCCCAGCACCACCAAGGCCATGATCACCCGCTGGCGCGAGATGCCGTGGGTGGCCTGCACCGCCTTGCGCGCCTTGGCCTGGTTCAGGTGCTCCTTGTACCAGCGGCGCAGCATCAAGGTCACGGCAAAGAAGAACAGCCCGGCCACGCCGAACCAGGCCACGTGGGTCTGGCCGAAGGGAATGACGATTGCCGCCGCCAACAACGGGCCAAGGGCGGAGCCTGCGTTGCCGCCGACCTGGAAGCTCGACTGGGCCAGGCCGAAGCGCCCGCCCGAGGCCAGCCGGGCGATGCGCGAGGTCTCCGGGTGGAAGGTTGAGGAGCCAATGCCCACCAACGCCGAGGCCAGCAGGATCATCGGGAAGCTGCCAACGAAGGCCAGCATCACGATCCCCACCAGGGTGCACAGGGTGCCCAGCGGCAACAGGTTCGGCGTGGGCCGCTTGTCGGTGAAGAAGCCCACCCACGGCTGCAATAACGAGGCAGTGATCTGGAAGGTCAGGGTGATCAGGCCGATCTGGGCGAAGCTCAGGTTGTAGTTGGCCTTGAGCATCGGGTAGATCGCCGGCAGCACGGCCTGGATCAGGTCGTTGATCAGGTGCGCCAGGGCACAGAAACCAATGATGCTCATCACCAGCGGCGTGGCCGGGTTTGCCGGGCTGCTCGCGCTGGAAGTCGGGGTGCTGCTGATGGCCATGGGCTGGATGTCCGTCTGCGGGTTGGGATCCGATTATCGTGAAACAAATAGATACGAAGCTACCTTTTTATTTGCGCGAGCCTTCCATCCGACACGTACTTGTAAATAATTCTCAATATATTTAGCATCCTTTCTCCTCTTCCCTGTGAACGCTGGGCGAAACCGCCCGCCCCCTGCGAGCAGACCGATCCCATGAGCCCGATGCCCGCCTTGCAGCCCACGCCCGACCCCGAGCAAGAAGCCCTGGACTGGTTCTCGCGCCTGCGCCAACCCGGCTGCGACGAGGCCCTGCGCCAGGCATTCGCCAGCTGGTGCCAAGACCCGCTCAACGCCAGGGCCTATGCCCAGCTCGAAGCTTACTGGCAGCAGTTGCAGGTGCCGGCGGCCCGGCCCCGACCACGGGTCGCCAAGGTACGCCGCAACCGTGCCGGGCTGTGCCTGGCGCTGCTGTTCCTGATGCTGGTGGCGGCACTGGCCTGGCTCTACTGGCCACTGATGCAGCGCCTGGGCAGCGAATTGCACACCGACAGCGGCGAACGCCGCAGCGTGCGCCTGGCCGATGGCTCGACCCTGCACCTGGACAGCGCCAGCGCGATGAATGTCGACCTGCGTGGCCGCACCCGCCAACTGCATCTGGTGCAGGGCCAGGTCTATCTAGAGGTGATGCTCGATGGCCGGGCCATGGAGGTGCAGGTCGATGACACCCGGATCCAGGTGTTCGGCACCCGCCTGCAGATCGCCCGCCATGCCGACCACGACGAACTGGTGGTGCTCAGCGGCAAGGCCGCGGTCCTGCAGGGGGGCGACCAGCGCCTGGTGAATGCCGGTGAACGGGTGACGTTCAGCGAGAGCCGTATCAATTCGGTCGAAAAGATCGATGCCAGATTGGCCGATGCCTGGCGCAACGGCCAATTGAAGGCCAGGAACCTGCCGTTGAGCGAAGTGCTGGAGCGCCTGGCCGATTACCGTGGCCAGCGTGTCTGGATGATGAACGAGCAAGCAGCCTATCAGCGGATCAGCGGTGACTTCGACCTCGACCACCCGGCGCAGAGCCTCGAGCGCCTGGCCGCCGATCAGCAATTGCGCCTGCACAACCTGCTCGGCCACTGGCTGATCGTGCGTTGAGGCGCCCTTCCGGGCTAAGCGTTTGAAAGGTTGGAAATTTTTTTTTGAAAACGTTGTTGACAGGATCGCGATTCGAGCTAATAATGCGCGCCAAGTTGGCTACATAGCTCAGTTGGTTAGAGCATAGCATTCATAATGCTGGGGTCCGGGGTTCAAGTCCCTGTGTAGCCACCAAGTACCGATTTATAGAGATCCAAGGATGTCTATAAATTACCTCAAGAAGCCCGCCTCGTGCGGGCTTTCTTGTATCTGGACGTCCAAGCTGGTCCACCTACATCCTTCACATCTTGTATGCCTCCATGTATGCTTCAATAAAAATTGAACTGGAGGCATACACGAGTGAAACGCAGCGATATTAAACGCCGTCCTCTCTCCGATACCGCACTAGTCAATCTCGCTCCCGAAGCGGGGGCCTACCGTGAGCTAGACAGCTCGGGGCTGTATTTCAGAGTAAAGCCTAACGGGCAGAAGTCGTGGGAGTTGCGCTATAAGAAGCCCGACGGCAAATGGTCGTGGCTCGGGCTTGGCGGTTACCCAGAAGTCAGCGGCGCCCTTGCTCGGCAAAAAGCTGCTGAATTGAGATCGGATGCAGCAGAAGGCAAAAATCCGATAGCCTCCAAGAAAGCTAGAAAAGCTGCGGAGATAGCAGCAACAAACGAAACCTTTGAAGTCTTGGCTCGTGAATGGCATACGTCTCGCTTGGCTGGCTGGGATGTCGGCACAGCAAAAAGAGTCCTTGGAGCCTTGGAACGCCACGTGTTCCCTCTTGTCGGAAAACGTCCTTATGTCTCCATCATGTCGATGGAATGGATGGAGCTTTTGAGAGGGCTCGAACGTCAGGGAATCCTCGAGCAGATGAGTCGCGTGAGGGCTTACTGCAAAGACATCTACGACCTGGCTCGCGTAACCGGCAGGGCGATGAACAACCCCTTAGAGGGGGTTCATAAATTTCTGTCATCGGGAAAGGCCGAGAACTACGCCCATGTCTCCCTGGAAGAACTTCCCGCACTGCTCAGAGCAATACGATCATACCCACACGCCAGGGATATCCAGCTTGGCCTCCAACTGCTTACTCTCATGGCTGTCCGCCCCAGCGAGCTTCGAGAGGCATACTGGGCTGAGTTCGACTTTGACAAACGGCTTTGGACCATCCCCGTTGAACGCAAAGGCCGTAAAAAAGGGCGTGAACACCTTGTACCACTCTGCAAGCAGGCACTAAGCGCTCTTACTGAACTAAGGAAAATCACGGGAGCGTACCCATTGCTGTTCCCTGGTCGAAGTGATCGAACCAAGCCTCGCAGCGATACCGTTTTTCTGATGGCGCTAAGGCGCCTTGGTTACGAAGGACGACAGACCGGACATGGCTTCCGTCATATTGCAAGCACCGTACTCAACGAGCACGGTTTTCCAGCGGACCACATTGAAGCCCAGCTCAGTCACAAGCCGTCAGGTGTCCGAGGGATCTATAACAAGGCTCAGTACCTGGAGCAACGTACGACAATGATGCAGTGGTACGCCGATTATCTTGACGGGCTTGAACAGGAAATATCAGAGCCGTATAAAACTACGGCCTCTTAGCTTCTTGCCCAGTGAAGAGAGTCCGCAGAGCGTCCTGATAGGCTTAGCTTGAAGTCGACCATTTAGGTTGCGGGATGCCACAGCTTGGTGAGCATTTATCCAAATTGAGCTGACTGTCAGCTTTAATACTTTCACACCGCCTACGAATTAGCGCTGTTGTTAACTCGTAATAGTAGACGGTAGCTGGAGCTGAGCATCGCAGGTAGTGCTTCAGAAACCATCTCACGTGCTTTTCTCTCCAGGACCAGGGCGTCGCGCAACCCCAACGCTCACGAATCGCCTCGTGCATCCTTTCTGCTTGCCTGATGTGCCGCTGCCGCGTGGCATGCGCACCTTTAAGCAGAGGGCTCAAAAACAACTCCATATCGAACTCGGACTTCATCGATGACCTCCGATGTAGGCACTCACAACGTCGATGCGGTTATGCCCCAACTCGTGGCTGATCTGCTGGCGTGCACACTGATCGAGTGCTCGATCCTCTCGATGACAACGACCGCCATTGATGGGCGCGGAGAAGCCGGTCAGTTGCTCATAGCGCTCACAGGCGTAAGCCGCCCGCAGCTCATGAAAACCTTTCAATCCATGCTCATGCAGAATGTCCCGTGCCGGTCGCACAACTACCTGCATAAAGTCTTTGTAGCTTTCGTCGGGCGCCAACAAATTCCGGCTGCCATTGGGTGAGTTCGCGCTGGCCCAATCCAGGGCATCGCGAACTTGATCCGTTACCGTAATCCAGCGCGGTGCCGATGCGCCTGATCGACCGCCTTTGGTGCCATCCTGGATGTTGATCTTGCCCAGTTGCCGACCCTCACGTTGCAGTCGGGGCAGATCGGCCAGGATCGCTTCGCGCAGGCGCATACCAGTCTCACGGGCGAGGAGCACAATGGCACTCACCCTCGATTGCTGACGATCTGACAGAGTCCGCGCGATCAACTCGACCTGCGCACGGTCTTGGCCTTGCGGAGCCTCACTACGCACGCTTGAGCGCTGCAAG